>ENA-OSEY01000607-OSEY01000607.1-marine-metagenome-genome-assembly--contig:-NODE-607-length-25807-cov-3.632025_pt1 | contig 25807 bp, 27 predicted proteins | sample MGYA00248465_ERZ534230 | MGnify/ENA primary metagenome ERZ534230 (study PRJEB26409, sample SAMN06344110) | marine metagenome | isolation source: Sea water from surface | place: Atlantic Ocean:Southern...
ATTTGGCTCATTATCATTCCACTTTTCGAACAACCAAGCCTCACCTGTAATCCATTTCCAAACACCTTCCACCTCCTTGTCTGTCCCTCCTAACCACTCATTTGAAGTAGCAATTTCATCGACATCATTATTTTCATCTGAATTGGTAATAGTTGCTAAATATCCGCCGCGACTTTCGGCATCCAAAACAGCCTCATCGAAAGTAAATTCTCCAGTTCGGGAAACCCTTTCAAATGTAGTAGTTTTTACAACTTCAACAGAGTCACTTAAACCATCATAGTTCTTGCAGAAGCGTAAAAGAGCAGCTTCTCTGTCCCCGTATGAAGCACCAACGTGTATGTTTATTTTTGCTTGCGGTGAACGAGGCATGCCCATTAAGTCCATAAGCTTGCCGTGCATCCTCAAATCAGTAACTGAACTAGTGACAACATGAGGTTTAGGACTAGTAAGGATATTAAAAGGTCCAGGATGAAATGATAAACGTATATTATTCTCTTTTGCATAAGAACCTGCTGCCTCTAAATTTTGTTTAAAATCTGATCTTTTATCTCTTTCTTTCATTTTCTTTTTTAAACTTATGTCAAATTTCTAATTATAATAGATAATATATAAAACAAAAAATTTTATAATATAGTGATAAAATTATTATATACTTAAACGAGACAATATTATGGATTTAAATTTACTTTTATGGAGACATGCTAAGACTGAAATTGGATTTCATGATCATGATAGGAATCTGACCAAAAGAGGTAAGAGTGATGCAAATATTGTTGGAAAATATATTTTAGAAAACACATTATCTTTTAAAATTTTAACATCATCTTCAAATAGAACAGTGCAAACGACTAAAACTTTATTAGATTTATCTTTTCAAAAGAATAATTTTCAAATCATTGAAGATTTGTATTTAGCTTCCGATAATGAAATGAAAGATATAATATTCTCTTATAAGAAAGAAAGTCAGAATATTATTTGTATTGCTCATAATCCTGGTATTCATCAATTAGCTTTATCATTAGTCAAAAAAAGCTCTATCGATCCTAAATTTGAAAAGATAAATCACAAATATCCCACAGCAGCTCTTGCTGTTATAAAAATTAAAGATGGTAATTGGGAAAACTTATATACTAATCAAAATGAATTAATAGATTTTATTACGCCCAAAGATTTGAAGTAAAAATATAGTTATTCAAATCCTCTTATTGGTAATTCTTTATAATTAAAACCCTTTTCAATTGTTGGCTTAATTGTTGAAAAAAAAGGAGACAAGTCAAAGTCTCTGGGTACAAACAATGAATAATGTCGAATATGGTAGTATTCTTTTTCAATATACTGACTATGTTTAACTCCTCTATAGGAAACTTCTTTTAACTTTTTTTCCTTTTGGATAACTGGCAATATTGGATAACTGATAGATTGGAATGCTTTTGCAATTAATGTGGAACAAATTACTTTTGAAGGTGTTCCAGATCCAAGAGCAAGCATTCTTCTTCTAAATCGAATTGGAACAGGTGGTTGTGGAAGTAAATATCTCATTAAATCAATAATATTTTTTCTATCATAATCAAGACCAATAGAGTCAATCATGAATTCAATTACCTTTTCTTTTTCAAGATCAGATAAACCAGCTGGTCTACAAATTCTAGTATTAAATTTTTCATATTTTGATAATGGAACTGCTATAACTCCATCTTTTAAATCTGATTCAATTAAAATAGCATCCGTACCAAACTTTTGAGAAAATTTATTATTTTTACCGAGATAAAAAGCTGCATGCGACCATGTTGATTGAGTAAGATATTTTATTGCAGAAGAAACCCTCTGATTTCCATCAACCAATAAAATGTCACCGGGTTGCATAACTGACTCAAGATCTCGTAAATTAAATGGACTTCTATTTTCATACTCTTTAATTGGTTTTTGAAGCCATTCTACAATTAGTTTATTTAATTTCTCAAAGATTTGAAACACCAATCACAATAGCGGTAAACCCCATTATACTCATTAAAAGAAATGTACCTTGAGCACCTATTAAACGAGGATAATTAGCTCCAGGACTTCTGCTCATTCCCCATGCGTGTAATACCCTAAAGATAACAAGTAGACCTCCCATTGTATGAACAATATGCGGATGAACACCTGATATCTCTATAAGAAAAAGAAGGAATAAAGAAAGTGGTACATTTTCGACAAAATTAGATTGCACTCTTTGAACTGTATTATCTCTCCATTCTGGCTCTTTATCGCCCCTTAAACGAACATAAAGGACCTGGTTTGCCAATAGAACGGATAGTAAGATTAATATTCCAGCATATAATAAAGTGATCGATGCCATTATAACGCTCCTAAAATAACAAATATAATACCAATGACTGATAAGCTAATACCTATCCATGCATATTGATCGAACCAAAAAAGCATGAAGGCTTTTTGTGAGCCTTTTTCAGCGGTTGCAGTTTCTCCAAACTTGAGCTGTCTTGGTAATCCTGAAACCCAAAAAATTTGCAATCCTAACCATAAAAAACCAAGACCTATTGGAATAAACCAAAAATTTTCATCCATGTTTAGACTCCCTTACTCATTTTCATCATGAATCTACTTTTAAAGATATCAGAGGAAGATCAAGAAAAGAAACAAATCCTGGCTCAGCATCACAGACATAAGGTATCGCATTTACCCCATGCATAGCTGTTGAAATTAGAGGATCATCATTCCAGTCATGACTGAATGAAACTTTCATTTTTGGCACTCCCTCAACTTCTACAGTAACACCTACAGGATCATTCCATTCAGGTGCTGAATCTTCGCTCGCTCTATAAATTGCTTCTTGAATAATTGTAACATCATTAGAGCAATTTCCTGTCCATTTACGTCTTTGTGCAGCAATTGTTCCTTTGGCAATTTTACCTGCAGCAATTTCAAAATCTTTTTCAGCAGTAACCAGTTTTAAATCTTCTTCAACATCTAAAACTTCCACACCTATTCCTTCAGCAATGAGATAAATAGCTTCTTTAAATAAACCTGATAACCACGCCTCATAGCGTTCAGCTTCAACTTCATATTCTTCCATAGTCTTGCCCATAAGCATCCCATCAATAACGATCTCTTTTGAAGGATAATAAGAAAACTCTGAACTCTCACTTACAATTATTTTTTTAATTTCCTGAGACATCCCAGTCATTGTAAGAGGGACCAACTCAGCAAGCCAACCAGGATTATATCCTGTTCCATGCAAGCTTACTCCGCCCTCTTTACATGCGCTTTCAATTTCATTTAAATAATCTTCTCCAAATGCTTTAGGAAAAAGAAAACCAACTGTAGTAACTACATTAATTCCACTTCTTAGAATTTTGATAATATTTTTTTTATCGAGATCGGGGTCCTCATTAACTCTAAATGAGGCTAAAGGAGTATAATTAATACAATCAATATCTAAATCTGCATTTAAAAATTCATCTATATTATTTGTAGCTTTTACCCCTAATTCTTCTATGCCAATAATAGTTCCAGCATCCATCCCGAATTTGTTTTCATCAGAAACTATTAAACCTGAAAGATTTAAATCTTTTCTATTATTTATGCCGATGATTGAAGCTTTGCCAACATTGCCACTTGACCACTGAACAACATTATATGTTTCTTTTTTCAAAATATTCTCCATTTATTAAAAAATATCTTAATTTGCTAATTAGATTATGTCATGAGATTTACATTTTAATATAAACTATTCATATAAATAAATTTATAAAAAAAGGCCATCACTAGAGTGATGGCCTGAACTTATTTAAGCTGAATAAAACATTGTGGGGAGGTTAGTAATATTCAAACAAATTCGCTAACACATTTAAGCGCACAATGTGTCATATTTATAAACATTAGGTAAAACTTTTTTTATTTGCGAATAGGCTATTCCATCTATTAATCCCCAAGGTAATGCATAAATTTTTTTTATTTTAAGCTTTTGAGCTATATATAGATATATTGAACCAGTATATTTTATAGTTTCTGCTCTATCAGAGGTAATATTAAGGAGATCACTTGTGCGCTTTTTATCGAGATAGCTAATAGAATAAATTAAATCATTAAAATCTTCAGTTTTAAAATTATCTTTATTTTGTTTTTTTATTAAACCTCTTATTCCTCCACCGCTACCAAACATATAATTAAAATTTTTATTTTCAAAATTTGATAAGTAATTACCCATTTCTTGCCATTTGAGTTTATTGATTTTTGACTGATATAAAGAAACACCGCCAATAGGAAAGGATTTTAAATCAAAAATTTTTCCTCCTTTAATAAATATTAATTCTGTACTAGCTCCGCCAACATCAACTATGACATAATTTTTTTCTGTATTTGTTTTATCAATTAATGTGTTATTAGGAATACCAAGATTCTTAATAAGTTTGATTTCATCTTCACCAGAGATAACTTCTATTTCAAGGTCACAAAATTTTCTCAACTCATTAATAATATTTCCTCTATTTTTTGCCTGCCTGATTGCAGCAGTTGCGCAAGCTCGAACATAATTAACCCCATTGTCTTTTGCTGTTTTTTCAAAGTCTTTTAAAAGTTTACCCAATTTTTTAATCGTCTTCTTTTTAATTTTTTTATTGGACCCATCATAAATATCTTTTGCTAGTCGTAATGGTACTCTTCTTCTTAATTCCTTGATTTCATATAAAGATTCACATGCAGCGTCATAATTATATATTCTATTTTTGATAGAATTTGAGCCTATATCTATTGCTGATATTTTAAACGAATCACCCAAGATATTTAGATAGTATCTTGTATTGATTATAATTCAAATTTTCAAAGACTTCTCCCTCATAGATAAATTGATAATGTCTAGATTCATTATCTAAATTTCTGGGCTTTAAAACTTTTTTCTTATTATATTCCAACTTATTTATGAGGTAATGCATTGATGAAATTCTAGCTAATCTTTTATTATGAGCATTAATAACAACCCACGGAGCTTTATTTGTTGATGTTCTTTCAAACATTTGTTCTTTATATAATTTAAAAACATCAAACTTATTCACAATTTGAGAGTCAGTATCAGAAAATTTCCAATATTTAATTGGGCTATCTTTTCGAGATTTAAGCCTGTGTTGCTGAGATTCTTTATCAATAGATAAATAAAACTTCACCAACTCAACTTTATCATCCATGAGCTCTTCTTCCCATGTGTTAACTCTATTCATAAAATTTTTATATTGCCTTTGAGAACAAAATCCTAAAGTTGGCTCAATTAACGCTCTGCTATACCATGAGCGATCAAAAAAAACTATTTCACCAGGTTTTGGAATTTTTTTTTCATATCGATGAAACCAATTCTTTGACTCCGCTTTTGTAGGAACCCCCAAGTGAACATAAGAAATTTTATCAGGTATTAAATTTTCAGAAAATTGCTTTATTGCTGCAGTTTTACCTGCTGAATCTCTACCTTCAAAAATAACGGCTATTTTTCTTTTGTTATTAATAACATCTTGCTGAAGTTTTACTAACTCTACTTGGAGACGATATTTCTCATTTGCATATGCTTTCTGAGATAATTTCTTATATTCTCTTAGATCATAAATAATCATTAATACTCTCCAGTTAAATGACTTACATTATTTTTTGTTCAAAAACCTTATGAAATAAAATGCTATTAGAGCCCCAATTATTTGTGCAATTATAAAGATCAAAATAGAATTTGGGTTTATTCCAGTAAAATTATCAGTAAAAACTCTTGATATTGTAACAGCAGGATTGGCAAAAGAAGTTGAAGAAGTGAACCAATAAGCTCCAGAAATATATAATCCTACACTTGCAGCAATAGTATTAGATTTATTTGCTTCAATTAGTCCAAATATAGTTGCTACTAATCCAAATGTAGCAATTATTTCACTAATAAATAACTTATCCGAATATCTCTCAACCTGAGAAAAGACAAATAGATAATCTGTAAACATATAATTTGCAATTATCGCACCCAAAATTCCGCCAAAGATTTGAACAGTAGAAAAATTTATAAATTGTTTAATTGTTAAATCGCCTCTCAACATAAAACAAAATGAAACTACGGGATTAAAATGTGCCCCTGAATAAGTAGAAAAAATATTGATAAGAACAAAAAGCATTACACCAGTAGCTAATGTATTTGCAATAAGTTGGTTGCCGGGCGAATCATTAAATAAATTTTCAGCCATATGACCCGAACCAATAACAGTTGCAACTAAAAAGAATGTACCAATTAATTCACTAAGAAGTTTTTTAGTCATTTGCTGCCTCAATTAAATAATTACTAATCACCAAAGAAATTTGGTTTCTTCGGTCACTCTTTTTCAAATCTTGAAATTCCTTTTTTTTGGCAATAAATTCAGTTGAAGCAATAGCATCTTTTAAGAATTGAAATCGTAAACTCAAAATAATAAAAATATTTTCAAAAGCTTTCATAGCTTCATCTTCTGATGAAAAAATTGCTGGATCATCTAAATTCCATGAAATCTTCGGAATATCACCAAGCCAAACTGGACATGATGTTTCTTCGGCATTTTGACACAATGTCACTATAATATCAGGTGACCAAGATCCTCTTATTTTTTTTTCAATATTAAATTCTTCCCAAGATTTACTTCTTAAATATGATTTACTGATAGCAAATTTTTTGAGTGTTTTAATGCAAAATGGATTAACTTCGCCAACTGGATCACTCCCTGCTGACTGAAAGGATAGATCATCAAACTCAAAGCTGTTAGCAATGCCTTCAGCCATTATTGACCTAGCAGAATTTCCTGTACACAAAAAAAGAATCTTATTTTTCATAAGTTCAAACTATTTTATTGCGCGTTAATATAATTGATTAATATTACAGAAATATTACAAAGTATTTTAAAAAATTATAGAAATACTTCGTCTTTAAGGCCAAAAAGAATACTTCGCATCCAGGCATTGGCGGGATCATCCGTTGATCGTTTATTCCAAATTAATTTTACTGAAAATTCGTCAGATTTGAAAGGTAGTGAAACAACATCGAACTCATTAGTATTGTTAACTAGCTCACTAACATTACTTGATAATGAAATGATACAATCAGTTTGTCTGACTATCTCAATAGCGGCTTGATAATAATTGACTGAAACCATTTTATTTCTTTTTTTACCCATCTTGGCCAAAGTTAAATCAACAGGGCTGTTACTAATCCCATCTATACTAATAAAGACATGATCAGCTGCTAAAAAATTTTCCATTGTGATTTTATTATTCTTAATAAGTGGATGGCCTTTTCTTGCAACACATCTGTATGTGTCTTGATAAACAATAAAACTATCAAAAAATTCATCGAACCTTTGCCCGACTCCAGACTCCATTTCTTGAACCATATGCGGGTCAGCCGCTAAAATAAAATCGATCTCGTGATTTTTAAGTCTTTCTAAAACACCATTACCAAGTGCAACGTTTGTCATTTTTATTTTTGGAGCTTCTTTTTGTAAAGTTTGTACTACCCGAGCGGCGACCTTTGATGCAGCAACATCTGGAGTAGCAAAAACAAAAGTCTTTTCAGATTCAGATGGTTTGAAACTCTCTCTTGATAATGTTGTATCGATTAATTCAAGAGCTTTTTTGATTGGACCGACAAAATCAAGAGCTGCCGGTGTAGGTTGCATACGATCTCCTGAACGAAAAAAAAGGTCATCCTTCATCGTATAACGCAATCTGTTTAAGGCATTACTTACTGCTGATTGGGATAAATTTAATTTTTCTGAGGCTTTGGTTATAGATCCCTCATCAAATATTGTGTCAAAAACAACCAACAGGTTTAAGTCTAGATTATTAAAATTCATTTTATAAATATACTACATTTTTATAATTCATTTGATAAATACTATGAGAACATTATATATATGTCAATGTTAATTCACTGGCGTTTTATTAAAGGAGCAAAAATGTCAATAATTAAAAACATACTACTGGTATTCATATTTGTGTCAGTTTTAATAGCTATCCAGCCAGTTTTTATTTAAGGCAAGCTATCAGAATACAACCTGTATGATTTTAAAATAATTCAGCTGTAAAGCTAACAATATTGGGTAATCTTACCGTCCTTCCCCCTCCCAACCCTTCAAGGTGAGATTACCCAAAAAAATTTAGGAATAGAAAAATGGATTTGAATAAAGATATAGTAAATTTTAAAGACCCTGAACTTCGGAAAAAAGTTGACAGGATTCAATATGAAAGAGAAATGGTATCAATTGCAGTAATTTTATTTATTGAAAAAATTACAAATTTCTTTGGTTTATCAAAATCTGAATTTGAGAGATAATAGAATGTTACCACCTCTATATTTACTTTCCATGACTTATGAACATATAAGAAATTATTATTTTATTAAGCTTAATGTTCTTTGATATAATTTAAGTAACCACAAATAAAAAACCCCAGCATCGCTGGGGTTTTTTTTAGATCATAATAATAGTATTACCACCTTGCTCCTACTTCAAAACCATACTGCATAGGTTCACCATAAGTAGTGAAGTTCCAGAGACCCGCAACATAGTTAGAGCTATTTCTATACTCCTCATCGTTAAGGTTTTTACCATAAATTGTAAACCTATATGTATCGGAAATATCTCTCCAAGTTACATGTGCATTCACGATAGTAAATTCCTCAAGTTGACTTGCTAAAGGATTAGATGGTTGAGTTTCAGCTTCATCTTGGTAATTAGCATTTATATTCCAAGTTAATGTTCCATTTTCACCAATATCCTGATCATATGTTACACTCAGACCCCAACTTAATTCTGGAGAATAAGGAATACCAAGACCACTAAAATCTGTTTTTGTAGGATCATCATCATTAGGAGTTTCATCCCAAGCAAATTCATCATACTTGTTATCTTGTGTTGCAATATTTGCATCAACCCTAATATTATCTGTTGGAAGCCAATTTAACTCAACTTCAATACCCTCATTAGTAGATTTACCAGCATTAACAAGAACTGTTTCTTGGTAAGGGGCATAAGGTAGAGGAATAACTTGACTTCTTTGAAGATCTTCAAATTCTACACTAAATACAGCAACATTTAGTCTTAACCGTCCGTCAAGAAAGTCACCTTTTAATCCAATTTCTAAACTTTCATTTGTTTCAGGATTGTATGGATTATTACATGAATAAACTGTTGAACATGTTTCAGTATATCCACCTGCCATAAAGCCTGTTGCGAATGAAACGTAACCCATTACATCTTCATTAATTTGATAATCAACAACTGCCCTGTAGGTTGTTTCTTCCCACTCGGCATTTTTATTGACACAGATTGCTCTGTTAACACAATCAATTTCCCACCAAAATCTCGGTGCTTCATCAACTGATGCATCAAGGCCTAGAGTACTAAGGTTACTACCTGGTCTTCCCAGAGCGTTTGGGGCACCAGAACCTTGTTCCTTAATAAATCTCTTCTCATCCTTAGTTTCTCTTATGCCAAGGGATAGAGTTATTTTATCTGTAATATCATAAGAAAAATCAAAATAAACAGCTGTACTTTTTCTATCTTGATGTGCTTGGTCTGAATTATAGTCAGTATGAATCCAACCTGGTACACCTAAGAACCACTGAAGACCGACAGCTTGGATACCATTATTCCAGAAAGTTTCAGTTGCATAACTTACACCCGCAGTAAAGTTGAAAGGACCATCAAAATCACTATTCAATCTAACTTCCTGTTGGAAATTTTCCTTTGTTGTATTACGAGAAGCGTTATATAAACTTACAAAAGCCTCACCTGTATAAGTACTTGCGAGAGATTCTTTTTGGTCTCGCCAGCCTGTTATAGATTTCACAATATAATTTTCGAGTGTCCATGTTTGATTTAGATATACACCTTTTGAATCAACTCTGTGACCCTTACATATAGCTAAAACATTATTACAGTTATCAACACTTTCACCAGTAGCAAAAACATTATCCCATGTTTTTCCACCCCAATTAGCTCCTGGAAAATCAATTCCACCAAAACCTATTAGTGGAAGTAAGTCACCAGGTTGTGACTCATTAACTGCACCGGGTGCGGCACTGTCGTCTTTTAAATATTCAAAAATAAGATGTGCATTATATGATGGGGATGTTTCAAAAAGAAATTTAATTTTGCTCGCAAGAACATCTTTACCACCTAAATCACCACCATCACCTACATAAGCTAAATTTGTACCATCATCAGGCCATGCGGCTGCAGGATTTAAAATTGTAGGTCCTGGAAAATCACTTGCTGGCTTTGAATTTTGATAAAATCCCTGACTTTTATCCCATATAGCAGCAATCCTCATTGCAACTTTGTTTTCAATCACGGGTAAATTAACGGCGAATTTATATTTAGTAATACTACCTTCATTCCAATCATATTGACCAAATAAAGCAGATGCTTCTCCAAAATATTCATCTAAAACCGGTTTCTTTGTAGTAATTGAAATAACGCCACCAGTAGCATTTTTACCAAAAAGTGTACCTTGGGGGCCACGATAAACCTCTACCTGTTCGATATCAAAAAGCTCGACCCATTGAGATTGAACATGATTTAAACCAAATTCATCTACAACAAATTGAACTGAAGGATCATCAGTTAACAGAATACTTATTTTACCAGTACCTCTGATACCACCTGAAACTGCATTAAAGCCTGTTTGTGTAGAAAGTGTTAAATTTGGAACCAATGCACTTAACGCCATTGGATCGTTAGAGAATGTATTGCTAATTTGTTGCTCTGTTAGAGCCGACACAGCTATAGCGGCATCTTGTTGACCTATCTCTCTTTTTGTTCCTGTTACAACAATTTCCTCAATGTCTAATCTTGAGCTGGTATTATCTTCTTGTGCAAATGATGTGTTAATCATGAACAATGAGATAAAAACCGCCAATGATAGATTAATTCTGTTGAATAATTTCATTATGTTAACCTCCCCACAAAGTTATATATATATATATTCTTTATATTATTTTTATAATTTTAAGATTCTCATATATATAAGTGCTAATATCAATAGTTATTTTTAATAAAATTTCTATAATCTACATTTTGTATTAAATACACTTAATATACTACATATAGGAGTTATACCAATTTTGCATGCGATAAAAAGACCTATTATAAGGATTTACTAGAATAATAATTAATTTTATTATTGGGTTGTTTTCAAAAGGTAAATATTGAGATGATTATAGTTCTATCACCAGCAAAAACTCTTGATTATGAAAACAAGAATGGGGATGAAAATTATTCCTCACCTGTTTTTCTAAACAAATCAAAAAAGTTAATTAGTGAATTAAAGAAGAAAAAAAGAAGTGAAATATCTTCCATGATGAAACTTAGTGACAAGCTTACGAATATTAATCTAGATAGATATCAATCGTGGAAGGCACAAAAGATGCCTTCTGATAATGCAAGACAATCTATTTATGTTTTTAAAGGCGATGTTTATCAAGGTCTTGATGCTGAGTCATTTTCAAAAGCAGATACTAAATTTGCACAAAAACATCTCAGAATATTATCAGGTTTATATGGAATTCTTAAACCACTCGATATTATCGAACCATATAGATTAGAAATGGGAACAAAATTAAAAACACAAAATGGCGATAATTTATATGATTTTTGGGGTAACAACATTTCCAAAGAAATTGAAAAAGAATTAAAAGTACTCAAATCAAAAACCCTTATCAATTTAGCTTCAAATGAATATTATGACTCAATTCAATCTTTATCAGAAGATATAAATGTCATATCGCCAGTTTTTAAAGATCGAGGAAAAGATGGTAAATTTAAAATAATTAGTTTTTATGCTAAAAAAGCCAGAGGTTATATGGCGTCATGGTTAATTAAAAATAAAATTAATAAAAATGACGATATAAAGAAATTTTCCGAAGAAGGTTATAAATTCTCGGCTCAGGAATCCACCAAAGATATTCCTGTTTTCCTTAGAAATTAATTTTTTATTGAGATCATTACTTTGTTGATTTATAAACATCTAGTAATTGATGGGGCCATAGCTCAGTTGGGAGAGCGCCTGCTTTGCAAGCAGGAGGTCGTCGGTTCGATCCCGTCTGGCTCCACCACTTAAATTCTCAATTAACAAAAATAATGATATTGAGCGATGAAAATTAAAAGATCATACCCAGAAACAAGAATGCGAAGATTAAGAAGCAGTCAAGCTATAAGAGAAATGCTTGCAGAATCATCATTATCAAAATCAGATCTTATCCAACCAATTTTTATAAAAGAAGATTTGGATGGCAAAGAAGAAATTGCAACAATGCCAGGAATAAACCGTTTAGGAATGGATATTCTAAATGAAGAAGTTAAAAAAATTATTGATGTTGGTATTAAGTCTATAGCTGTTTTTCCAGTAATTAATGAAGATAAAAAAGATGAAGACGGTTCAGAAGCGCTTAAAGATGATAATTTTATATTCAAAGCAATTTCATCATTAAAAAAGAATTTTCCAAATTTAATTATCATTGCTGATGTAGCACTAGATCCTTACACCAGCCATGGGCATGATGGATTATTAAATAAGGATGGTGATGTTGATAATGATTTATCTCTTGCAGCATTGAAAGATCAAGCAATAGTATTGGCAAAAGCTGGAACAGATATTATTGCTCCTTCCGATATGATGGATGGTAGAATAAAAATAATTAGAGATGCACTTGAACAAAATGATTTTATCAACACCTTAATACTAGCTTATTCAGCAAAATTCAGTTCAAAATTTTATGGACCGTTCAAAGACGCGGTAGAATCAGCAAAATTCTTTGGTGACAAAACAAAGGATACCTATCAAATGCCAATTCAAAATATTAATGAAGCCTTGCACGAAGTTGCTTTAGATATTCAAGAAGGGGCAGACATTGTTATGGTTAAACCAGGAATGCCATACCTTGATGTCATCAAAGCTGTTAAGGATGAATTCAAGATGCCAACATTTGCTTATCAAGTAAGCGGTGAATACTCAATGATTAAAACTTCTATCAAAACTGGTTTGCTTAGCAATGATGTTATCAAGGAGTCTCTTTTATCATTTAAAAGGGCTGGAGCAGATTGTATCTTAACTTATTTTGCCTTGGAAATAGCCGAAACATTATAGACATAAAATTCTTAAAGAAACTCTTCTTTATTTTGTAGAGAAATAGATCTCCATCAACAAACACAAAAACATCTTGGCATATATTTATGCCTTTGCTTCCAGAACAATATTTGAGTCAATATCAAGGCATCGTCTTTCAATATTTTCAAAACCTGCCTCGTTCAGGACTGAGCGTAATCTTTTCTCACCAGCTTGAGCGCCAAGCTGTAAACCAACCTCTTGCGCTCTTGATGTAGGAACACATATTAAAGTTGAAAAAGAATAGTAAAGTCCAGATTGTGAATTCAGATTATCTTTTAATTCATCATTAGCAAATGGCTCAACAAGCATAAAAGTGCCATCATCATTTAGAGTATTTAAAATAGCTTTTGATACTCCAACAGGATCGCCCATATCGTGTAAAGCATCAAATATGCATGCAAAATCATACCCTTTTTCAGGTATATTTTTTGCATCAGAAACAGCAAATTCTATATTAGTAACCCCTTCTATCTCTGCTTTTTCTCTTGCTTTGATAATTGAAGGTTCGTGAAAGTCGTAACCATATATCTTAGAATTTGGAAATGTTTTGGCCATAAGTATCGATGATGATCCTAAACCACAACCGATATCTGCAACAGTTGCTCCAGATTCAAGTTTTTCTTGAACTCCATTAAGAGATGGTATCCAATTTTCTAAGAGATTTGTTACATATATGGGTCTAAAAAATCTATCAGTACCGCAGAAACAGCATTCATGGTGTTCCTCCCATGGTCTTCCTCTGCCAGTTTTAAAAACATCTAAAGCAATATCATGAGTGGCATATTGAGCAACAATACCTTGAAACAGTCCCTGCATGCATGTAGGCTCCCCTTCATGAGCAAAGATAGCTGCTTGTTCTGGAGTTAAACTGAATTGATGACTATCTTCATTATAAGTAATGTAACCCATAGCTGCATTCGCTGATAACCACTCCAGTAAATATCTTTCATCAAGGTTTGTTTTCAACGCAAGAGCTTCGGCAGAACATGGTCCATGATCATCTAAGGCAGAGTAAACTCCGGCTTGATCTCCTATATATGCAATTAATAAACTACCTGCTGCAGAAACATTTTCAAAAACTTTACCTGTTAATTCCATTAACTTTTCTTCATCAACTTCTATTTTCGCCATACACAACTCCATATAAAATAGTATTATGTTATCTTAGAAAATTTTTTTTAGAAATGAAATCTTATCTTATGTTAATTTTTCCAACTAGAGCTCTTGCAAAAGGTTCTCTGCCAAAATAAAAAATGAGAAAAGAAATTGGTCCACATATTAAAAACATTGATGCCATAGATAAATCAATTGCCATCTCATTTTTGAAGACTTTATCAGTGAAAAATGCAACTACCATCGGACCCAAGCCATAGCCAGTTATATTAACTGTAAAAACATATAAACCAGATACAACACCCCTATATTGATTAGGTGTAATATTTTGTAAAGAAGTCGCAAATAAAGCGAGTGGAAGTGTTATGAAAAAACTTGTCACGAAAATTCCAAATAATACATATTCAGAACTTAATGCTAAAAATGTGACCGGACCTGCAATTGTAAGCACAGCTGCTGTAATTATGCAGACAATAATCGTTGGTGCCCTGAAATTAAATTTGGTAAGATTTTTTTCTATTACTGGGCCAGAAATTACGCCTAAAGAACCCGCAAATAAAGCTACTAAACCATATTGATCGCCTATGCGTGTATGCTCCCAGTCATGTATTCTGTGCAAAAATGTTGGGACCCATGACTGTACACCGTAGAGTAAAACCACAATAAATGCTGAACCAATTAAAAGCGGCATATATGCACCAATATTTTTAATTATATAGGAAAAGACAACTTTTATGCTATCCCTTTCATCATTCTCATCAATAAGAACCTCTTTTCTCTCTGGATCCTTAAGGGCAAACATCAATAAGCCCAAGATCACCCCAGGAACTGCAATTATAAGAAATATAATTTGCCAAGGTTGAATAGTTATACTTTCAAGTAGTGTTACTGGTTCATTATAAATTCGAAGTATTTGTGCGCCAAAGAGTAAGGAGAGCCCTTGACCAATATAAGGACCCATTAAATAAATACTCATTGGAAAACTTCTTTTTTCAATTGGAAAAAGATCTGAAATAATTGACCATGAGGCTGGTGTTAGTGCAGCCTCTCCTGCCCCAACTCCAGATCTAGATATTACTAATTGCCAAGCATTTTTTGAAAAACCACAAGCAGCAGTTGCAACACTCCAAATTATAATACCACCAATAAGAACTCTTACACGATTTACTTTATCAACAATTCTACCGAATGGGATGCTAAAAATAATATAAGCAATAACAAAACCCCAACCCTGAATAAATGACATCTCAAAATCAGTGAGGCCCATATCCTCCTTAATGGGAACAACTAGATAGTTGATCATTTGCCTATCAATAAATGAAATTATATAAGCAAATAATAGTATAGATGTAAAAAACCATGCATAAGATGGTTTTGGCCAAGAAGTAGAACTTTTCATTTTTACCTCAAAAAAACCCCGCGAAGATCACGGGGTTTCATTTAAAATAATAAAATTTATAAAATCAAATTATTCATTCCAGCTTTTTATGTGAAACATTAAATATGTGCTTGTGATTTTTCTAAGATTTGAGGCTACTCTTTGAAAATTCTGACCTGCCTGAGAGCTTAATGAAGTTGATGTTGTTTCCCTCAAAGAGTCAACTGATGGTCCTGAAATGGCTATATAGTGTGTTCTACCTGTCTCACCTGTAAAAGTATCCTGAAACATTGTTGCAGAACCAGGCAATTCAGAGGAATTCATAAAATCAGTAAATAATTGGCCATATCTTTTTGCATTCTTTACCCTCAAATTAATTAACATCACATAAGGGTTTTTCTCAAAATCAGCCTCACCAAAATTCAATATTGGTGTACCAGCACCCTCAAGGCCATCTTCAACAATGGTATAGAGATCATTGAGAAAAGCTTGTCCCTCTGGCTTTTGGAAAATAGCATTAGATTGCTCAAAAGATGCTCCATTTGAGTTTTCAAAAACCACACAGTGTGTTTCATGACTTTCACCATTGAGCACCATAGCCCATAACCTTACAGTTGGAAGCCCTGCTGATGCATCGCTTGTCAAATAATCATCAAATTTAGCTACAACTGCTCCTGGGTCTTGTGTTGAAAAACAATAATAAGCATCAAGTGGCAAAGCAAAAGATTTACCGGCAAACAAAATAATTATCGAAACTAAACCTACTAAATATTTTTTCATTTCTATCTCCTTTCTAGATATTAATTGTCAGGTGAATTAAGAACCTCTTCAGTAAATAATTCTTCACCGTTACAGGTTGCATAATTTTCTGTGTAATCTAAATAACCCTTCCAGCCGCCAGCAGCGAAGGACTCCTTATATTCCATAAACGACTCGACATCATTAAATAGGCCCAAGTGAACAAAATCCCCTGGTGCTTGTGCAGCTCCAGTAACTGGTTGAACAATAACCCAACCACTTAGACCGTTATTTGCTTTATTGACCTCTTTTACCATCATATTATGCTGTGCTTGTAAGTCTTCAATTGAGACACCCTCATTTCTTGAACACCAGTTCCAACTGATAACTCGATCAGGATCATTTTCAAGAGCATCACTATCTAAATATTGAGGATAAGCATGACCCCATTTAACATAACAAGTTGCTGCAGATTGCCAGTTTGCTGCAAGTTCTTGACCTTCTTTTGTACCAAGCCATAAATCCCAAGCTTTGCCGGTAATCTCATGGGACCCTATTAAAACTTCTTGAAAATCATAACCTCTATTACCAACAAAATTATCATGAGAAAATAAAGGCATTTGTCTTGCGACATATACTTCTACATTATTTTTTTTGGACCATTTGATATAATCATCAACTGCTGCAGAATAATCTTCCATTGAAGTACCCTCAGTAAGCTTACAGAAATTGACTTGAAAATTAAAATAGTTACCCTCATGATCATCGGCAAAAATATGATTTGCTATTGATATGTTCAATAGAAAAACAAGTAAAAAAGATAAAAGTTTTTTCATTTATAAACTCCCTAAAATTTAGTTATTTGGATTATTAATTACATTTTCAATAAAGAAAGAATCTCCACGACATTTTGCAAAATTCGCCTGATAATTATTATAGTCGCGCCAACCACCATCAGATTGAGCTTGTTGATATATTTGTGCGGATTCTACATCAGGATAAACAACTATATGAGCAAAATCACCTGGGGCATCTTCAGTACCAATTCGTGGATATATTGTTGCCCAGCCAATGATTCCTAGATTATCCTCTTCAAGTAATTTTACATTTCTATCATGCTCAGCAAGCATATCATCCCAAGAAACTCCTTCATTAAGCGTACACCAATTCCAAGCAACTATTCGATCATTATCTTTATTAATTAACTCTTGATTAACAAAATGTGGTACACTTGCGGCTTGCTTAACCCTACACTCAGCCATTTTCTGCCATCTTTCATTTAATTTTTGACCATCGCTTGTTCCCAACCATTTGTCCCAACCTTTACCACTCATCGCATGTGAAGAGAGTAAAAGTTCCATAAAATCATAACCTGCTTCAAACCAACTATTATGCGGATATAATGCTGTTTGCCTCGCAAAAAATAATTCAACATCATGTTTTCTTGACCAGTCTACATAATCGGCAATCATGTCATCATATTGTTTCATTGATGTATTACCTTTCAAAGTACATAACTGAACTTGTAGATTAAAAATTCCCATGTCTTCACTTGAATGGTCATCAGCAAATAAATTCATATTCAAAACTAATAAAAATGAGAAAAAAATAAAATGAAATAATTTAAACATGATACACTCCCTATTTCCAAGAAATGTTTGCACCTATGAGAATCATTCTCAATCAAAAATTGATAGTAATAATCATTTTATTACACATGATATGTAACTATATTATAAAAATATACATAATACTGTGGATAAAACTGTTAATACTTTTTTTGTATAACTTTTAATAAAAATTATATTTTTCATCATTAAATTATCTAATAGAATTCTTAGTAAATATAATGAGGGAAAAATGAATAACCTAAGAAGAATAATTACTGGTCATGATAAAAATGGAAAATCAATTATTTCAATAGATGGACCACCAGCTCGAATTTTAGGAGAAGATGTTGGAGGTTTATTTGAAATTTGGAACACAGATGGTGAAATTATCAATACCCTGGATAATAGTGATAGGGCAGATATAGATGTTGTATTATCTCCTTCCAAAAATGGCACAAAATTTCGCTATTTTGCAATAAAACCTACACCTGGAGAAATTTCTCTAGAAAAACTAGAAGCAGCGACTGCAAAAGCCTTTGAATTAATGGGAGCCAGTCATGAGAGAGTTGATACAACTCGACACCCATCAATGCATAAAACTAAAACGATTGACTATATTATCTTACTCAAAGGCGATGTTACTCTTTTGCTTGATAATGATGAGGTTAGGCTGAAACCTTTTGATGTAGTTGTTCAAAGGGGGACAAATCACGCATGGGTAAATAATGGAGAAGAACCAGCATTATTAATCGCTGTTTTAATAGATAGTGAAATTCAAGATAACATCTAATCAGTTTTTATATATTTGTTATACTCTTCTAACCTTTTTTTGTTGTCGTTTGGATGGGTCCATTCTTCAGTTATTTTTGGCTCAACTTTAAGGTCTTCTGGTATTCTATTTAATCCAATAATTTTATCTATTTGTTGATGCCAATGATAGATTCTTGCTTCTTGATAACTAAGAGGAACGCCATCAAAAACATATGAGTCTACGGCTTTTTGAATCCAACTTCCAAAATGAAGATCTTCATCTAAAACTTTATTAAATCCATCAATTGCAATATCCCAAATCTCAGGTCTCTTACCTTTACCCCAATGGGGAGCAACCCAGTAAACTTCGAAAATACACTCATTAATCGAGGTTGGCCACCAAAGAAGAATTGGAAAACCCTTCTCAGACATAGGAGAAACTAGATTAGGTACTAAGTTATAGGATTGTGTACATGTCCGTGCAATGTATCCACAAGTTTCAATCTCGGGTCTATTATCCTCAACTCTAAAACTTTTATTTTTATAATAATTTGAAGGCTTTACATTTTTATCTTTAACAACAAACGCATCTGGATTTGCCTTTAGTGCTACCTCAGGGAGATCAGGATAAGTTCGACTTGGTGCAACCATTCTTCCATGGCCATTTGGATAAAAAGTATTTACATTTCCTGTATAATCTAAACCAGTATGTACAGTTTGTGGATGGATTGATTTAACATGATAGACTTCTAAATTAGCCTCCATCGCAATCTTCCAATTAGATTTTAATGTATAGGTATAATGATCTATAAGACTTAAATTCTCAAATTGAAATTCTTGTATTTCATCATAAATAACACCAAGATTACTTTTAAGATCCTCAGCTTCTAAATTAAAGTTAACAAATATAAGATTGCCTAAAAGTTCAACTTTTACTTTATGAAGACTCCTACAAGAGTCATCAAAATCAACAAAGTCTTTAGGATCTCTTTTTCCAATTAAATTTCCATCATGATCATATGTCCAGCCATGAAAACCACACACTAGTCTATTTGACTTACCAAACTCTTCCAAAACTATTGCTGCACCTCTGTGACGGCACATATTGTAAAATGCAGTAACTTCTTTTTCGCTTTTTCTGACTAAAATGATTGGCTGTCCTGATTTATCCCATAATTTATAACTACCAATTTCTTTTATTTCATCTAAATGGCCAGCTAACAACCAGCTTTGTTTCCATAGGAAGTTTTTTTCGAGAGAGAAAAATCCCTCGTCAGTATAGCGCTTACCAGGTAAGTCAGGTAATTTAGGAAAATCCCTTGGCGGAGCTGTCCTTTTTCTTTCATAATCAATTAAATCTCTAAGTTCATCAATTTGTTGTTGTTTCAAATTAAACTCCCTAAAATTTAGATTGAATCTATTACAAAATTATCGTGTAGTACAATATGAATTATAAAAAAAATAGTATTGTGGAGAAAAAATGATAACAGGCGGTTGTTTATGCGGTAAAATTAGATATGAATTTGACAAAGAAGATGTAATTTCGGCAGGAAATTGTCATTGTAAAGACTGCCAAAAGGCTACTGGTAGTGGCAAAGCTTCGATTGTGTATATTCCATCAAACAAATTAAAGATTAATGATGATTATAAAGTGTATTCAGTAGTTGGCTATGAGGGATCAAATGTTCATCGGGGCTTCTGCCCTGAATGTGGTTCACCAATAATAAGTTTTGTTTCAGAGCAACCTGACATAAAATTTATCAAAGCAGGAAGTCTAGATGATTCATCATGGTTAAAAATTGAGTCTAGTTTTTGGAGTGAAACTGCAAATCATTGGGATCCAGTAGACGAAAATATTCCTATGTTTGAAAAAAACCCTCCCCTATAGTTTGGAAAGGATAAATTATGAAATATGAAACAATATTATACGAAAAGACAGAGAATTCTGCTCTAATTACACTTAATAGACCAGAAAAATTAAATGCATGGACACCCATGATGGCAGAAGAACTTGCTAACGCTATTACCCATGCAAATAATGACAATTCAATCGGCGCTATAGTAATGACAGGAGCCGGTAAGGGTTTTTGTGCTGGTGCAGATATTGAGGAAACCTTTCAAACTAGGATTGATGGTAAAGATCCTGGCAACGATACACAATCTGGAAATGGTGGTATGCCCAAAAATGTGAATTGGGTTAAATTAATTAGAGAATCTAAACCTCTAATAGCTGCTGTAAACGGTGCAGCTGTTGGAATTGGAATAACTATGATTCTTCCGTTTGATATAATTATTGCTTCAGAGAAAGCTAAATTTGGTATGTTCTTTATTAAAATGGGTTTAGTGCCAGAACTAGCAAGTAGTCACTTTTTAGTTCAGAGAATGGGATTTGGTAAAGCAAGTGAAATGTGTTTGTCAGGTAGATTAATTATTGCAGATGAAGCAGAAAAATCAAATCTTGTTGATTTTGTTGTACCTGAAAATATCCTTCTAATTACAGCACTTGCAAAGGCTAATGAAATTGGAATGAACCCTAATCCTCAACTTAAAATGGTAAAAGAATTACTGAGTCAAAATGGCTGTGAAGTTGACCTTGATGTGGCCCAAAAACGTGAAAGTAAGTTACTAAGAGAATGCTGGAAAACTAGAGAGCATAAAGAAGCTGTACAAAAATTTATAAGTAAATCCTCTTAAACAACTTCTCCGCTTTTAATGTCAGTGTATTTATCGTTTTGATAAACAATTGATCCATTGACTAATACATATTTGTATCCTTTTGAATATCTCATATATCTACTAGCTTCACCAGGAAAATCACGAACAAAGGCCTCATCAGCAATACCTACATTATTCATATCAAATAAAACTAAATCGGCAGCTTTTCCTTTTTTTATTTCACCTCTATTATGAATACCCCAATCTTCTGCAACTTCTTTAGTCATTCTATTAATAGCTTTGGGTAAAGTCATTTTTTGTGTTTCACGGACATAGTGCTCGAGAAGGTGAGTGGTATCTCCAGTTCCACAAAATTGAGTTATGTGCGCTCCTGCATCAGATGCACCGAAATGACATAATTCGCTCATTATGAGATAACTGACACTTTCTTTATCCGAGTTCAAAACATCAACCAACTGAAATTCAGTTCTTAAATCATCCTCAATTGCAATATCAAGAATAATTTGACCAATCTCCTTACTTTCATCTTCAGCTATTTCCATAAGACTTTTACCTTGATATTTTTGATTTTTCTCAGAATAAACTTCGCCTATTTTTAAGAGTGGTAGTGTTGAGCTCATACCTTGAGCAGAGCTTGCTTCATTAATGAGTTTTTTTTGATTTTCAGGATCTAAAAATGCGCTCTTCCTATCACAAAATGGAAGGTCCATAATTGCCTTCCATGTTGGCATCCCAAATAATAACATGCTTGTTTCGGAAAGTCGCATATTTAAGTCAAAACATCTTGGCATTGTTTGTCCATAAACTTTTGCGCCCCTTTCTCTTTGTTTTTGAAGTGCTTCCATTATTTGCTCAGCTTTTGGAGCGTCGGGAGTAGATAAAACAGGTTGAAAAGTGCACATAATTCCTGTTGCAAGACTAATATCACCTAATTCCTCAATATTTTTTAACTGTGTTTTCATATCAATAAAATAAGGAACAACTTGCCAAACACCCCTACCAGTTTTTGTAGCTGCTCTTGCAAGAGCTATTTTTTCTTTTTTACATGAAAACCTACTTGGAACTGGATGAAGGTTTTCGTCAACATCAACATATGAGGATGACACACCTAGAGCACCTTGCTCCATTGCATTTTCGACTATTTCACACATTTGTTTGATTTCAGCATCTGTTGCTTCTCTTTTTTGACTATCTCCTCCCATTACATATAAACGAACAGCGGAATGTCCAATTAATGCTCCAACATTTATACCTAAATTGGGCTTAATATGATCAAGATAATCACCGAAAGTTTCCCAAGTAAAAGGAACTGCTTCTTCAAATGTAGGCTTCTTAATATCCTCAATAACCTGAAACATAGATATAATTTTTTCTTCCCCACCATTTCTAATTGGTGCCAAAGATAGAGAGCAATTACCAGTAACAACCGTTGTCACACCGTGCTCTATTGAAGGCGTTGCATAACCATCCCAACATAATTGTGGATCAAAATGAGTATGAATATCAATAAATCCAGGGGTCAATGTTAGGCCGTCAGCTTCAATAATAGTTTCAAATTCACCATTAATATTCCCAATATCCGAAATTATTCCATCTTCGATAGATACATCCCCTTTGAAAGCCTCTTCACCTGAACCATCAACAATATTTGCATTCTTAATCAATAATGAATTTTTAATCACATTTACCCCCATAAATTTATTTTTATTCTTTCTTAGTTATGAATTCTTGTCTAGAATTTAATATATTAATTGAAGATATGTTTAATTCAAAAAAACCAATAATACAAATTGCTTACTCTTCAAAAGATATTGTTAGTGAAGCAAAAAAATGGTCAAAACAGTTTAACATTGGGCCTTTTTATATTAATGAGCACATTAAGGTTTTTGAGGCCCGTATTAATGGTATTAAGGGCACTTTTGATCATTCCTCGGCATACGGATGGAAAGAAAATATGATGATAGAACTTATCAATGATCATTCAGGAATAAGCCCTTATAAAAATGGTATTCATCATGTAGCCTGGATTGCTGATAATTTTGACAAAGAGAGTAAAGTTTTACAAAATCAAAACTGTAAGGAAGTACTCCATGCAAGGGTTGGTAATAAGAATGGTATAAAATTTTCATGGTTTGATCCGGGAGAGAAAATTGGCCATTTCTATGAAATCTATGAGAATGATGAAAACCTAAAAAATTTTTATTCATATGTTTACAAAGAATCATTAGGATGGGATGGTACTGATCCAATAAGAAATATTACAGAAATTGCATAGGAGGGAATTATGAAATTAGTAACTGTACTTAGCGCAAGCGGAAGACCTGGGCTAGCTCAGGTAAGACAATTAATAGAAGCTGGTTACAAAGTTAGGGGAACAACAAGAAACCCTGATAGGTTGAGTCATTTTGAAGATATTGAAATTGTTAACGCTGATTACAATGACCCAGACTCAGTTTATGAGGCTTGCTTGGGAGCTGATACAGTTTTTTATACTAGACCTTCATTTGAAGAATCACACAAAGCACTTGATTTTGCTGCTACAGTTGGCTCAGCAGCCAAAAAAGCAAATGTAAGAAGATTAATATACAATACTACTTGCTGGGGACCACCAGAAGAATTAGGTAATGTTGGTCAAGCTGGATACGATAGCGTTAAACTAATGATTAACACTTTGAAACAAGCTGGCGTCCAAACAACGACTTTTCAGCCGGTTCTTTTTATGGATAATCTTCTTACTGACTGGGCAAGGGATGATATTATGAATAACAATCTGTATACATATCCACATAACCCTAATCTTGAAGCAAGTTGGATTTGTTTAGATGATGTAGCAAAATTCATGATTGCAGCAATTGAAAGAGATGATTTAATTGGTCGTGCTATAAATATTGGTGGCCCTGAAGTTTTTACACCACCACGAGTTGCTGATCTATTGTCAGGTCACTTTGGAAAACCGATCAAATACGAAGAATTAAGTTTAGTTGATTTTTCAAATCGTTTATATGATATTTTTTATTCAGAGACTGATGAAGATATGAGAGGCGGTAGATCTGAAAATAGAGATGCTTTTATTGAAAGTATGTCAGATTTTTATAGATTTAATAATGTCTCAGAGCATAAACCTTTCAAGGTAGACATGAAACCTGTTTTGGAGGAGATACCTATAAAACTCACTCCATTTAGTGAATGGATCAGTCAACAAGATTGGAATGAAAAAATTGATACTAAAGCAGGATAATAATTTACTATTTTAATAGGTCTTTTGGATTTTCAAGAGTTTCTTTTATATCAACTAGGAAAGAAACCGCCTCTTTACCATCAATCATTCTATGGTCGTAACTTAAGGCTAAGTACATCATTGGTTTGATAACAATTTTATCATCTTCAACAATTGGTCTTTTCTCTATTTTATGCATTCCGAGAATAGCTGTCTGAGGTGCATTTAAAATCGGCGTTGAGAGCAAAGAACCAAATACTCCGCCATTAGAAATTGTAAATGTTCCACCTTGCATACTCTCGATCGATAACTTACCTGCATGTGCCTCATTTGAAAAATCTGCAATTGAATGTTCAATTTCTGAAATTGATAAAAAATCTGCATCTTTTAATACTGGCACAACTAAACCTCTTTCAGTAGAAACAGCGACGCCAATATCTTTGTATCCATGATACACTATATCTTGACCATCAATACTTGCATTAATTTGTGGAAATTTTTCTAGGGCCTTAACTGACGCCATTACAAAAAAACCCATAAATCCTAATTTGATGTCATTGGCTTTTTGGAACTTTTCGCCTTCAGTATTTCTTAAATCTATAATAGGCGCCATATTAACTTCATTAAAAGTCGTTAGCATTGCTGTTTCTTGTTGAACAGTTACCAATCTGTCAGCTACTGTTTTTCTAATTCTACTCATTGGGACTCTTTTCTCTTCCCTCTCATTTTTAGATTTTCTTTTTATTGGTTTTTTTGTTTCCTTAGCTGCCTTTTCTTTAGCCGTAGTTTTATTCTTTTTGTCCGATTGATCTTTTTTTTCTTTTTTAATTTCTGTAGTTTTAACCTCACCTGTATCAAATTCAGCTATCAATTCACCACTTAAAACTATATCACCTTCATCTTTAAGAATTTTTTTTAATGTCCCATCATTTGGAGCAACAACTTCAATCACGACTTTATCTGTTTCAATTTCGGCAAGAACTTCGTCTTGTTTTACAGTTTGGCCTACTTTAATAACCCACTTTGCATTAACACCATCCTCAACTGACTCAGGATATGTAGGCGATTTTATTTCTGTACTCATTAATCAGTCCCTGTTCAAAGTTTCATTAATTAACTTTTTTTGCTGCTCTATATGCAACTTACTTAAACCTACAGCTGGTGCTGCTGAAG
>ENA-OSEY01000609-OSEY01000609.1-marine-metagenome-genome-assembly--contig:-NODE-609-length-25778-cov-4.396288_pt1 | contig 25778 bp, 24 predicted proteins | sample MGYA00248465_ERZ534230 | MGnify/ENA primary metagenome ERZ534230 (study PRJEB26409, sample SAMN06344110) | marine metagenome | isolation source: Sea water from surface | place: Atlantic Ocean:Southern...
CGGCAAAAATGACAGTAAAACCAACGACTCTTTCGCCAAAAGTAAAATCAATAAAGTTTTTATGATAAAGACCATAACCTAAGCTAATTGTAATTAAGAAAAACAGGATTCGAAGAAAAACTTTCATTCACCTTTGGTATTATCAATTTTAAGATAGAGCTCTTTTATTTGAACAGGGTCAATATGGGAAGGCGCATTTATCATAACATCTTTTCCACTGTTATTTTTTGGGAAGGCAATGAAATCACGAATAATTTCTTCTCCTGCAAGAATAGCGATTAGGCGATCTAGACCAAACGCAATCCCACCATGAGGAGGGGCTCCATAACGAAAAGCTTCCATAAGAAAACCGAATTGTTCCGAGGCATCTTTTTTTGAAAATCCAAGTAAATCAAAAATTTTAGATTGAAGATCTTGATCGTGTATCCGTATTGAGCCACCTCCAATTTCATTTCCGTTAATTATTAAGTCATAAGCACTTGCTTTAACTGCGGAAGGATCTTTTTCAAGTAAATCAAGATGTTCAGATTTTGGAGCAGTAAAAGGATGGTGAATGGCTTGATAACGCTTAGTTTCCGTGTCCCATTTAAAAAGTGGAAAATCAGTCACCCAAACTGGAGCAAAAATTTCAGGATTTCTCATTTCCAAACGTTCTGCTAATTCCATACGAAGAGAACTTATTTGGAACCGCGTAGCATTTGTTTCACCCGCAAGCACAAAAATTAAGTCTCCAGGTTTAGCTTTACATCTTTCTGCCCATAGTTTTAAGTCGGCTTCAGTATAGAATTTATCTACAGATGATTTAAAACTTTCATCAGTATTAAATTTTAACCAAATCATACCTTTTGCACCAATCTGCGGCCGTTTAACCCAATTTATATACTCATCAATATCTTTCCTTGAAAAAGTTGTAGCACCAGGGACAACAATTCCAACAACAAGATCACTTTTATCAAATATTTCAAAACCCTTGCCTTGTGTAACGCTATTCAACTCAGTGAGGGTCATTTCAAAACGAACGTCAGGTTTATCAGTTCCATATTTTTCCATTGCTTCATCGTAAGTCATTCTAGGTATTTTAGCAATCTCTATATCTTTAATTTCTTTAAGTAAATATTTTACTAGATTTTCAAATACAGCTAGAATATCGTCTTGCTGCACAAATGACATCTCACAATCAATTTGAGTAAACTCAGGTTGTCTATCTGCTCTTAAGTCTTCATCTCTAAAACATTTTACAATTTGGAAGTACTTATCAATCCCACCAACCATTAATAATTGCTTGAAAGTTTGTGGAGACTGGGGCAAAGCATAAAATTGTCCTGGACTTGATCTTGAAGGGACTACAAAGTCACGTGCTCCTTCAGGGGTTGATTTTATTAAATAAGGTGTTTCAACATCAATAAAACCAGCTTTTATCAAGTACTCACGAATTAACATAGTTACTTTCGAACGAAATATTAATTTTTTTTTAACGGGATTTCTTCGTATATCTAGATATCGAAACCGCATTCTAAGTTCTTCACCTCCATCAGTATGGTCTTCAATTGTAAATGGAGGGACAAGAGCTTCATTTAAAATAGATAAATCTTTTACTAATATCTCTACAGCCCCAGTTTTAATATTACGATTTTTAGCTTCCCGTTCAATTACATCGCCTTTTACTTTAATTATAAATTCTCTTCCAAGTTTACTAGCTTTTTTGAAAATTTCACTAGGGCTTCGTTTTTCGTCAAAAACTAATTGAGTAATACCATACCGATCTCTAATATCTACCCATATAATAAAGCCTTTATCTCTAATCCTATGAACCCATCCAGACAAGGTGACACTTTTATTTAAGTCATTGATTGTTAATGCACCACAGTTATGAGATCTATACATAATATTCCTAGTTGGGGTAAAAATAAAAAATCCTTATGCGTTTGCAGTATGATTTTGTATTCTTTATAATTTTTTCTTGAGCCAAACTTTAATTGAATATACTATTGAAAAAGTTGCAGGCACAATTACAAGGGTCAAAAATGTGGCAAAAGTTAAGCCAAATATTACAGTCCATGCTAAAGGACCCCAAAAAATTACATTATCACCTCCAATATAGATTTTTGGATCTAGGTCTGAGAATAAAGAGAAAAAATCAATATTAAGACCAATTGCAAGAGGTATTAAACCTAGAACAGTTGTTATTGCAGTAAGTATAACAGGCCTTAGTCTTGCGGTACCACCCTCTATCATTGCTTTTATTGCTTCTTTTTTTTCTAAAATAAAGCCTTTAGGAACTTTAAGCTCCATAGTTTTTCTATCAATCAATAACTGCGTATAGTCTAGGAGAACTACTCCATTATTTACAACAATTCCTGCTAATGAAATGATTCCCATCATGGTCATTAAAATAACAAACGGCATTTGAAAAGCCATCAATCCAAGGAACACACCTGTAAAACTTAGGAAAATAGAAAGTAAAATAATAATAGGCTTAGAGATTGAATTAAATTGGAATACGAGTAGTAATAATATTAATCCTAAAGCCGCTAGTAGGGCATTTGATAGGAAAGACATATTTTTTTCTTGTTCTTCAATTTCACCAGAAAATTTGTATTGAATATTATCCTCTAAATTAAAACTTAAAAGAGCTTTCTTTATATTATCGACAACAGCATTTGCATTAAAACCCGCTAAAACGTCAGAATATAATGTAACTACACGATTAAGTTGTCTATGTTTAATAGCATTAAAGCTGGTAATATTTTTTCTTTCAATTAATGAAGTAACAGGGATTTCTTTTATTTGACCGTTTGCTGGATCTCTAAAAATAATATTTTGGTTAAATAAAGCATTATTGTCGTAACGATTTGATTTGTTAAAACGAACGTTAATTTCATAGTCCTCACCATCTTTTTTAAATATCCCAGCTTTGGTGCCAAAAAGCGAGCTTCTTAAAAGTTGTCCTACCTGAGATGTTGACACTCCTAACTCTCCAGCCTTTTTACGATCAATATTAATTTTTACTCCAGGTTTATTTTTACTTACGTCAATCTTAAGTTCCTCAACACCAGCAATATTTATTTGGTTTAGGTAATCTTTCATAGATTTTGCTGTTTCAACCAATTCTATATATTCTTTTCCAGTAATTTCTATAGTTATTGGATATCCTGCTGGAGGACCATTTGCATCCTTTTCTACTGAAATAGAAACTCCAGGAAACTTTCCATCTAGTTGTTGTTGAATATCTTTTCTCAATTCTTCACTAGATACACCTTCGCGCAATTTGAATTCCCGCATTGTAAGTGTAATTTTTCCTTTATGAGGGAGTTCATTTGTATTTCCACCGTCAATAAAAGGATTTCCAGCTCCTTCACCAACTTGAGCTACTCCTGATTCAACTAGGAGGTTAAATTTATTTTTGTTGTATTTAGGACGGTCCATTACTTGGAAAACCTGTGATTCAATTTTTTTTGTAATTCGATTAGTTTTTTCAATGGCAGTTCCCTCAGGATATTCTATTAATACAAGTATTTGTTGAGGTTGGTTTTCAGGGAAAAATTCAACACGTGGTGGAAAAATTCCCATTAAAATGAAGGAAGTAAATAATAAGAAAAATGTCCCACCAAGAAAATAGACTGGTTTATAACCACTTAAAGCAAACGACAAAAACTTACGATAACCATTTTCAAGTTTTATTAAAAAAGTATTTTGAAAGGTATTTGCTAAATTTTTAATAAAAAGTTTGTACATCCAAAATAATATTGGTGTAAGTAGCATTAGATTTCCAAAAACCCTGAAATTTTTATTTCCAAATAATAGAATAATTCCCAAACTAACCAAAATGATAGTTAGACGCCAAAGGGATTTATTTGTGATTTCACGATCCTTAATTTCCATGAATTGAGACACTAACATTGAATTGAAAAAAATTGCAACTATTAATGAAGAGCCTAGAACGACAGAAAGAGTAATTGGGAAATAAATCATGAATTCTCCCATTAAACCTGGCCATGCTCCGAGAGGTACAAAAGCAGCAATAGTAGTTGCAGTTGAGACAATAATTGGAAAAGCAATCTCCCCTATTCCTGCCTTTGCAGCAGATATTCTTGACATGCCTTCCTTTTCCATTAAACGATATACATTTTCCACAACAACAATTCCATTATCTACCAGCATACCTAATCCCATTACAAGGCCGAATAGAACCATAGTATTCATTGTGTATCCAAGTGTTGAAAGTATCATAAACGACATGAACATTGACATTGGTATAGCAAATCCTACAAATAATGCATTTCTAAATCCTAAGAAAAACATTAGTACTGTAACCACGAGTAAAATTCCGAAAATGATACTATTTACAAGCTCATTTACCTGATTGAGTGTTACATTGGATAAATCATTAGAAATGGTAACCTTAATATCTGAAGGGAAACCAGTTTTTTTTAGATTAGTCATAATTTTTCTTATCTCACTAGAAGCTTTAATAAGATTTTTACCCCCTCTTTTGATTACATTTAGTAAAATTGCTTTCTCACCAAAGGAGCGCGCATATGATGTTGCCTCTTTTTCTTTAAAACTTATTTTAGCGATCTCGCCAAGATACACTGGACCTCCATCGGTTTTTACTACAATATTTTCAAGTTCTTCAGGTCTTTCAATCTCACCTGTTAAACGTATGTTACGCCTTTGCCCCCCCATAACTATATTCCCACTTGAGATAGTGGAGTTTTCATTTGAAATAGCACCTAAAATATCGTTAAACGATACTCTTGAAGCAGTCATTTTGTAAATGTCTACAGCAACTTCGACTTCAAAAGTTTGAATCCCACGAATTTTTACTTCCTTTACCTGGGTTAATTGTTCAATTTGATTTTCTATGCTTTCTGCGTAAGTTTTTAGTTGCTCAATAGGATAGTCTCCTATTAAACTTATACTAAGAATAGGTTGAAATTCTGAAAAGTCTAATTCAAAAACGTTTGGTTCAATCTTAGCATTATTAAAGACAGGCCAATCTGGACCTGAAGTAATTCCATCAACTAAGTCTTTTACTTTTTGTTTGGCATCGGCGACACTTATATTTTCATCGAATTCTATATCTATAACAGAGAAATCTTCGGATGAATCAGATTTAATTTCTACTAGGTTTGAAACGCCTTTTAATGCTTCCTCTAAGGGATCTGTTACAATACGTTCTATATCCTCAGCGGTATTTCCAGGATAAATAGTACTAACAAAAACTTTGGTATCATTTATTTCAGGGAATGCCTCCCTTGGCATTGAGAAATACGCTGAAATTCCTAGGATAAAGAAAATAGTCATAATCACATAAATGACCGTCCGATGATCTATTGCCCAAGAGGAGAGTAAAAATTCTTTAAATTTTGTAATATTTTTTGGTGTAGTCATTATTCAATAATTCTTTTGACTTTCTGATTATCTACCAAGAGATTAACTCCATCGTCAACTATTAATTCGCCCACAGTTATCCCTTTTAGAATCTCAACTATTTCATTTTTGCTTTTACCTAATTTGACATTTCTTTTTTCTGTTGTATAACCATCCTTTTCCTCAGGTTGAATTAGCACAAACACATAAACTTGTCCGTTTGAATCTTCTCTTAATACTCTTAACGGAATTGTTAAAGCCTCTGGGTTGAAATAATCTATAATATTGAGCTTTGCGTTTAGATTTGGCTTTATAAATCCATTTGGATTTTTAAGTGGTGCTTCGACACGAAATGTCCTATTGCTCGCTGTAACAAAATTTCCTGTCTTTTCGATTTCTGTTTTTTGAGACTGATTTAACGCAGGTATTGTTACAGTTGCTTTACTTCCAACTCTTATATTTGGAATATAGTTTTCTGGAACATCCGATTCAGCGAACATATTATCGAGATTAACAATTCTGAGTACAGGGGTTACCCCGGGGACAAGATTACTTCCTAATCTTGCTGATATTTCGTCAATAATACCATCAAAAGGAGCATAGATCTTTGTCCTTGCTAACTGTTTTCTCATTTGTGCAACTTGTTTTTGTGCTCCTTTATAACGAGTTCTTGATTCTAAGTACATCATCTCCGAACCAATTTTTTGCTCCCATAGTCTTTTTGTCCTATTATAAGAAGTTTTAGCCAACGATAATTCCAATTTCATTTGATCCAATTGACTTTTCAAACCTGCATCATCAATAACAGCTAAAAGTTTCCCTTTTTTTACCTTTTGTCCTTCAGTAACTTTTATTTCGATTAATCTTCCTGAAAATTCTGGAAATATTAAAACATTTTGGCGAGTCTTAATGTTTGCCTGAACTTCAATTTCATGTTCAAAGGGTTGTTTTTTTACTTCAAAAGCGGTTATCAATGTACGTTTCTCATCTCCACCTAGTGATTTTATAGCTTCATTTATTTTATCTAATTCAAGATTTAGTTCATTTATCTTTTTGGAGTACTCCGCTTTTTTTGCATTTAGATCTGAAATACTGTTATTTGATTGAGAATCTTTAATGGTAATTTCTGATTTTCCCGTATTGCAACTTATTAAGATTATAAATGTGCAAAAGAGGCAGATGATTTTTTTCATTTTTATTTGTTATTGAGCTGTGTTTATAAGGGTTTCTAGAAATAATTTTTTTTGAATGACATCTTGAATTGATTTAACATATTTATTTTGAGCACTATAAAGTTGTAATTGTGCCTCTCTTAATTCAAAAGAACTGGCAACTCCCTCAAAATATTTGACTGTATTTTTCTGTTCGATTCGATTAGCTAACTCAAGATTTTGCTTATTAGTAAAATAATTTTCTGTTGCTAGTTGGTACTCATTATTGGCAGCTTTAACCTCGATTAAAATTCTTTCTTTAGTTTCTTTTAAATCGTTTTCAGCTTGAGAAACAGAAATTTTTGCTTTTTGAGAAAGGGCACTCCTTCGTAATGAACTAAAAACAGGGATTTGAAGATTAACTCCAAATAGTGCAGCTCCAAACCACTTTTGATCTGTTTGTGTAAAAGAAAAGCTTTCGCTATTTCCTGTATAATTTCCATTTAAAAAAGCAGTCAATTTTGGCAGTCCTTTTGATTTTTCGTAACGGTATAACAAAGTCTCGGAAAGTAAATTATTTTCAGCAATTTTTATGTCGATGTTATTATTTAGATTCATGTCTTCAGGGATCTTAAATCTAAATAGACTTTCGTTAGTCATTTTATCTAAAGTGTCAGATAAAATCAATGGAGAGTTTGTTGGAAAACCCATAAGAAATTTGAGCATATTTAAAGTTATTCGCTCAATGTTTCTAGCGTATCTAACCTGCGATTCAATTCCTGATAGAGTTAGTCGGATTTGTTCAACACTTTCTTCTTCCTCAAATCCATTAAGGTACAATTGGTTTAGCTCATTTAGTGTTCTGGTTAAGTTATCTCTATTTTTTTCTAGTAACCTAATATTTTCCCTAGCTAAAAGGACTGATGAATAGGCACTAACAATATTTTTTCTAACTTCAAGAACAGTCTTCTCAAAAATATTTTCTGATATTTTCAGGAAAATTTTAGATGCTTCTAAACCAACTATATATGATCCATCAAAAATTAGTTGTTGAATTGTAACCCCAGCTGTCATTGTCTGTGGTGTTCCAAACTGTACTTCTGCAAAATCGCCTTCGTTTCCTCCAAAGAATTGTGCTGGAATCAAGGAGGTAGGTAATTCTAAAAAATTTTGATAGTTTGCATTTGCACTTATTTGTGGCAAACCAATAGCAATTGTGCTCCATTGATCCTTGTAAGCTTTTCTAATTTCAAGGTTAGCTTTCTGAATATTGCGATTATTTTTTTCACCAAAAGCTATGGCTTGTTCTAGAGTTACTTGCTCGGGTAGTTGTTGGGCAAACGTAAAATTTAAACTACATACAATAAATGAAATGCAATAATATTTTGAAATCATACGTTTAACTCTTTTTTATAATGATTTAATTTTTCAATTCCGTTTTGAGTACAGATTGCTCTTAAATGATACTCTGTGAAGTGAATCAGTAATTGTTCGTTTTTATATTTTTCAATTGGGAAAAGTTCTACATCTTGAATCCCCCTGATGCCATTAAAAAAAATCCTAGTAACAAAATCTATATTAATTTCTGGACGAAAAAGACCTGTTTCAATCCCTCTTAAAAGACTTTTAGAAAACATCTCTCCCAGAACGGTAAACTCCTTTATTTGCAGTTTTTGATAGATGTTTTTGTAATATTTCTGCAGTTGATAAATAGGTGAATTTTTTTCGTTTGATAGATGCTTCAAAGCCTCTTTATTCATTTGGTATAATTCTATAATCGGATCTTTAGAATGTTTAGAAATAAAAAGAATTTTTTCTATAACAATGTCAAAATGTTTCATGACACTTGTTTCGACTAGAGTTTCCTTTTTTGGGAAATGAGCATAGATTGTTTTTTTTGAAACACCCATTTTCAATGCAATATCGTCTACAGTGACACTCTTAAAACCGTAGTTCGAAAATTCTGTAATAGCAATATCTATGATTTTTTCCTTCATTTTTTTACAAATATAAAAAAGGAAACTTAAATACAAAAAAAGTTTCCAAAGTTTCTTATTAAAAATCTTATTTTTATACCTATATGAAAAATGAAAAAAAATACAGGGATGCTTTCGAGTCTGGCTTAAAAAATTATTTAGATAAAAAATCACCTAAAAATCTTTACGAACCTATTCAATACATTCTTAATCTAGGAGGTAAACGCATACGTCCATTTTTGGTACTAATGTCAGCTGACTTATTTGGGAACAAATATAAAGAAGCAGTAAGTGCTGCTTTAGCAATTGAAATTTTTCACAATTTTACTCTAGTTCATGATGATATAATGGATAGTGCTAAATTAAGAAGAGGTTCTGCGACAGTACATAGTAAATGGAACATTAATACAGGTATTATTTCTGGAGATGTTATGCTAATAAGTGCCTATCAGATCCTAGAAGAGTATGAAAATCCACTTTTTTCAAAACTTACAAAGCTATTGAATAAGACCGCCCTAGAAGTATGTAAGGGACAACAATATGACATAGATTTTGAAAAGAAAGTTGAGGTTAACCATAATAATTATTTAGAAATGATTAGATTAAAAACAGCGGTTTTAATTGGATGTGGATTAAAAATGGGTGCTCTAATAGCTAATGCTTCACAGGAAGATTTAGAAGCTATCTATGAATTTGGTGAATTACTGGGAATTGCCTTTCAGATTCAAGATGATTATCTTGATGTATATGGTGATTCAATTTCTTTTGGGAAAAAAATTGGAGGTGATATAATTGAAAATAAAAAGACGATACTGTTCCATTATGCGATGTCTAATGGTTCTATAAATGAAAAAAAAGAATTATTAAAATGGTATGACAAAAGAATAGGTAATGCATTAGGTAATGAAAAAATAGATGCAGTTAAGTCTATTTTTGACAAAACAAATGCTGGAGAAGCTTGCATGAAATTAGTAAACGATTACACAAAAAGAGCATTTAAAAAACTTTCTCATCTTAATATCAATCAGGATGCAAAAAATATATTTAAAAACTTTGGAAATAATTTAATGAAGAGAAAATTTTAAAAAAGTCTTCGGCCAATTGCTTTAATAAACCAAACTTGTTGCTTAAATGAAAATGAGATAAAAATTTTAAGCTCTTTTAAAAAACTGGATTTTTCATCAATAAAACGCAAAACATCTACAGGATGGTTTTTTTGAAACATACGTGCAAATAAGTTACTACCTTGGTGATTATATTTTGTTAAAACATCAATAAATAATAAATCATAAAATAAAAAGCGGTTTTTAAAACTAAATGCATCAAGAGGTTTTTTTGTTTTTAAAAAAGAGAGTAAACTGTCAATTTTTCGCCGAGTATTCATAAACGTAAATCCTGTACTGGGTTTAGTCCAACCACCTGCAGTGCCAATATGTAAAAGACTAGAAGTATTTAGTTCATAAAAAGGGAAACAGGTCATAGGAATACTTCCTTGTTCCTTTTCTTCAATTGTAAAGTCAACTATTCCTTTAGATTCAAGATATGATTCTATGCCATTTTCGTATTCTTCTGTTTTCAAAAGATTTTTTGAGAAAAGTGTATATTCAACTAGAGCTTCATGGCTATTTTTTGGAAGCAAATAAATAAAACGAGTTTCATTTTCTTGTGGGATATTAAAATCCATGAAAATAATTTTTTTAGGATCGAAAACGGGTTTTTTTGTTTTAATAAACCATCCCAAAAAATGTTGTTTTAATACGGGGTATTTTTTTTGGTTTAATAAAGGCTTTGAATCAAAAAGACTACTAAAAACACGTTTCGATTTAAAGCTTCCTGAACTTGTGATTACTTCTGTGTGTGAATCTTTTGAAATAATATCTTTAATTTCTGCTAAAAGAAATTTTGTTTTTTTAGATTTTTTAATTTGCTTATGAAATTTGTCATAAATTATTCCTGATCTCAACATTTTATATTGGAATGGATTTAGATCAAATTCGCTTGTATGAGTGTCTGAACTAAATTGCGCGCGATCCCATTTTTGTGAAAGAATTGAGTCGAATTCACCAATTGGCTTTTCCCAATAGCACCAAGTTCGGTCATTGCCACTTTTTATTTCTTTGTCTACAATTAAAATTGTTTGATCCTCAAAGTAATTATCTTGACGTAAAGCTTTTAAAAGCAGTATTCCAGAGGCACCACCACCACAAATTATATAATCAAAATATTTATTGTTCATAGTTGAAGTATAAAAGTAATTAAAACACTTGTACATGTTAAAATATTCATACAAACTCTCTATTTTCGTCTAAAATTTAAATCGGTGGAAGCAATAGTTGAATTTTTTAAGAGTACAAACCCTGTTTATGGGGCATTTTATGCTACACTATTTACCTGGGGAGTAACAGCACTCGGTGCTTCCCTTGTTTTTTTTGTGAGGGGTATGAACAGAGCTTTACTTGACGGAATGCTTGGTTTTACAGGTGGAGTAATGGTTGCTGCCAGCTTTTGGAGTCTTTTATCTCCTGGAATTGATATGAGTCCAGGAGAGGGATTTATAAAAGTTTTACCTGCAGCTATTGGTTTTGGATTAGGTGCCTTATTTATTTTTGGAATGGATAAGGTATTACCACATGTACATATAAATTTTAAAGAATCTGAGGGAATTAAAACACCTTGGCATCGAACTACCTTGCTAGTTTTAGCAATAACATTACATAACATTCCTGAAGGGCTTGCAGTAGGTGTATTATTCGGAGGAGTAGCTGTAGGAATACCAGAAGCCTCAATAACCGGTGCAGTTGCTTTAGCTTTAGGAATCGGAATTCAAAATTTTCCAGAAGGAATAGCGGTATCAATGCCAATGAGAAGGCAAGGAGTCTCAAAACTCAAAAGCTTTTGGTATGGACAGCTTTCTGCCATAGTTGAACCTATAGCAGCTGTAGTTGGTGCTGTGGCTGTAACTTTTTTTACACCTTTGCTACCATATGCTATGGCATTCGCCGCAGGTGCTATGATTTTTGTTGTTGTCGAGGAGGTAATTCCTGAAACTCAACAAGACAAGTATACTGATATCGCCACATTAGGATTTATACTAGGTTTTATTGTTATGATGACTTTAGATGTATCTTTAGGCTAATTAAATTCTGGAGAAAGATTGCCATCCCTGAGCTGTTAATTCTATTTGTTGTCCTAGACCTGTAATCATTTGGCAACCTATTTTTTTATCACAAGCGTGACCTATAACTGTTAGGTAAGGATGATCTTTAATTTTATCAAAATCATTTTGACTAATTGTAAAAAGTAATTCATAATCCTCTCCTCCATTTAAAGCAGCTATTGTAGAATTAAATTTAAATTCTTCACAAATTAAACTTACATGAGGATCTATTGGGATTTTTTCTTCAAATAGGTGAAAGCCTACATTAGATGATTTTGAAAGATGTAATATTTCTGAAGACAACCCGTCACTTATATCAATCATAGAAGTTGGTATAACCTCTAATTCATCTAAAAGCTTAATTACATCCATTCTTGCTTCTGGTTTCAATTGTTTTTCAATACAATAAGAATATTTACTCAAATCCGGCTGGGTATTTGGATTGACTTTAAAAACTGCTTTTTCACGTTCTAGCACTTGTAATCCAACATATGCACCTCCTAAATCCCCACTTACAACTAACAAATCATTTTCTTTCGCACCTTTCCTATTTACAATTCTATTTTTATTACTAAATCCAGTTGCAGTAATGGATATAATCAAACCAGTGTTACTGCTTGTAGTATCGCCTCCTATAAGGTCTACATTATAATTTTTACAAGCTAGTTGAAACCCTTCATAAATTTCCTCAAGAGCTTCCAAAGAAAAACGATTTGATACTGCAATTGATGTTGTGATTTGACTTGGATAAACATTCATAGCATAAAGATCAGAAAGATTGACCATAACTGATTTATACCCCAAATGCTTTAGCGGGACATACCCAAGGTCAAAATGTACACCTTCAATTAACAAATCTGTAGTAATTAGAGTCAATTTATCTTTATCATTAATAATAGCTGCATCATCACCTATTCCAAGAAGGCTAGACTTATTTGTGAGATTAAATTTTTTTGTTAAATGTTCGATAAGAGCGAACTCTCCTAGATTACTTAAGGGAGTATTGGGTGAATTTTTATTTTCTAACACATTACAAATGTAAGCATCTTATATAATTCTAAAATATGAATTCTATTTCTGTTTTTTTAATTTTAGACGTATGAAAAAGTGTTCATTGTATCTTTTGTTAATTGCCCTGAGTTGTAATAAAAGTGAAATGCCCGGAGAATTAGTTTTAGGAGATGAAGTCTTTGATACAGGTCTAGTAATTGATGATAAAAATTTTAAGAAACCCTGTTTAGACGGTTTTGCAGGTAATTACCCATGTTTGGGATATGATCTATTAGCTCAAATATCTCTAAGAGAATTCGGCAGCAATTCAGCAAATGATAATTGGGGATGGACGGATCCTGAAACTGAAAAAGAATATGTACTTTTAGGGCTAGACGACGGTACAGCTTTTATAGATATAAGTAATCCGGAAAACCCTATTTTTTTGGGAAAATTACCAACAGCTTCAACAACTAGCCCATGGAGAGACGTCAAAGTATTTAAAAACCACGCTTTTATTGTAAGTGAGGCACAAAATCACGGTTTACAAGTTTTTGATCTGACAAAGCTAAGAAGTGTTAAAAATTTTGAAATTTTTGATGCAAGCGCCATTCTAGAAGACTTCGGTAATGCACACAACATTTGGATTAATGAAGCATCATCATTTGCTTATGTTTTGGGATCAAATTTATATGCAGGGGGTCCAGTTTTTATAGATATTAGTGACCCTAAAAATCCAAAAATTTTAGGAGGTTATTCTAGGGAAAGATACACTCATGACGCACACGTTGTAAATTATATAGGTCCAGACCCAGAATTTCAAGGAAAAGAAATTTTTTTTGGAAGTAATAGTGATGGAGGAGAAAATAATAGGATTGTTATTTTAGATGTTACTGATAAATTGAATCCTTCAAAAATAAGTACAGTCGATTATTCTGGTCCAGGATATACTCACCAAGGATTTTTAACTAATGATCATAGATACTTTTTTCTTGGTGATGAGTTGGATGAATTGAAATTTGGATTAAAAACTCAAACCCGAATATTTGATTTTTCAAGCTTAAAAGAGCCTAAATTACATTTTAAATATTTTTCAAATTTCGATGCAATAGATCACAATGGCTACATAGTGGGAGAACATTTTTTTTTAGCCAATTATAGTGCGGGTCTTAGAGTAATTGATATTAGTGAAGTGCAAAATAAAACAATATTTGAAAAAGGTTTTTTTGATACATATCCATCAGATAATAATCCCAAATTTAATGGCGTATGGAGCATATACCCATTTTTTGAAAGTGGAGTTATTGCTATAAGTGATATAGACTCAGGATTATTTTTAGTAAAGGCATCAGCTATAGATGAATAATTACATAATTACACCCATTATATTAATTTTCTTAGGATGTAATTCTATTAATGAAACAAATTGGTCTTTTTTGCCACCTACAAAGAATCAATGGCAAGAGGTTAAAACTTATGGTGGTAGTGAAGAGGATATTGCCAATTCAATTATTAATACAAATGATGGGGGATTCGCATTAATAGGAAATACAAAGAGCGTTGATGGTCATTTTTCAAATAAAAAAAGAAATGGGAGTGATATTTTCTTAATGAAATTTGACTCAAATTTAAAACTACAATGGACAAAAACTTATGGCGGTTCTGAGGATGACAGAGGTCAAGACTTAGTTCAATTGTCTGATGATGGGTTTGTATTAGTTGGTTATAGTAAAAGTAGTGATGGTGATTCTAGTGAGAATAGGGGTCAACATGATAATTGGTTAATTAGAACAGACTCTAGTGGTTTAATAATATGGGAGAAAAGCTTTGGTTTTTCGGGCCACGATCATGCATACAATATAATAGCAACTTCAAATGGAGGCCTTTTTTTTAATGGATTTTTGGATGTATCTGCATCCCAAGGCTTAGGAAGAAACAAGATCAAATCTAACAACTTGTCAAGGCATGGTGTTGGAGAATTTTGGGTTCACAAAATTGATATGAATGGTAATCTGCAATGGCGAAATTATTTTGGGGGTTCAAATAATGACCGATCATATGATGCGATCGAAACCTCTCAAGGTGAATTTGTAATTATGGGTTCATCAGAAAGTGATGACATCGATATAACTAATCCAAAAGGCAGCTATGATATTTGGGTCGTAAAGATAGATGGCAAAGGACAATTAATTTGGGAAAAATCTATCGGTGGTAGCGAATATGACAGTGGAAAGGCTATAATTGAAGCTCCAAATGGGGACTTTCTTATTTTGGGTCAGACATATAGTTTAGATGGTGATATAAAATCGGCGTATGGATCATCAGACATTGTACTTGCAAGATTATCATCAGACGGTAAACTAAAAGATTTGAGAAATATTGGAACATCTAGCTTTGAAAAGGCAAACTCATTTTTAAGGCGTAAAGATGGAACACTTATTATTGTTGGCCAAAGGAGTAATCAAAATACATTTTTAAATACGGAAAGTGTAGGCAACGATATTGCATTATACTATACTCTTGAGAATGGGAGCTTAATTAAAACAACTACTCTAGGAGATTATGGTATTAATCAGGCCAACGATGTTATTTTGAGTCAACAAAACAAAGTTATAGTTATTGGCAGTTCAGAAAGTGTTTTAGAACCTTTTCAAAATTCAAAAGGTTCAAAAGATATTTTTCTAGCTATTTGGTATTAAGTTATGCAATCTACCAATAGTGTAAATCAATCGCTTTACCAATAAAATCAATAGAAATAACGTATATTTGCATACTGTTAAATGTAATGTTAACTAATTATGATAAAAGTTCACGAAACAGCTAAACAAAAAGTTTCTACTTTGATGAAAGAGGAAGGTTATGATCCATCAAGAGACTATGTCCGTGTTGGTGTCAAAAGTGGCGGTTGTTCAGGTCTTTCCTATGAATTAAAATTTGATTCTGAAATAAAAAAAGAGGATAAGATTTATGAAGATAATCAAGTTAAAATTATAGTTGACAAAAAAAGTATACTTTATCTGGCGGGTACTATCTTAGAATATTCAGGCGGACTAAATGGTAAAGGCTTTGTATTTAATAACCCTAACGCCCAAAGGACTTGTGGCTGTGGGGAGAGTTTTTCACTTTAATAAATTATGGCATACACAGAAGAAGAGTTAAAAAAAGAATTAGAAACCAAAGAATATGAGTATGGGTTCTACACCGATATAGAATCGGATACATTTCCTGTGGGTTTAAATGAGGACATAATTAGAAAAATATCAGAAAAAAAAGGTGAGCCAGAGTGGATGACTAAGTGGCGCTTGGAAGCTTTTTCAAGTTTCAAAAAAATGGTTGAACCTGATTGGTCAAATGTAAAGTATAAAAAGCCAGATTTACAAAAAATTTCATACTATTCTGCTCCTAAACAAAAGCCAAAGTATAATAGTCTTGAGGAAGTTGATCCTGAGCTACTAAAAACATTTGATAAGCTTGGTATTTCTATTGATGAACAGAAAAAGCTTTCGGGTGTTGCTGTAGATATTGTTATGGATTCAGTTTCAGTTGCAACCACTTTTAGAGAAACTTTGGCAAAAAAGGGGATAATTTTTTGTTCCATATCAGAAGCCATTCAAAAACATCCTGAATTAGTAAAAAAATATATTGGTACTGTTATACCTCCAAGGGACAACTATTATTCAGCATTAAATAGTGCTGTATTCACAGACGGCTCTTTCTGTTACATTCCAAAAGGAGTACGTTGTCCAATGGAATTGTCTACTTATTTTAGAATTAATCAAGCTGGTACTGGCCAATTTGAAAGAACACTTGTCATTGCAGATGAGCAAAGTTATGTCAGTTATTTGGAAGGATGTACAGCTCCCTCTAGGGATGAAAATCAACTTCATGCAGCGGTCGTTGAATTAATAGCTCTTGACGATGCTGAAATAAAATATTCTACAGTACAAAACTGGTTTCCTGGTGATAAAAATGGAAAAGGAGGTGTTTTCAATTTTGTTACTAAAAGGGGACTTTGTCACAATCGAGCAAAAATTTCTTGGACTCAAGTAGAAACTGGTTCCGCTGTTACTTGGAAATATCCCTCATGTGTTTTAAAAGGAGACAATTCGATTGGAGAATTTTATTCAATAGCTGTTACTAACAACTTCCAACAAGCAGATACTGGAACAAAAATGGTCCATTTGGGTAATAATACTCGTAGTACTATTATTTCTAAAGGAATTTCTGCAGGGAAATCACAAAATAGTTATCGTGGCCTTGTGAAAGTGGGGTCTAGAGCAAAAAATGCGAGAAATTTTTCACAGTGTGATTCATTATTAATGGGAAATAATTGTGGGGCACACACATTTCCTTATATCGAAGCTAAAAATAATTCAGCTCAAGTTGAGCATGAGGCAACTACAAGTAAAATTGGTGAAGATCAAATTTTTTACTGCAATCAAAGAGGTATTGATACAGAAAAAGCCATAGCACTTATAGTTAACGGTTTCAGCAAAGAAGTTCTAAATAAACTTCCAATGGAGTTTGCAGTAGAAGCCCAAAAACTTCTTGAAATTAGTTTAGAAGGAAGTGTTGGCTAATACTTTATAGACATAAATAAAAAAATAGCAAAGTAATGTTAACAATCGAAAATTTACACGCTGAAGTTGAAGGGAGAACAATTTTAAATGGCATTGATCTTAATGTAAAAGCAGGTGAGGTACACGCAATTATGGGACCTAATGGATCAGGTAAAAGCACTTTGTCTTCTGTTATTGCTGGGAATGAAGATTATGATGTCACACAAGGTAAAATTTTACTCAAAGGGAAAGATTTATCTGGGCTTGATCCAGAAGAAAGAGCACATTTGGGAATCTTTTTATCCTTTCAATATCCTGTTGAAATACCAGGTGTAACTGTTACAAACTTTATAAAAACAGCAATCAATGCAAATAGGAAGGCTCAAGGGTTAAGTGATTTGGGTGCAAGTGAATTATTAAAAAAAATACGAGAAAAGTCAACTTTATTGGACATTGATTCAAAATTTTTATCCCGATCCTTAAATGAAGGATTTTCTGGAGGTGAAAAAAAACGAAATGAAATTTTTCAAATGGCTATGTTAGAGCCAACTCTGGCAATACTAGATGAAACAGATTCAGGATTAGATATTGATGCATTGAAAATAGTCGCAAATGGAGTGAATAAGTTTAAAGCTAAAGAAAATGCAGTAGTTGTAATAACACACTATCAACGTCTATTAGAATATATAGTACCAGATTTTGTACATGTACTTTTTGGTGGGAAGATAGTAAAATCTGGTACTAAAGAGTTGGCACATGAATTGGAGGCAAAAGGGTACGATTGGATAAAAGAATTAGCATAAATGGAATTTAAAGAGAAATTAATTTCATCCTATTTAGCTTTTGAGGAAGATTTAGATTTATTAGACAGTGTACATCAAACTCGTGCAAAAGCATTAAGAGTATTTGAAAAAAAAGGATTTCCAACAAAAAAAGATGAATCTTGGAAGTATACATCTTTGAATGCATTAATTAACGCTGATTATGCACTTTTCCCAAGATCTGAAGCAAGTATTGAATTAAAGGATGTAAAAAAATACTTTCTATATGACACTGATACTTACAAAGTAATTTTTATTGATGGCGTTTATAGCCCTTTTTTATCAAATACTACTCATGATGGTTTAGATGTTTGTTTAATGTCCGCGGCTCTTACCAAACCAAAATACAGAAATTTAATAAATACATATTTTAATAAAATTGCAAGTTTAGAAGAAAGTCTCACAGCTCTTAATACTTCGTACAGCAAGGAAGGAGCTTTTGTTTATATACCTAAAAAAACAGTTGCTGAAAAACCTATTGAGATTATTCATTTTGCATCTGGGGAAGAACATTCTCTCTGGCTTCAACCTAGAAATTTAATTGTGGTTGATAAAAACTCTCAGGTTCAAATTATTGAAAGGCATCAAAGTTTAAAAGAACACCCTGTAGTTACCAATAGTGTTACTGAAGTTTATGTTCATGAAGAAGCATTTGTAGATTATTATAAATTGCAAAATGATTTAACATCGGCTTCCTTAATTGATAATACTTACATACAACAAGCAAAAAATAGTCATGCAAGTGTTCACACATTTTCTTTGGGTGGCAAGCTAGTAAGAAATAATCTGAGATACTATCATACTGGCCAACGTATATTATCAACTCTTAAAGGGGTTACAATTTTAGAAGGCAAGCAGCACGTTGATCACTCCACAATGGTTCATCATTCTCATCCAAATTGTGAGAGCCATCAAGATTACAAGGGTATTTTCTCTGAGCGTTCTGAAGGGGTCTTTAATGGACAAATACTTGTAGAGAAGATCGCACAAAAAACTAATGCTTTTCAGCAAAACAATAATGTCCTATTAGATGATAAAGCAACTGTAAATAGTAAACCTCAATTAGAAATATACGCAGATGATGTAAAATGCTCCCATGGTTGTACAATTGGCCAGATGGATGAAGAAGCATTATTTTATCTTCGGTCAAGAGGTATTCCTAAAAAAGAAGCTAAGGCTCTAATGACCTATGCATTTGCAAATAATGTGCTTGAAAGCGTACAACTCCCTTCTTTAAAAAAGAGAATTAACGGACAAATTGCAAGTAAGCTTGGTGTGAATCTAGGATTTGAATTGTAATGATAGATATTTTTAAAATCCGTGAAGACTTTCCGATATTAAGTAGAAAAGTAAATGGACAAAATCTCATTTACTTTGATAATGCCGCAACATCTCAAACCCCTCGGCAGGTAATTGATGTGATTACCGATTATTATACACGTTTGAATTCAAATATTCATAGAGGCGTTCACAGGCTAAGTCAAGAGGCAACAGATGCATATGAAGAAGCAAGAATAAAAATACAACAGCATTTTAATGTTGCCAAACCCTATGAAATCATTTTTACCTCTGGAACAACAGAAAGTATAAATCTAGTAGCATCCGGATTTAGCAAATTATTGAAACCAGAAGATGAATTGGTTATTTCAGCATTAGAACATCATTCAAATATTGTTCCTTGGCAAATGTTATGTGAAAAAACAAGCGCTAAACTTAAGGTTATTCCTATGACCCAAGAGGGAACCTTGGATATTAAGACTTTCAAAAAAATTCTTAACAAAAAAACAAAATTAGTTTTTGTAAATCATGTTTCAAATGCCTTAGGCACCCTAAACCCAGTTGATGAAATTATTGAAATGGCACATAATAATGATGCTTATGTTCTAATAGACGGTGCTCAAGCGTGTGCTCATATTAAACCCGATTTGAAGAAAATGAATGTTGATTTTTATGTGACTTCGGCTCACAAGCTATGTGGTCCAACAGGAGTTGGCATGCTATATGGTAAAACTGAACTATTACAGAAATTACCTCCCTACCAAGGTGGAGGTGAAATGATTTCCAGTGTTACATTTGAAAAAACTACTTATGCAGATCTTCCACATAAGTTTGAAGCTGGTACTCCAAATATAGCTGGGGGCATCGCTTTTGGTGCAGCTTTGGATTATATGAACAGCATAGGATTTGAAAATATAATTAAATACGAGAACGATCTTTTAAAATATGCCACTGAAGAAATAAAAAAAATTGACGGTATTAAAATTTATGGTGACCTACAGAAAAAAACTGCCGTTATATCATTCAATATAAAAAATGTTCACCCATATGATATAGGTAGTATTTTGGATCAAATGGGTATTGCCGTAAGAACAGGCCATCATTGTGCGCAACCCATTATGGATTATTTTGAAATTCCAGGCACTGTAAGAGCATCGTTTTCCTTTTATAATACTTTTGACGAAATTGATATTATGGTTAAAGGAGTTCAAAAAGCAATTAAAATGTTACAATAATTTAATAATTTTAAAAATGAGTGAAATTGAGTCTATACAAAAAGAGATTATTGAAGAGTTTTCATTTTTTGAAGACTGGACTCAACGTTATGAGCATATGATTGAATTAGGTAAGGCTTTACCATTGATTGACAAAACGCATAAAATTGAAGAAAATATAATCAAGGGTTGTCAGAGTAAAGTATGGATTCACGCACACCTAGATGGAGATAAGGTCAAGTTTACAGCAGATAGTGATGCTATAATAACTAAAGGCATTATTGCAATTTTAATAAGGGTATTTTCAAATCAGCACCCACGCTCAATTATTGATTCGAATATAGATTTTATTGATAATATTGGACTTAAAGAACATTTGTCTCCTACTCGTGCAAATGGTCTAGTTTCGATGGTCAAGCAAATAAAAATGTATGCTGTAGCTTTTCAAACACAATTAAATTAAAATTTATGTCAGAAGAAATTGATACTAGTATTTTGGGAGAAAAAATTGTTGGGACCTTAAAAACTATTTTTGATCCGGAAATCCCTGTTGATATTTATGAATTGGGATTAATTTATGACGTTTTAGTTAATGAAGATTTTGAAGTGAAAATTTTGATGACATTAACCACACCGAACTGCCCTGTTGCTGAATCTTTACCGAAGGAAGTTGAGGAAAAAGTTAAATCTCTTGATGAAGTGAAATCTGCTGAAGTCGAGATAACTTTTGATCCACCTTGGACACAAGATTTAATGAGTGAAGAGGCTAAGCTTGAATTAGGAATGCTCTAAAGATTATGAATAATACTATTATAAATAAAGTTTCTAATAGTTCACTTATTATTGTTGATCTTCAGGATTATAAATCAAAAGGTGTACGAACTTTAGTAGATATTTCTCAATGGCTAGAAGAGGGTGTACTTCGTGAAAAGGTATTTAGACAATCTCTAAAAGAGCACAATTGGACTAAATATAAAGATCATTTGGTTGCCTTGGATTGCTCTGCAGATTTAATTTTACCTGCATGGGCTACACTTTTGATAACTACCTATTTGTCACCATTTGCAAAAATTGTTATACTAGGAAGCTTGAATGAACTTGAAAAACACCTTTTTTCTAAAACAATTGATCAATTAGATTTAGAAAAATTTAAAGGGAAACCACTCATTATAAAAGGTTGTTCGGATTATTCCATACCAGAAGCATCCTATATTTATTTAATACAACGATTACAGAAAGTTGCAAAAAGTATATTCTATGGAGAGGCATGCTCATCTGTACCTCTATGGAAGGCAAAAAAATAATATTGAACGGGAATAAATCCAAAATTTTAATCATCACCTATTATTGGCCACCATCTGGAGGGTCCGGCGTTCAGCGGTGGATGTATTTCGCTAAATATTTAAAGAAGCTTGGATATTTACCTTTTGTAATCACAGTTGATGAATCTAAAGCATCATATCCTGTTCTAGACCAAACTTTAAATGAGGAAGTCAAAGACTTAAAAGTCATTAAAACAGGAACTCTCGAACCATTAAAATGGTATTCAAGAATAATTACTGGAGATAAAAAAATTGGAATACCACAAGGTGAAGTAAAAACAAACAACCTTTTCATGAAACTTGCTGCATATATCAGGGGAAATTTTTTTGTGCCTGATGCAAGAATAGGTTGGAACAATTTTGCATATCGAGCTGCATCTAACTTAATTAGAGAAGAAAAAATAAAAAAAATAATAACTACTGGGCCTCCTCATTCAACACATTTAGTTGGGTTAAGGCTAAGGAAATATTATGATTTTAATTGGTGGGTTGATCTAAGGGATCCTTGGACAGATATTTTTTACAACACTTCATTATATCGTTCCAAAAAAACTGTTTCTAGAGATGAAAGACTTGAGAAACAAGTAATTCAAAATGCAAATGGTGTCATAACTAGTGCTGATGGAATTTTTATAAATAAACTTAAATTGAAAGCCCCTAATCAAAAGTTTGTAACTCTGCCTAATGGTTATGATTCAGGGCTCATGAAAATGACCAAATCTTTACCCAAGAAAAATGGATTTCATATTGTTTACACGGGATTACTTACAAAAAATCAAAATTACATAGTTCTTTTAGAGGTTATAAAAAAGCTTTCAAATTATTATTCAATTTATTTTACAATAGCAGGAAATATAAATTCTGACATTATTAATGAAATTAGATTTAAAATACCTAAAGTAGATTTCGAATATTTAGGTTATATATCTCATTCAAAAGCAATTGCGCTTATGAAAAGTGCAGATCTTTTGTGTAATTTCATTTTTAAAGAAGCTCAAAATCAAATGATATCTGGGAAATTATTAGAATATTTAGCAACAGAAATTCCAATACTATGTATTGGAAGTCCAGATACTAATACCTCTAGATTTTTATTACAAGCCACCAATGTATGTATAGCTAGAGATTATGAAAAAAAAATTATTGAAGATTACTTGAGAAATTTAATTGATTTTGTAAAAAAACCTAAAAATAAGTTATCAAATATTAAGAATTGGAGCCGCGAGGAAATCACAAAACGTTTAATAAGAGAAGTTTTAATTGAAAGTTAATTAAGTAGAATAAAAATTATTCTCTTTTATATACTCCCAACTTTTAGTTGGAATTTTAGTACTAACATCGTTGCCTTCACGAATTTTTTTTCTTATTTCAGAGGAGCTAATTTTTAAATTTGGAGCTTTGGGCCAAAAAATTTTTGAATGCTCTAAAAACTTTTTTGGAATTGACTCATTGGTTACCCTTGGATAAATCAATAATTCAAATTCATCTAAAATTTTATCGTAATTTTTCCATTTGTCAAAAGAAATAAGATTATCAGCTCCCAGTATGAGTTTAAATACTTTTTCAGGATATTCTTTTTTTAATTTTGTAAGAGTTGTGTATGTATAATTTGGTTTAGGCAGTTTAAATTCAATCATATTCACTTCAAATTTTGGATGAGATAATAGCGCCTGAGATACTATTTTTAAACGTTCAGTTTCATCTAACAGATCAGTTGTTTTTTTCCATGGATTTTGAGGTGTAATCATAAACCAAATTAAATCTAGGTCAGTTTTTTCAAGAAAAAAAGAAGCTAGTTTTAAATGGTCATTATGTATTGGATTAAAGCTGCCAAAAAATAAACCAATTCTCTTCATTTAAAAATTTATTATTATGATTAAGATTTTATGAATTCATTTACGATTTCTATTAATTTAATTTTCGTTTCTATAAAATCATCATTCATAACTACCACATCAAATTTTTTTGAAAAGGACAATTCTTCCTTTGATTTATTAAGACGATGTTTGATTTTTTCTTCACTTTCCGTACCCCGTTTTCTTAGTCTTATTTCTAACTCTTTAATTGAGGGTGGCATAATAAAAACAGATAAAGTATTTTCTGGATATTGGTTTTTTATTTTAATACCACCATAAACATCAATATCAAAAAGCACATGTTTTCCTGATTCCCAAATTCTTTTAATCTCATTTTTTAATGTTCCATAAAAGGTTCCTTTATAAACTTCTTCATACTCTAAAAAAGCATTTTCATTGATTTTATCAACAAACTCTTCATGACTCAAAAAGTAATAATCTAAACTATTTTTTTCTTTCCCTCTTGGAGCCCTAGAGGTTGCAGAAATTGAAAAACCAAGATTGAGTTTTTCCTTCAATAGCTCTTTAACAAGTGATGTTTTACCACTTCCTGAAGGAGCCGATAAGACAACAAGTTTTCCTGAATCCAATCTATAAAATATTAAGGAGTTGCTCTTTAATTTTCTCTAATTCATCTTTCATTTGAACAACAATTTTTTGGAGATGGGCATCATTAGCTTTTGAACCTATGGTATTTATCTCTCTACCCATTTCTTGAGCAATAAAGCCAAGTTTTTTCCCATTAGGAGAATTTTCATTTATAACCTCCCGAAAATATTTGATATGATTTATTAAGCGTACTTTTTCTTCTGTTATATCAAATTTCTCAAGGTAGAATATCATTTCTTGCTCAAATCGATTAGCATCAATTTCAATCTTGAGACTTTGTATTGAAGTCAAAATCTTTTCTCTCATTTTTTCAATCCGTTTAGGCTCTAATTCAACAACATTTTTCAAATGTGAATCAATTAAATTTAATCTTGATTTGATATCTTCTCCCATTTCAATACCCTCATTTTTCTGAAAATCCTTTATATCACTGATCAAGATATCTAGATTAGATAAAAGAATCTTTTTGTCCTCCTCACTTAGAGCCTCTTTTTCTGACGAGAAAGCGTCAGGTAAACGCATTGCTATCGATAACCGCTCACTTTCGGTAGAAGATCCAATTTCTTCTAATTGTTTCATGTAAGCTTTAACTATTTTATTGTTAATCGAAGTAGGTGCCAAATCTCCGGAAAATTCAATATGTATATTTAAATCAATTTTACCCCTTTGCATTTTATTTGCTAGTTTTTTTCGAATCTCAGGGTCTAGGGGTCTTAAGTAGTTAGGAGTTCTAATTGTAATATCTGTATTCTTACTATTTAAAGAGCGTATTTCAATACTAATGCACTTGTCCTCGTATTGGAATTCCTTTTTTCCAAAACCTGTCATGGATAGTATCATATGTTTATTTGATTATAGTCTTCGGATCTTTATGTTTCTAAACGATACTTTATTTCCATGATCCTGTAAACTTATTTTTCCGGATTTTAGTCTAGCAAATCTTTTGTACTCACATTTGTCACTAAATTTTGATTTTGCTATTAGAGATTCCCATTTTTCTCCGCTTAATGGAAATTCATGGATTTTTGTTCCATTAAGGACCACGCTACCTTGATTTTTATTGTGATCTATTGTTAATAAAAAATGATTCCATTGACCAGCAGGGTTACAAACATCTTTGGTAGGTTCCACAAGATCATAAACTGCACCAGCTTGGTGGAATTTCAGTTTTTCTTTAGCATCTGGATGTCTTTCATTGTCAATGATTTGAATTTCTGGGGCCGTTAAATAAGGATTGCTGATACTTCCACCCTCCTGTACTCCCCAAAAAATCCCACTATTTCCACCTTCTGAAATGTTCCACTCTATAGAAAGTTGGAAACTTTTGAAAATTTTATCTGTAACTAGGTCATGGACATAGTTTCCTCTTGGTATTAAGTCTGGATCAAAAGTAAGCACTCCTTTTTTTACCTCCAATGTTTATGATGCCTTTTTTATTCAAAAGTTTTAGAGTAATTTTTACAACGTCGCTT
>ENA-OSEY01000613-OSEY01000613.1-marine-metagenome-genome-assembly--contig:-NODE-613-length-25672-cov-3.155108_pt1 | contig 25672 bp, 29 predicted proteins | sample MGYA00248465_ERZ534230 | MGnify/ENA primary metagenome ERZ534230 (study PRJEB26409, sample SAMN06344110) | marine metagenome | isolation source: Sea water from surface | place: Atlantic Ocean:Southern...
AATAAATAAAACCAAAATAAGTAAAACTATTGAAAAAATATAAAAAAAAGTTGAGATATTTTTTAATGTTCTTAGTCTAAGTCTGAGAACGAAAAAAGTAATGGCTAGTGAAATTACTAACCATACAAACTGCTTTATTGAATAAATACTAATATTTTCATTTGCTTGGATTTGTAATAGATTTATACATCCTAATAATATTATAGAATATCCCACGAATATAACTTTTGCGTATGGCTTATCAAGAAAATTAAAGCTGATCATTATTTTCCAAGTAATTTTTTTTATAATATGAAATGATTTGTTTAATTATTGGTCCACCTGCACTTCCGCCTGAATCACCGTGCTCGGCAAAAACTGTAATAGCAATTTCAGGATTATCTGATGGATAGTATGCCGTGAACCATCCATGATTTTTAAACTTTCCATATCCGTATTTTTTTGAGTCCTTTGAAATAACCTGAGCTGTTCCAGTCTTACCCGCAACTTTATCATCCACTCTAGCCTGAAATCCTGTTCCTTCCCTATCGTTTACAACACCCACAAGGCCTTTTTTTATTTCTTGTAAATTTTTTTCATCTATTTCTAATAATTTATCCTTTATAATTTCTTGATTCTTATATAATCTGAATTTTACAAACTCGCCATTGTTTGCAATTATTGAAATCATCTTATGCGCTTGTAAAACATTCAGTGTTAAATATCCCTGACCAATTGAAACATTGGCCAAATCCCCATTGTAGAAGTTCCCATCAAGATATTTATTTATAAAATTTTTACTAGGAATTGTTCCTAACCTTTGTTTAAATGGAAAATCTTCATGCAATTCACCAACACCAAATTTTGATAACCAATCTGAAAATTTATTAATGCCTAATCTTAAACCTAATTTGTAAAAATAAACATCACAAGATGTAATTAGTGCTTTACTTACATTTACATTTCCATGCCCTCCTCTTAGCCAACACCTAAACTCCCTATTTCCTATTTTGGTTGATCCGGGACAATAAAATGTAGTGTCTTTGCTAACTTTTTTTTCCTCTAATCCAGCAACGGCAGTTACTATTTTGATTATTGATCCTGGAGGATTACTAACCAGAAATGCCCTATTTAAGAAAGGTTTATCTGGAGAATCTTTTAATTTTTTCCATTGCTTAGAAGATATTGGTTTTGAAAATAAATTAGGATCGAATCCTGGCTTGCTAACTAAAGATAAAACCTCTCCTGAATTCACATTTGAGACCATAACAGCCCCATTTAACTTATCAAATGATCTATAGATTATTCTTTGTAGTTCAATATCAATAGTTGTATGAATATCTTTTCCTTTTTCAATTTCAGCATAGTTATAATTTAGATTTTCAAAACTAACCTCGTCTCCTCTACTATCAACAAAAAAATATTCGGCCCCTACCGTACCTGACAATTCATCATCTTGATCCCATTCAATCCCGACTGCTCCTTTTCTGTTTGACAGCAAATTCCCATAAGTAACATCTTTTTTATCATTTGCAGTCAAATGTCCAACTAAATGAGAGCCTATCTCATTGTAAGGATAAACTCTCAAATAATCACTTATTAATTCAATATTTTCATAAGATGAAAATTTTGTATCTATAATGTAAATGTCCTCAATTGATAAATCTTTTTTTATTAGAATCCTTTGGCGTAAAAATGAATTATTATTTTTATCAAAAATATTATCTATATCAATTTTGTTTAAATTGATATTATTATTCTTTAATTCTGATATTAATTGCAAACCTTTTTCTTTTGACGAATTCTTAATATATAAATTTACCATAGGCCTACTATAGGAGATTTTCACACCGTTTCTATCATAAATAGTGCCCCTAGGTGATGGAATAATTGCTTCTCTAAGAAAATTATTCTGAGAAATTCGTTTGTATTTATCACCTTCAACAATTTGTAAGAATAATAATTTAAAAAAAACTATTACAAAAAAAATTACTATAATTAAAATTGATAAACTTGATCTGAACGAATAGGCCATTTTATATATTTAATAATAATCAATATTGAGGATAAAACTATTGCATTATATATAAAACTTATAGTTACAAATAAAGAATAATGAAAAAAGTCTATTGACCCAAAAAAATTTGCGGAAAATATTACAATTGAATAATAAATTAGGAGTAAGGCTCCCATCAAAATAATCTCATTTTCGTAACTTTTCCAAATAAAATTTGACGTTATATAAATACCCAAAAATGATAAAAAAAGTTTAAGAAACAAATCAAAGAATGATATGTAGCTTCCAAAGATTTGTGTAAATAAAAGTATAAAAATTAAAAAAATGATTATTATTCTTTCTGTATTCAATACCGATAAAGCAACAACCATAATTAAAGTCGGATCAATGTAAGGACCAAAATTCAATAAATAAGAGCTATTAAAAATTGAGAATAAAGCCCATAGAAGAAAAAAATAACTGCAGTTTATATTAATCATTTTTATTCACAACAATACCTACATATTCGAAATTAGATGAGAATATATCTGAGGAAATATAAATTTTTAAAAAACCTTTTTTCTCTTCAATCTTTATAACTTCAGCAATAGGCTTTAAAAAAAGTTTGGCTTCAATGCTATTTTGCAAATATACTTTATCCCCTATTGAAATATTTGTAGTATCCTGAATGTATTTTATATATGAACTAAAACCATCACCTTTTAAAATTCCTTTATGTTTTTCTTCACCAACTTCAACAATCATAACAAAGTTTAGATTTTGAATTGAATAAATTTCTGAATGAGATTCATTAACATTTCCAACCTTACCTAAAAATTTTTTATCAGAAAATACAAGTTGATTCTTCTGAACTCCATCCTTTTCACCAAGGGGTACAAAAAAAGTATTATTCAAAATTGAAGGATACTTAAAAATTACCTTAGAAAAAATGATATTTAATTCTTGATTATTATTCTTAATATCTAAAAGATTTCTTAATTTTGTATTCTCTATTTGTAGAGCATTATATTTTTCATTATCATCTTCCTGATCAAGTTTATATGAGAAATGATAATTATAAAAAGAAGAAATAAAGTCCTTAGTGTTTGAACTAAATATTGAGTTAATATTTAACCAAAAAAAGATAAATATTAAAAAACACAAGATAGAAAAAATAAAAAATTTCTTTTTATTTTTTTTTGAAATCATATCTATATTGAAATCTTTCTTAAAGTATTAATTTCTTCAAGAGATTTGCCACAACCTTTGACAACACAAAGCAGGGGTTCTTCACCAACAGACACTTTCAGCTTAGTAGCTGATGAAATTCTTTCAGCTAATCCACCAAGTAGTGCTCCCCCACCAGCCAAGACTATGCCATCAACTATAATATCGCCCGCTAATTCTGGGGGTGTTGCATCAAGTGTTTCTCTGACGGCGGTAATAATTTCTTGAACAGATAAATCAAGTGCTTTTTTTGTATCTAAAGAATTTAAATCTATCGATGTAGGTAGTCCTGAATCTAAGCTTCTACCTCTAACTTGCATTTGTAAAGATTCACTTGGAGATTCTGTTACATCAGCAATTGTTTTTTTTACAGTTTCTGCCATATTTTCACCGATTAAAATATTATAAGTTTTTTTAACATAATCAATAATCGCATTATTCATTGAATCGCCAGCAGTCTTTATAGATTTACTAATAACTAATCCACCTAAAGAAATAACAGATATGCCTGTGGTACCACCTCCAATATCAATAATCATTCCACCTCTTGAACTTAAAACACTATCCATTTCTGCTCCAAGAGCAGCTGCCATAGTCTCTTCAATTAAATAAACCTCTCTAGCACCAGCGGACTCAGCTGCCTCAACGACGGCTCTCTTCTCCACCGGAGTAATTCCAATTGGTACAGATACAACTACTCTAGGTCTAACAAGAAAGTTATTTCTATGATACTTTGAAATAAAATATTCCAGCATTTTTTGTGTTACTTCAAAGTCTGCAATTACTCCTTCTTTCAAAGGTCTTATTGCTTCAATAGAACCTGGTGTTTTACCAATCATTAGCTTAGCTTCATCACCAACTGCCAAAATATTTATATCACCAAGTCTATCTCTTTGAACGGCAACCACAGAAGGTTCATTAGCAACTATTCCTTTATCTTTTATATAAACAACAACATTAGCAGTACCAAGATCTAGTCCTATATCAATAGAAAAATAATTTGCAAGCCTATCCCAAAATGTATAATTTTTAATTTTATTAGTAGCCATAATGGAAGATATTAACAAAAAAAATTACTTTTTCATACTTTTTCTTCTATTTAAATGCCTTTTGAATACTTATTGAAATTACAAGATCATTATCAATTAATAAATCACCCAAATCAATATTCATGAATTTCCTCTCTGAATTTGATTTTAAGCCTCTAATAATAATAATTTTTTCTTTGCCTGAGCTGGTTTTGAGCTTTATTTCTAATTTATTTATATCTTCATCTGATAAATTCATTAACTTCAGATATTTTATATTTTCTTTAAAGTCATAATCCAAGATAACAATTGATTCAGCAATTTCAGTTTGTTCCATTTCAACATAGCTACTTTCATCAACTTGAGTTTCTTTAACTCTTAAAGGTAATTGTTTCACATTTTTCGCACTTTCGACATTTGAAATTTTGGATTCTGCGGATATTACAGATATTTCGATACTTGAAAAGTCAAAATCCAAAATACCCGTATCGACTTTGATTATTTTTTCATTGTTTGCAATTATATAATCTTCTTTATATTTATACCTTCTTTTATTTATTGCGTTGCCCCTTTCATTTAAAAAATAAACTTCAAATATAATATTCTTATAATCATAATTACTATTATTGTAAATTTTTAAATCAATTAGTCCTATTGTATTTCTAACTTTTGAATCCCAAGAATATTTTATTATTTCTAAATCATCTGAGGGAATAGAAATTTTTTTAACTGATTCATTATATATATTCTCAATTTTAATTTCCTTAATAAGTCCGCCGGATGCTACATAGGTTTTAGGAGATATCATTTCAGCATCAATTATCTTAAGACTTACTATATTGGCATTCTCCATCATTTTAATTCCCAAAGTCAAAGGAGCTATAGAAATTATTTCTCCTGGGGCTATAGGGTTAGAGCTAATTAAAGTTTCTTCGGAGATTTTATTTTCGTTTTTGTCAAAAATCGAAATTAAGAATTTAACATCCTTATAAAAAAACTTAGAAATATTCTCATATGAAAATTTATTGAATGAAACTGTCTTGGAAGCTGAAGAATCAATCGAATAATCCAAATCTAAAATTGTTATATTTTCCCAAGGCCTATAGTTGTTCATATTTTGATATTCAATAGATGCGGTTTTAATTCCGATGGATGTATTAATTGGAGTAAAAGGGAGGAGAATATTTGCAACTACATTATTAAAAATTTTTCTTTCGTTTTTACTAATTGAATCATTTATAAAAATAGGAAATTTATAGAGTACATTCGTCTCATCATATATCTGAACTTCAAGAATTATTTGATTATATGATATAGATGAATCATTTGATATTTCTATATATTCAAACACAGGCTGGGTACTTTTTGTTTTACTTTTCCATTTAAAATTCGATACACTTAATTTTGATAAATTTTTATCAAATAAATCGTCTAAGTCATTTGAAAAAGAATCTGGGGTATATAAAAATAGTAAAATTATTAAAAAAAAGGTTTCGAGAGTTTTTTTAATTATTGAGCTTGGCAAATTCATAGTGTTTTTTTAAACAATAATATCAGATAAACTAAGTGATGTAAGTAAGGATTTAAAATGCCTAGATATATACTATTATCAACATTAACCACTGAGGGAAGAAAAACAGTTAAACAAAACCCTAATAGAATTAAAGAGGTTGACGACGAAATTGAAAAAATGGGAATTAAAATTCTTAAACAATATGCTACCCTTGGTCCTTTCGATTTCATAAATATAGTTGAGGCACCCAATAATGATGCAATTAGTAAATTATCTATTGAATTAACATCAAGAGGTACAATTCAAATAAAGACTTTACCAGCGATTGATATTGATTCATTTGTGGAATACTTGAAAAAAAATGATTAAGATTGTTAAAAGATTACTTGGTAACGTTAAAGAGCAATCTCAGAATGTCCCGGGCTACAAAGCTAATAAAATTTTGAGGATATATATTTATATTGGAGTAATTTCAATTATTATCCCAATATTATATTTCATAATTATATTCATCTACAACAGCTTCATGAAATGATCAATTTTAATTTAGATATAGCTCAAAGGAAAATATTAATAGTTGGTGCTGGAAATGTTGCCAAAAGAAGATTGAAAAAAATTTTAAAAAGTTCTAAAGATATAAGAATCAATATTGTTTCTCCTAACTTTGACCGAGAAGTTAAATTAATTTTTGAAAGAGAAACGAATGTTAAATTTTTTGAAAGAAAATTTAGATTTTCTGATCTTAGAAACATTGATATAGTAATAACTTGCACAAATGATAAGGCTTTAAATCAAGAAATTTCGAAAATTTGCTATGAAAAAAAAATCTTTGTTAATAATGCATCGGAACGATCATTAAGTACAATACACTTCACATCAAATATAAAAATCAATAAGATAATTGAATTAAATCTAAATACTGGCGGACAAAGTCCATTTTTATCAAAAATAATGAGAATTTTAGTTGAAAAAGTCTTAAAAAAGCCATTGGATAAATTAATAAAATCTATATCATATAAAGGAAAAATTGATAATAATAGAGAAAAAGAATTAAAGAGTAAGATTAATAATTCTGATATAATAAAAAAAGTTTTGAAAAAAGGAAATAATCTATTTGATGATCTTATAGATAAATAATTATTTAAAATATGGGAATTGTAGAAACTAGTAAATTTTATAAAGGATTAAAAATAATATTTGAAGATGAATTATGGGAAATTATTGAATTTCAACATCGTGTGATGCAGCAAAGAGCTCCGGTTATTAAAACAAAGCTAAAAAATATTTTTACAGGCTTAGTCCAAGAAAAAAGTTTCAGGAGTGGTGATACATTCACGCTTCCAGACCTTTCAAAAAAAGATTCACAAGTATTATTTTCTGATGATATATCAATAACTTTTATGGATCTTGAATCTTTTGAACAGCATGAACTCAACATTGATAAATTAAGCGATAAGGTTGGCTTTATAAAAGAGGAACAAAATGTTCTATTAATTCATTATAATGGATCTCCTATCGACATAGAATTGCCAACACATGTTGAGCTTGAAATTAAAGAAACCGAGCCTGGATTGAAAGGTGATAGTGTCACTGGTGGTAATAAGCCTGCAAAACTTGAAACGGGTGTCGAGGTTTCGGTACCATTATTCATAAACATAGGTGATATTGTTAAGATTGACACTAGAGATGGTAGATATATTGAAAGAACTAAAAAAGCTTAAATCAATTTAATCTGTAAATTAAAAAGATATTGAAACTCTTTATCATTAATAGGGATAATTTTATTATTAATATTTGACCTCTTACCAATTTCTATCATTTTATTTAATTCATCAGCCTTATAATCTTCTACAGTCAAAGAATTGATAGCTGTTGCTTCTGAGAAATTTTCTAACCATTTTCTTTTATCTGTAAATCTATATTCATTTGTTAGTCTCGAATAAAGAAATAAATATGAGTCACAATAAATAAAAGTATCCTGGAGGCTATCTGCTTTTTTTGACTTAATTAGCTTATAGATCAACATAGTATAAATTTACTTTGATAATTTAATATTTTACAATCATATTGTGAACAACATAAAAATATTCTCTGGGACATCTAATATTCCATTAGCGGAAGCAATCTGTAAAAAACTTAGAACAAAGCTAGGTGGTCTGGATATAAAAAGATTTAGTGACGGAGAAATTTTTGTGGAGGTAAATGAAAGCGTCAGAGGCAGCGACTGTTTTGTTCTACAATCAACAAGTAGTCCGGTTAATGAAAACTTATTAGAATTATTTGTAATTGTAGATGCATTAAAAAGAGCCGCCGCCAAAAAAGTATACGCAGTAATACCATATTTTGGGTATTCAAGACAAGATCGTAAGGTAAGTGATAGGTCCCCCATCACTGCAAAGTTGATTTGTGATTTGTTAGTAAAATCTGGTATTGAGGAAGTTATACTAATGGATATTCACTCAGGTCAAATACAAGGTTTTTTTGATGTACCGGTTGATCATCTTTATGCAGCGCCAATTGCAAGACAATATTTTACTAAAAAATATAAAAAAGACTTGATAATAGCATCTCCTGATGCGGGAGGAATGGAGCGAGCTAGAAGATTTGCAAAAAAATTTGGAGATCTCGATTTGGTTGTGACTGACAAAAGGAGACCGAAACCCAATGTTTCGGAAATTACAAATGTTATAGGAAATGTCAAAAATAAACATGTTTTATTAATTGATGACATGATTGACACAGGAGGCACAGCTGCTAAATCGGCTGCTGCTTTAGTTAAATCAGGAGCAAAATCTGTGTCAATGTTTTGCTCACATGGTGTTTTGTCTGGTGCAGCATTGGAAATTATTAATAAGTCCCATATTGATGAACTTGTAATTACTGATACAATAAATAACCAAAGTAAATTAAAAAAGGTAAAAAAAATCAGGGTTTTGAGTGTTTCTAATTTGATAGCAAAGGCTATAAAAAGAATTATTGATAAGAAATCCATAAGCGATTTATTTTTATAGGAGTTAAAGAATGATTACAGTTGAGTTGGAGGTTTTTAAAAGAGAATCTTTAGGAAAACAGGCAAATAAAAAGTATAGAAAAGATGGTTTTGTACCTGCTGTTATATATGGAAAAAATAAAGAAAATTTAAATATCTTGATTGATCCAATAAAACTAAAAAAACTTTTAAAAAATGAAGCTGGTGAAAATACTATAATAGAGATGAAATTAGATAAATCTGATTTAAAGAAGAATGTACTCCTTAAAGATGCACACCTCGATACTCTAACAAGTGATCCATTACACCTTGATTTTTATGAAATTACAGATGGTGTAGATGTTAAAGTTTCTTCTCCTTTGCTATTTGAGGGAAAACCCGAAGGTGTGAAAAATGGTGGAGTAATTCAAACCCTTTCTAATGAGATCAAAATAAAATGCTTACCAACTAATATTCCCAATGTAATAGAAATTAATATTTCAGATTTAAATATTGGCGATACTTTAAGAGTAAAAGATATAAAGCCTATGGATGGCATAGAGATTCTTTCCAACCCTGAAAGTACAATAATTAGTATTCTTGCTCCGAGACTCGTTGTTGAAACAGCGACAACCGATACTGATGAAAGTTCTGAATCTGTGTCAGATGATAATTCTGAGCAAGAGAAAAATACAGAGGGTTAATAATTAAAAGTTTAGTGTGAAAAATTTTTTAATAGCTGGATTGGGAAATCCAGGAGATAAATATAAAAATAATAGACACAATATAGGGTTCCAAATTATTGATACCTATCTAACTTATTTTAGCCAAAATAAATTGATTGATAAATTTGATTCAGAATATACTTCAATAAATTTTAAAGAAAATAAACTCCATATAATAAAACCAAAAACATTTATGAATGAAAGCGGAATAGCAGTTAATAAATGTATAAATTTTTTCAAAATACCTTTAGAAAATTTAATTGTAATTTATGATGAAATGGATTTATCTCCTGGAAATATAAAAATAAAGTTTGGTGGCGGCTCAGCTGGACACAATGGAATAAAATCAATTATAAATTGCCTGGGTTCTGAAAAGTTTACTAGAGTTAGAATTGGAATCGGAAAGCCCGTAAATAAAGAAAAAATTAGCTCATACGTTCTATCAAACTTTACCAATGATGAATTAAATTTATTCAATGAAATAAAAACAAATATTAAATATATTATAGAGGATTTGGTATTAGAAGGTTTACCATTTGCAATGAATAAATTTAACAGTAAAATTCAATAAACATTATTAAAAATTCAAGGAGGATATCATGGATTTATCAACAAAGTTTGTTGCTTTTGGTGGACTTATATTAGCCGTACTGGGCTTAATTTATGCGCAAGTAACTTACTGGAACATAAGGTCATTACCGAGGGGTAATGATACGCAAAGAAAACTTGGTGTCACAATTTATAATGGTGCCATGTCTTTCATCAAACAAGAATATAGATATATAGTTATATTTGTAGTTGTAGTTGGTGCACTATTATTTTATTTCTTAGGCCAACAGACTGCTTTATGCTATTTTGCTGGTGCAATTCTTTCTATGACATGTGGTTGGGCAGGAATGACATCTGCATGTATTGCTAACTCTAGAACAGCTGAAGCGGCTAACACTTCTGGTCAAGGGTCAGCTTTAACAACTGCCTTCAAAGGTGGTAGCGTAATGGGATTTTCTGTAGCTAGCTTGGGGATTCTAGGTGTAAGTGGAGCCTTTACAATATATTTTGTATTAAATGGGGTAAATGACATGAACTTAGCAAGCTTTGCAACTAATATTGGTGGTTTTGCAATGGGTGCAAGCTCGGTTGCCCTTTTTGCTAGAGTTGGTGGTGGAATTTATACAAAAGCTGCTGATGTTGGAGCCGATCTAGTTGGTAAAGTTGAGGCTGGTATACCTGAAGATGATCCTAGAAATCCTGCAACTATTGCAGATAATGTTGGTGATAATGTTGGTGATGTAGCTGGAATGGGGGCCGACTTGTTTGAGTCCTATGTTGGGAGTGTAATTGCAACAATAGTGATTGCATCAGGACTAGGGATGGCTACAAATCAAACTTTGGCGATGTATTCATTTCCAATAATTTTAATTATTGTAGGGACTATAGCCTCTTATATTGGAACAAAAGTTGTAGATATTTTAAAGGATTCTGAACCATCAGGTGTTTTAAGGAAAGCATCTCTGACAGCAGGAATACTTTTTTTAGTATTTGCATATTTTTCATTAAATGCCGTGGGTGGAAGTGTAGGAATCGCTTCTTCAATACTGACTAATATTTTTATTTGTTCAATAATAGGTCTTTTCTCAGGATCACTAATAGGTGGTATTACAGAATATTATACCTCTGGCAAACCAGTTTCTGATATTGCTGATGCATCGGAAAAAGGTGGGGTTGCTACTAATATTATTAGTGGCTTATCAGTTGGAATGTTAAGTACCGCTTTACCAATTCTTGTAATAGTTATTGCAATCTTTTCATCATATCAATTTGCAGATCTATATGGAATCGGTATTGCAGCCGTGAGTATGCTTGCAACTATTGGTATTACAATGTCCGTTGATGCGTACGGTCCGATAGCTGATAATGCCGGTGGTATTGCTGAAATGGCTGGATTAGATCCTAAAGTAAGAGTGATAACTGATAAATTAGATAGCTTAGGTAATACAACTGCTGCTATTGGTAAAGGTTTTGCTATTGGTTCAGCAGCCTTAACATCTTTGACACTTTTTGTTGCTTTTGCTGCAGCAGCCAAAATTAATTCGGTTAATTTGCTGGAATACAAAGTTGTTTGCGGGCTTCTACTTGGAGGCATGGTGCCTTATTTATTTGGTGCTTTAACAATGGGGGCAGTAGGAAGATCTGCAGAAAAAATGGTTCAAGAAGTAAGAAGACAATTCAAAGAAATAGCTGGAATCATGGAAGGAAAAGCTGAGCCAGATTATGCATCCTGTATTAAAATTAGTACTGATGCATCTTTAAAAGAAATGGTCTTGCCTGGTATTCTTGCAGTTGTTTGTCCTATAGTTGTTGGATTTGCATTAGGTCCTGCGGGCTTAGCCTCATTTTTAGGTGGTGCTCTTATTTCAGGAATTACATTAGCATTAATGATGGCTAATTCTGGTGGAGCATGGGACAATGCAAAAAAATATATTGAAGAAGGAAATAAAGGTGGAAAAGGATCTGAAGCTCATAAAGCAGCCGTTGTAGGTGATACAATTGGTGACCCATTTAAAGACACTTCTGGTCCTGCTATGAACATATTGATCAAACTTATGACAATAGTTTCACTTGTAGTTGCACCAATATTTCTATAAATGAGTTCTCTTAGCTGCGGTATTGTTGGGTTACCGAACGTTGGAAAATCAACAATTTTTTCGGCCCTAACAAACGCCGCAGCTGAATCAGGCAATTTCCCTTTTACAACTATTGACCCTAACATTGCAATTGTTGATGTTCCCGATAAAAGATTAGATCATCTTGAAGAGGTATATAAACCAAAAAGTAAGATTCATACTTCTTTGAAATTTGTAGATATTGCAGGATTAGTCAAAGGTGCGAGTGAAGGTGAGGGGCTGGGAAACAAGTTTTTAGGCAACATAAGGGAAGTTGATGCTATTGCTCATGTTTTGCGATGCTTTGAAGATGATGTTACTCACGTCTTTAATTCAGTGGATCCTATTCGTGACATGGAAGTTATAAATTTAGAGTTGTGTTATAGCGATATACAAATTCTTGAAAAAAGAGTCATAAAATTGGAGAAAAATAAAAAAAATGGTGATAAAGATTCTATTCTTGAGTATGAACTTGTGGAAACACTAATGAATACATTAAATAAGGGAAAGAGAATAAATATAAATGATTTTGACAATTCTCAAAAAAGGATAATTGCTAATTTAAATTTAATATCCTCAAAACCTGTCATATACGTATTGAACTTAGGTGATAACCAAATTGATACTTTGAAAATTGAGGAATTGAAAAAAATAATAAAGTCAGAGGGAGAAACTTTTGTTGAAATATATGGACTATTAGAAAATGAAATAAGAGATCTTGAAAATACTGAAAAACAAATGTTTTTAAGTGAATATAATATTAAAAAAACCGGGCTAGATCTTTTAATCAATAAAGCATATGATTATCTAAATTTAATAACATTTTATACAGCTGGTCCAAAAGAATGTAGGGCATGGAGTATAATAAATCAATCTAAAGCACCTGTAGCTGCGGGTAAAATTCACTCAGATTTTCAAAAAGGTTTTATTAAAGCAGAAGTAATAAAATATTCCGATTTTATTAGTGCAGGAAGCGAAGATGAAGCAAAAAAGCTCGGTTATCTCAAATCTGAGGGAAAAGATTATATAGTAGAGGATGGAGATATGATTCACTTTAGGTATAATGTTTGAAACCTGTTGCCATCATATTTGGCCAGCAGACCATAACAGGAGGTCATAGAATATGACTAATAACTATGAGATTTTATTCATAGTTCCAAAGAGTATTGATGCCAGTCAATATAGCGAGCTTTCAAATAAAATAACTACAACAATTAAAGATAAGTTCAATTCCGAATTATCTAAATTTGAAAAATGGGCTGAAAGAAAATTGGCATATACAATTAACAACCATTCTGATGGAACTTACTATATTATTGAAACTAAGTGTAATGCTGAGTGTATTAACGAAATTGAAAAAATATTAAGCTTTGAAAAAGCTAGTGTATTAAGATTTTTAATTGATAAAAAATAAGGAGTTATCATGGCAGAAAGAAAAGAATACGACAGAAGAAAACAACCCAGGAAAAAGCCATCTAAACTTTTAGAAGGAAATGTAGATATAAATTATAAGAATGTTGAACTTCTTCAAAATTTTATTACGGAAAGGAAAAAAATTGCACCTAGAAGAATGACAGGAAATTCAGCTTCTCAACAAAGAATTATTTCGCGAGAAATAAAAAAAGCTAGGCATATGGCACTTCTTCCTTATACAGTAAATCACAAATAATTTATGAAAGTTATTCTACTAGAATCAATAAAAAAACTTGGTAGTAAAGGTGATATAGTTGAAGTATCCGATGGTCAAGCGAAAAACTTTCTTATCCCAAAAAAAATGGCTGAAGAAGCAACTAGCAAAAATATAAATGTTCTAAACCAAAGAAATAAATCCATTGAAAGAAAAGAAGACCAGTTGTTGGATAACGCAAAAATAACAGAAAAAAAGATTAATGATATAGATGTATTTATTAAAGCAAAAGAAAACAACGGTAAACTATTTGGTTCTATTACTAACTCTAAAATTTCATCAGAATTAAATAAACATGGAATTAAAGTCGATAAAAAAATATAGAAATTAAAACACAAATTACATCTTTGGGTAAATATGAAATTAGAATTAAATTATATAAGAACTTTTATATAAATAAACAAATAGAAGTTATAAAAGAATCAAATTGACACCTAACATTAATTTATTGTAACCTAAAAACAAATGAACTTGATTGTCGTACCAGGCGGTGCTTTTGTTGAAAACTCATATTTATTGAATGATGGTGTTTCTGAGGAGCTGATTCTCATTGATCCAGGGAGTCAGATAAATGAAATAGAAGAGCAAATAAAAAAGATCAATTTTAAAAAACTTGTAATAATAAATACACATGCTCATTTAGATCACGTATATGGCGTTCAACATTTTAAGAAAAAATATTCTGCCAAATTCTATATTCATGAATTTGAGCTTCCAATTTTGGATGTAATGGTGGAGGCATCAAATAGATTTGGGCTTGAAGAATTTTCAAATCCCGAAATTCCTGACGTTGATAGTTTTATAAGTGATAACGAAATATTGAATTTTGGTGGTTTCAAATTTTCCTCTTTATTGGTTCCAGGTCATTCACCGGGGAGCTTATGCTTTTACTTCTCTAGGCAAAATAATAGTAATCTTGAAAATGACTTTATAATATGTGGAGATACAGTTTTTGCAGGAAGTGTGGGCAGAGTGGATTTAACAGGGGGAACAAATATGGAAGATCTTGTAGGAAATATTTCTAATAAAATAATGAATCTCCCGGATGAAACGGTTCTTTTTCCAGGACATGGTCCTGAAACACAAATTGGTATAGAAAAAAAATCTAATCCTTTTTTATTAGGTTATGTTTAATGGATAAAAAATTATTTAAAGTCATATTTCTTTTATTCACTTGCCTTTTAATTGGAGTTTTAATAAATAACTCATATCAAATTCATCTTTTAAGCAATAAAAATTATTTGACAGTAAAAAATAATAATGAATTGGAAAATAAAAATATAGCTCTCAGAAAAGAAATAACAATGTTAATTGAAAATAAATCTTACATATTATTAACAGCAAGAAAAAAACTTGGAATGATATATGATGGAGAGGTTGTTTATAAATTCATTAAAAAGAAAAACTAATGCATGGTTACAATTAGAAAAAATTTAACTTATCTTGATCATTACCCTAGAAAAGATCACGGCCAAAACTTTCTATCGAATGATAAATTAATCAATAAAATAATTAATTTTATTATCAGCAAAAAGATAGACAGAGTAGTTGAAATTGGACCTGGTCTTGGAGCAATTACAGATAAATTAAAACAAGCTGATAAAAAACTTATGTTGATCTGCATAGAGAAAGATAAGAAACTGTTTGAATACTTACAAAAAAAATACTCTAATGTCACTAATTTTAAGATAATCAACAAGGATGTTCTAAAAATAGATTTAAAGGAATATGTTAATAATAAAACATTAATATTTGGTAATCTTCCTTATAATATTGCAACAAAAATACTTATTGATTATGCCGACTCTTTTATGGGAAGTAACACTAAAGCGCTCTTTATGTTTCAAAAAGAGGTGGCTGATAAAATAATTGCAAAAAAAACCAAAAAGAGCCAACTATCAACCAAAATTAATTGTTTTTTTCACATTGAAGAGTTTCTTAATCTTAATCAATCAGATTTTTGGCCTCAGCCAAAAATAAAATCTACTATGCTACATATTATTCCTAAAAAAACTCAATTCAATATTAAGAATAGGCAAAAATTAGATGCTTTTTTATCTTTAGCTTTCCAATCAAATAGGAGAAAATTAATTAATAATTTATCAATTGAATATGATAAATCACTATTATTACAAAAATTTAATTACTTAAAAATTCAAGACAATGCAAGGCCAGAAAACCTGACTCCAGATCAATATTTAAATTTATTTAATATTCTATAAATAGTATGTTTTTGTTAGGATTTTTTCGATAAAATTTCTAATAGAGTAGTTATAATCATTAACAATTATTGAAAATATATATAAATCGTTATTTTTACCATAGAAATAACCAGACAAAGAACTTACCCCCTTAATATAACCAGTTTTGGCTCGCATATTTTTATAAAGTGGTTTCAATTTAAATCTTTTTAATAATGTTCCATCAAGACCAGCAATAGGGAGTGAATTATAAAAATCATTGAAATAATCTTTTTTCGTTGCATATTCAAGTAAATTTATAATAGAACTAGTTGTAACACTATTATATTTAGACAATCCAGATCCATCTTCTATATTAAATTCTGAATTATCAATTTTAACTTTTTTGTTCAGAAAGAATCTCATAATTTTTTGGGAATCACGCCACGAGCCACTCTTCCTAAAATAGTTAGCTGAAATTTTTTTAAAAATGTGTTCAGCATACAAGTTGTTACTTTGCTTGTTAATAATATAAATTAATTCAGATAATTCTTTGGAGTCAATGCTATATTTGGTTTTTTTTGGATTAAATTTGATTAGGTTTGAAATATTTTTTAATTTTATTTGTCCTTTAAATTTAATATCATGCGACTTTAACTGTTTTTTAAATATTACACCTAAAAGGTATAAAGGATTATCTGTCAAATATAGAGTTTGATCTTTAGAATATAAGTTATTGTCAACTGCAACTGAGGATATGTAGGGTGCCCAAGATAGACCCTTCCAAGATGATTTCCATGTATTATTGTAAAAAGGCTTTTCAAAATAATTATTATTTATTACTATGTTTCCATTAATTTCTTTCATTCCTTTCTGCTTGAAAAATAATATAGCTTTTTTTATTTTTTTGGTTGTTAATGTCGGGTCACCTTTGGTATCAATATAAATATTTCCGTTGTATACGCCAGAATCATCTATTGAATCAATAAAATATATATGTGTTAGAAATTTGTATTTTGGACCAAGAAACTCTAAGCCCGTTAAGGTTGTTAATATTTTTTGGTTTGAGGCGGGAGTCATCCTAGCTTTATTTCTATGACTGACTATTGTCTTGTTTTTGGTAATATTTTTAATTGATATTGATATATTTGGCGAAATCTTTGATTGCTCATTTATTAAATCCTTGATTGAGCTTGCAATGACTCCAGGAACAAACATTATAAAAAATAATAAAATTAGTGTGCATCTGACCATGATTGTCCTTTATTAATATCAACTTTTAGTGGAACTTTAATCTTTATAGAATTTTCCATGTAATTTTTAACTTTTTTTGATACATAATCTACTTTATCTTTTTTACATTCAAAAACAAGTTCATCATGGACTTGAATTACCAATTTTGCATAATTTTTAAGTTCTTTATCTTGGTTTATATTTATCATTGCTAATTTTATAACGTCCGCAGCAGAGCCTTGTATAGGAGTATTAATTGCAGCTCTTTCATTTGCAGATCTTAATATAAAATTTTTTGAATTTATATCTTTTAAATATCTTTTACGATTTAATATTGTTTCAATATATCCATTTTCTCTTGTATAACTGATCGTATCCTCGAAGTAATTTTTAACTCTAGAGTACCTAGAAAAATATTTTTCAATATATTCTTTCGCTGTTTTTATATCACTATCTATTTGTAATGATAATCTTTTTGGTCCAATACCATAAATAATCCCAAAGTTTATTGTTTTGGCTAAACTTCTTTGTTGAGATGTTATTTTATTAATTGGCACTTCAAAAATTTCTGAAGCTGTATTTAAATGAATATCTTCATTATTTTTATAACTTTTTAGCATTGTTGGGTCACTGGAAAAATGTGCGAGTAATCTGAGTTCAATTTGTGAATAATCTGCCGAAATAATAACTGAATCATCCTTGGGGGAGGAAAACGATTCACGAATCTGTTTACCTTCGTCAGTTTTTATAGGAATATTTTGTAAATTTGGGTTACTTGAAGATAGTCTTCCTGTAGACGTACCGGTTTGATTATAAGATGTATGAACTCTGTTTGAATTAACATTAATCAATTCTGGTAAAGAATCTAAATAAGTAGATTTTAATTTTGAGTAGAAACGGTAAGCTAATATTTCCTTTACAATACTGTGCTGATCTTCAATGCTTTGTAAAGACTCGGAATCAGTTGAAAACTCCCCTTTTTTAGTTTTTTTAAAAGGTTTAAGCTTTAACTTATCAAATAAGATATCTCTTAGCTGAAGAGTTGAATTAATATTAAATTCATAACCTATTGACTTATATATTGTTTTTTCAATCTTATTAATTTTTTTTTCAAATTTTGCTGAGATGTCATTAAGTTTTTTTGAATCTATAAAGACACCATTTGATTCAAGATTCGCCAAAACCGAAACAAAAGGCATTTCGTTCTTATGAAACTGTACCAATAAATCCTTATCTAATAATTTATCTTTGAATATACAATATAGCTTATAGGTAATATCTGAATCTTCGCATGCATAATTCATGGCGACATCTACTGGAACCTGCTTAAAAGGAATTTCTTTTTTTTCAATCTTAGTAATATCTTTATAACTCAACATTTTATGGTCTAAAAATCTTCTTGATAAATTATCTAAGCTGTAGCTTTGAAGTGAACTATCAAGAAAGTGTGAGGCGACCATAGTATCAAAATATATACCTCCTAAATTAATTGAATAATTTTTGAAGACTAAAATTTCATATTTTAAATTCTGACCAATTTTCTTTATTTTCGAGCTTTCTAAAATTTCTTTTAAGTTTTCTAGAACATAATTCAAATCTAATTGATCAATATCTGTTTCATGACTTAAGGGAATATAAAATCCCTCATCAGAATTATAGGAAATCGCAATACCTACAATTTCAGCATCTAAGGCATTAATTGAAGTGGTTTCGAGATCCAAAGAAAACTCTTTAATTCTTGATAAAGACTTTTTAAGTCTAATGAAGTCCTTCTTATTGTTGATTATTGAATATTTTGCATCTCTAAGATCAGATTTCTTAAAATCATCATCAATCATCGAATCAAATTCTAGTTCTTTGAAAAAATCATTAAGTTCCTGATTGTTTGAGGAGGAAATCTTAAATTGATTAAAATCATCTGTAATTTCTAAATTTGTATTAATAGTCACCAATTCTTTACTAATGTATGCGAGCTCTTTATTTTCTTCTAATAAGTTTTTTATTCTCTCTTTATCAATTTTTTTAATATTTTTATATAAATTATCTAAAGTTTTAAACTTATCTATCAGAGATAGTGCTGTCTTTGGACCTATTCCTCTAACTCCAGGAATATTATCAATCGAATCCCCTACTAATGAAAAATAATCAATCATTTGCTCAGGCTTTAAGCCGTATTTTGATAAGACTTCCTTTTCATCAGTAACTCTGTTTTTCATTGTATCAAGCATAATTGTTTTTTTATTTATAAGCTGTGTAAAGTCTTTATCTCCTGAGATTATTGTTATTTTATTTTTAGCTTGATATTTTTTTGATAAAGACCCAATGATATCATCAGCTTCAAAATTTTCTTGCGACATAACACAAATTCCTCTCAATTTTAGATATTCAATAATTTTTGGAAATTGTAGTGATATGTCCTCGGGAGCTTCACCTCTATTTGCTTTGTAATCATCATAAATTTCATTTCTGAAGGATTTACCGCCTGAATCAAAAACTGCTACAAAATATTCTGGCTTAGTCTCCATTATAAATTTATTAAACATATTAATAAATCCAAATATTGCATTTGTTGGGAAGCCTTTTGAATTAGTAAGTAAACCTATAGCATGATATGCTCTAAAAACATAAGAGCTTGCATCCAAAATATAGAGATGTTTTGACATTAATTATCTAAAATATTTGCAAGTTCACCTTTTTCATATAGTTCAATGCAAATATCACATCCACCTATAAACTCTCCATTCACATAGAGCTGGGGTATAGTTGGCCAGTTGGAAAAATCTTTTATCCCTGATCTTAGCTCTGGGTTGGCCAATACATCATAGGATATAAAAATTGTACCTATGTCATTTAATATTTGAACAACTTTAGCAGAAAATCCACATTGCGGACTTTCTGGAGTTCCTTTCATATATAAAACAATTTTGTTTTCACTAATAGTTTTTTTTATTTCTTCAGCAATATTATTCATTTATTTCTCCCATGATAGTTTAAGATTAACTTTTAGACTCTTCTAATGTTAATGTCTTCATTGAAAGTGCATGAATTGCTTCTTTCATTTCCTCTTGCAAAACAGAGTAAACCATTTTATGTCTTTCCAGAGTATTTTTTCCATTAAATTCAGAGCTTATGATTATCGCCTCAAAATGCGTTCCATCACCTGTTACGTTTACAGAACTGCAATTTATACCTTTTTCAATTTTATCTTTTATATATAATTCATTCATAACTATATTATAACTTAAAAAAATAATCGCATAAGGTTAAGTACAAATATAATACTAAAAAATATCAAAAAAATTATCCCAAAAATTGCCAGTAATTTTAAATTTTTGCTTGGTTTAAACTTTGAAGGGAAATTGTTATTAAAAACAAGTTTATAATTTAATATGGCTATGAAGGGGGCTGTTAAAAAAGATAGTATGGTTGCCAAATCAATAAGAAATCTCATGTGTGATCCTAAAAATGCTATTGTAATAATGGTTCCAATAACAACGAAAAATAATAAAGCATTTTCTGTAATTTTTTTAGATTTTTTTAATACCGTTAGTTGATAGCATTTTTTTATAACTTTAGGAAATGCATCAAGACATGTAAGAGTTGTACTAAACATTGTTGCAAATGCAGTAAATAAAATAATATTTTCTGCCCAAGGTCCAAGAGAGCTGTAGAGCTTTGCTAGTTGTTGAACAAATTTTGAGGCCGAACTTCCAAAATCAATCCCTGATCCATAAAATACATTAGCACCTAAAATAATAAAGGCACATGCTAAAATAGAAGTCCAAATGTAGGAAAAATTAAAATCAAATTTATTATCTGCATAAGAAATATCTCTGCCACTTGTTTTTTTCTCAATAATCCAAATTGACGACCACGCAGACAAATCTAGAGGGGACGGCATCCATCCTATAAGCGCAATTAGAAATGTTATTCCGGCATAAGACAATATTTTTGTTTCAACAAATGTTGGGCTTATTTCCTTATCGATATCAAAAGTTACAAATAGAGATATTAATGTTGAGACTATTAATGTTAAGACTAGTATCTTAATAAAAGAGTCAAAAAATTTTTTTTTGATAAAAAGAATTAATCCAATACACAGTGTCAATATGATTAATGAACAGGATATAAAACTAAGGTCTAAATTTAGCCAATTTTTCAATATTGCTGCGGTAACCCTTGTTACACCTGCTTGTATCGTGAACATGGTTAAAAAAGTTAGAGATGTGAATAAATACAATGCCCATTTGCCTATCTTCTTATACCCATCTAAAACAGTCTCATTTTTTACTACTGTATATCTTGTTGAAAATTCAAAAAAGGGATACTTAATAATGTTTGCTAGGATTACAGCTATTAACATTATATATCCAAAGTTGGCACCCGCACGGGTTGACTGAACTATATGAGATACGCCAATTGCTGCAGATGCCCATAAAATTGATGGACCTAATGCCCTAAATTTATATAATATTTTTTTCATAGGTGTTAAAAATATACATAATGTTGGTTAAAATATGAATGTGTCAAAAAGAACATTAGCAATTGCAGGAAGTGGGTTAAGCGCTATCTTTACTGCTCTTACAATTAAATCGCGACTGGATACTAATATTGTAATATTTGATAAGGCTAGAGGTTTAGGAGGTAGGCTAGCAACCAGAAGAGCAGAAAATGGAAAATTTGACCATGGTGCGCAGTATTTTGATATTAGCACTCTATTAGATGTGCCTGAAATTCAGACACTTTTAGATGAAAAAATAATTTCTTCCAATAATAATTCAGATAAATTCTTCTCTCCTGGTGGCATGACTAATATTGCAAAATTTTTATTAAAAGGATTTGATGTTAAAAAAGAACATAAGTTATTATCAATTTCTGAAATTGGTGGCGAGTATAGTTTAAATTTTGAAAATGCTCAATCAATAATATGTAATGATATAATCCTTTCATGTCCAATGCCTCAGACAATTGAGATTTTGAGAAATAGTAAAATAGAATATGACGATTCGGAAATGGATACATTGACAAAACTTGAATATGATCCTTGTATTGTCATAATGGTAAAATCTAAAAATAAAATATCTGAATATAATAAAGAACTTGGAAATATGTTCACAGATCAAGATATATCTTGGGTAGGTGATAATACTTTAAAAAAAGTATCTGTTGAAGAAAACTTTTATACGGTGCAGTGCTCACCAGAATTTAGTTTTAAACATTTTGACCTAGAATATGATAAAACAAATGATCTTTTAAAGAAAGAACTTACATCAATTTTTGGTAAAGGTTATGAGATTTTATCGAATCATAAATGGAGATATTCTATTCCGAAAAATTATTATTCTAATAGTGAATCTCTAGTTATTAAGAATAATAATTTTATTGGTTTATGCGGTGACATTTTTACTAATGGTAAATTCGATGGTGCTGTAAGATCAGGAATATCTATTGCTGATAAATATATTAAAAATGAATTTTAGAGACAAAAAGCTCTCATTTGGAATAGTTTATGTTGGGATAATTGTTCTATTTTCTTTACTTGGTTTATATTTTAACCTTGCAAATTTCATATATTCGATGTTTGATAGCGATTCAATTTCTATAATCCTCTATTTGTCATTAATTTTAGGCTTAACAACTATTTTGGATTTTATTTCAAGTAAAAATCTTAATAGTTATAAAGATCATTCTAAAACTTTAATTTTTTTTTTAAATCTAATAATTTTTAGTGTTTTTTATATATCTATCAATGTTCTAAATTTAATTTTGGATAATTACCAGCTAATACTCACACCAATTAAGATTTTTATATATTGCATAATTATGCAAATTTTTATTGTGCTCAGCCAAAATATAGTATCTAGAATTTTGTTAAAGAAAGAAGCATTCAAATATCAAAATTATAATTTTTTAAAAATTAAAAATTCACCATTATATATGACATATAATGTTAATTATGGTTTATCATTGAATAAATACCTTGTCCCTAGTCATTGGTTTTCAGAAAAAAAAGAGAATTATGAATTTTATTTTGAAAGAATTATATTAATGATAAAAGAAAATTCATATTTAAAAGTTTTAATTTCATCAATAATAATAAATTCAATAATCTCTACTATTGTTATTGACTCTCTATACTTTAGCTCTTTCAATTTCTCAGAAATAGTAATAAATTTATCTTTGATTTCTAACTTAATATGTTTTTTTTATATTTTAGTTTTACCAAAAATCAGTCAATGGGGAATAATGAATATTGACAATAAAGTAAGAGAAAAAAATGAAAAAATATTTAAAGAAAATTTAAATATTTTTGAACAAAATCAAGATAAGAATGACAGAATAAGCAAAAAAGTAGAAAATATCTTTTATCCGGTTCCTTCAATACATACTAGAGAGAATAATAAGAAAATATATTTATTAACATTACCAAATATTTCAAGGGTAATAATCTTTTTCATGATATTTAATTTGTCAATAATTTTTAAAGGAGTCCATGGAAATGCTGGGAAACCCTTAAACTGGTTTTTTCCGCCTGTTGAATGAATAATATTATAATAATTGGTTCAGGAATAACAGGGCTTACTATTGGGAGTGAACTCCAAAAAAGAAGAATAGATTTTAAAATATTTGATTCTAGAGAAAGTATTGGAGGTAAAATTCAAACTTTTAGAATATGTAAAATGAACCTTGATAAGGGTTTTCAAGTATTACTTAGAAATTATCCGAGCTTGAAAATATTCCCTGAAATTAACGATATAGAATATATGGATTTTAAATCAGGGTTTATTATAAATAAAAATCATACTTTTTTTAAATTACTAAATCCCCTCAAAAATTTATCAGGCATTTTTTACTATAACAGATTTCCAGGATTTTCATTTAAAGATAAAGTTTTATTATTAAAACTTTATTTAATGAAAAATAGAATAAAAAATGACCAAAAGCCATTAGATTTTTTGAAGAATTTTGGTTTTTCAAAATCATTTATAAATGATTTTTTTGTAACTTTCTTTCAAGGAGTATTTTTAGATAAATCTTTGAATATTCCGTTGAATTATTTTTTATTTATATTTAAACTTTTTGCAACTGGCAAAGTATCAATTCCTGTAAATGGTATTAATGAGATTCCAAGAACAATATCTAAAAAAATTGATCCCAATAAAATAAATTTAAATTCTAAAATAAAAAAAATTACAAAAAATCAGATAGTTTGCTCAGATAATAAGAAATATAAATTTGATAAATTAATTTGTACAAATCCACAAATTGAATCAATCTTTGATACTGAAATTAATCAAAATATTTTTAAGGAAATTAAATATAATGGAACAAGTTGTTTCTACTTTACAGTTACCATAACTAATATTGAAGAAAAAATAATTTATTTGTTTCCTGAATCTAACCTTATATCTAGCCTATATTTTATTAAAGTTACAGATAATAAACATATAGTTTCCATATCAAGTTTAAATAAAACTTGTTCAATAGATGATATGAAAAAAGAATTTATTGGTTATTTTAATAATATTAAAAATTTAAATTATCTAAAAAAGTTTGTTGTAGATGAAGCTTTACCTGTAATGAACAGTTTTTATAACTATAATAGCTGTTCATTCATGGAATATTCTACCAACATTTTCTTTTGTGGAGATTTTTTAGCCTCTCCATCTTTGAATGGAGCTATTGAGTCTGGTGAAAATTTAGCAAAAGGAATATTTTAATGGGATATTTGCTTTTATTTTACTCTAACCTAATTTCATCATCCATTCTTTTGGGATTGATACTTATTGTCCACTTCGTTCACTATAAATCATTTTATTTTATATCTGATAAAGAGTTTGTTGATTTTCATAGTTTTCATACCCGTAGCATATCATATCTGGTTATTCCACTTATGATAATTGAAGCCTCCACCTCCATAATGATTTGCTTCTTTTATTATGGGCTTATACCTTTAATTAATTTAATCCTTGTGTTTTCTATATGGATTGTGACTTTTTTGCTTCAGGTACCTTGTCATAACAAACTCTCTTCTGGTAAATCAGATGCTATTATTAAGAAACTTGTTGATACAAACATAATAAGAGTCTATCTTTGGTTTTTTAAAACCATTTCAATATTATTGATCATTTTGTAAATTTATTTTTAAAATTTCGTTCCAGTTAGTTGTATACCTATTTGACCTTCTCTCTCTTTTCATAAACCAATCTCTTGATATTCCAGTATTGGCATACTTCATCGTATCACTGCCAAATGTTTTATTTATTTTATCAAATGCTTTCATTAATTTATCCTGCTGTTTTATATCTTTCATATTATCCATAAGAGAATATTGCTTGGACTGAGAATCCTCAAGTCCTGACAAAAAGATATGAGCTTTTTTATACATAAGACCTTCATGAAATATTTTTTTTAATAATTTTATTGCTACAGTGATTAGTTTTTGAGTAGAACTGGTTGAAGACTCCAAAGA
>ENA-OSEY01000614-OSEY01000614.1-marine-metagenome-genome-assembly--contig:-NODE-614-length-25647-cov-4.506688_pt1 | contig 25647 bp, 26 predicted proteins | sample MGYA00248465_ERZ534230 | MGnify/ENA primary metagenome ERZ534230 (study PRJEB26409, sample SAMN06344110) | marine metagenome | isolation source: Sea water from surface | place: Atlantic Ocean:Southern...
TGATAGAATCATTTAGTTGTTTATTAAGCCAAAAACATGCTTCTGAACCTAATATATTCCAGCTGTTTTTATTTTCTAAAATTATTCTGACTTCTTCAGCAAGGGTGCTTGAAATTGGAAGCCTTCCTCCAATAAAGGATGGTACTTTTGGTTCACTTTTATTACTTGGAGTCACTATAAGAGAATTTTTTTCTAATTTCAAAAATTCAAGCATCCTCCCAGAAAAAATGAATGTATCACCTTTTGAAAGAGATTGAGCAAAGTATTCTTCTACATTGCCAAGTAATTTTCCTCCTTTTAATTTTACTTTTATATTTACTGCTTCAACAATAGTACCGACATTCATTCTCCATAATGTCTTGAGAATTTTGTTTGACGGTCTATATTTGCCATCAATGCCTTTTACAATTTGATGGAATTTTCCATATTCACTCAGTGAGTAACCACCAGTAGAAACAAAATCCAGCGTTTCGTCAAATTCCTTTTTTGTTAAATTTTTATAAGGAAAAGCTTTTTTGACTATTCTATATGTTAAGCTTGGGTCTAATGGCGCTGATAAAGATAAACCAACCAAGAATTGAGCCAAAACTTCTAGGGCGCCATCTGAATAATCTATCTTGTCTAAGTGCTCTTTATTCACAAGATTTACAGCTGCGTGACACTCGAGTAATTCAAATTTATTTGTAGGAATTAGAGAAGCTCTACTCACTCTATTATAACTATGTCCTGATCTGCCAATGCGTTGTATAAGCCTATTCACACCTTTTGGTGCGCCAAGGTTGATTATATGATCAACACTGTTCCAATCAATTCCCAAATCAAGAGATGATGTTGCAATTACTGCCTTTAAATGTCCTTTAGACATTTCACTTTCTACTCTTAATCTTTGCTCCCTTGATAAAGAACCATGATGCAAGGCTATGGTGAAATTCTCTTCATTAATTTTCCAAATTTCTTGAAACAAAATTTCTGATTGCGCCCTTGTATTTACAAATATAATTGTCGTTTTGTTTTGAGAAATTATATTTAATATGTCACCCAGTGCATATATGCCGCTATGCCCAGACCATGGTATGTTTCTTTTTGTTTTCGGTATATCTATGTTAGGATTTAAAAATTTAGGTTGTTGTATGATCGTTGAGTTATGATTTGGATTGTCACCAGAATTTAACCAAAGCAAAATTGTTTTAGGATCAGAGACTGTTGCAGATAGACCTATTTTTTTAAAGTGACCATTAATATTTCTAAGTTCGGAAATTCCTAATGACAAAAGGTCACCTCTTTTGTCATTAAAAAGAGTATGAATTTCATCAATTATTAAAAATTTCAAATTACTAAAAAACTTTTTTGATGTTTCCCAAGAAAGCATAAGAATAAAACTTTCTGGTGTAGTCATTAAAAAATTAGGAGGGTTAAGTTTTTGAGAAGTTCTTTTGCTTTGTTTAGTGTCTCCTGTTCTTGTTTCTAAAGTAATATCTAATTCCATTTCTTTAATTGGGAATTCCAAATTTCTCTCTATATCGTTAGCCAAGGCCTTTAATGGTGATATATATAATGTATGAAGTCCTTTAGGCACTTCTTTAATTATATCAGCTATGGCAGGTATAAATCCTGCTAGGGTTTTCCCTCCACCCGTAGGAGCGATTACTAAGGCCGAATTTAGATTAGACAACTTATTATTTAGCTCTATCTGATAATTATGAGGTACCCACCCTTTGAATTTAAACCAGTCATCAATTTTTGGATTTAACATAATTAATAAATAGTTAATAAAAATTTGAATAATAGTTATATACGTTTAATGCTTAGATTTAAATCAAACATTTTTTGGAATTTATAATGATAAATCTTTATTACTGGCCAACACCTAATGCTCGAAAAGTTTCAATTCTTTTTGAAGAACTTAAATTGAAATATAACCTCATTAAAGTTGATATAAACAAGGGTGAACAATTTTTTGAAAAATTTTTAAAAATTTCTCCAAACAATAAAATACCAGCAATTGAATTTGAAGAGAATGGCAAAAAAATAACTCTTTTTGAATCAGGGGTAATATTACTATTTTTTGCAGAAAAATATAATAAATTTTATTCAAATGATAAATTAAAGAGATTTGAAATTATTCAGTGGTTAACATGGCAAATGGCTGGATTTGGACCAATGCTTGGTCAGGCACACCACTTTAATTTTTATGCAAAAGAAAAAATAAATTATGCACAGGAAAGATATTCTAGTGAAGCAAATAGACTTTATGGTGTTTTAGATAATAAATTAAAAGATCAAGAATGGATTACAGGAGAGTATTCTATAGCAGATATCGCAGTTTATCCATGGACAATGACGCCTGATAGACAAGGGGTGGAATTATCTCAATTTGATAATGTAACAAGATGGAAAGAACAAATGAAAAAAAGATCTGCAGTTGCTAAAGGTATGTCTGTTGGACAGGAAATGAGAAAAAATAATCAAGTTTTAACTGATGATGAATATTCAAATCTATTTGGAAAAAATCAATACAAGAAGCGTTAGGCGATGAAAGTTGATTGGATAAAAAAGACAAAAGAAGGTATCCAAGTCAAAGATGGTTCGTTTTTTGTGGACCCAATTTATCCTGTAAAAAAAGCAATTATAACTCATGGTCATGCTGACCACGCTAGGGCAGGACATGAGCATGTAATAGCTACACTGGAAACTCTAGAAATTATGAAAGAGAGATATGGCAGTAATTTTTGTAAAAAATCAACTGAACTTAAATATCATGAGAAATTGATTATTGAGGAAGTTGAAATTTTCCTAGCACCTGCTGGCCACGTATTGGGTTCAGCTCAAGTGGTGATGAATTTTGCGAACCAAGTAATTACAGTTTCAGGTGATTATAAAAGACAAGATGATCCAACTTGTGCAGCATTTGAACCTATTAAATCTGATATATTTATAACTGAAGCCACATTTGCTTTACCTGTTTTCAAACACCCAAATGCCAATACTCAAATAAATTTATTAATTAAATCAATCCAAAACTTTCCTGAAAGATGTCATGTAATTGGCGTCTACAGCCTTGGTAAGGCACAAAGACTCATAAAAATGCTTAGAAATAATGGTTGGCACAATACAATTTATTTGCATGGTTCATTGGTAAAAATTTGTAACTTGTATGAAAAATTTGGAATAGATTTAGGTGATTTAGAGCCTGCAACAATTCAAGACAAACCTGAGAAGCCACATGATTTTTATAAGGGAAAATTAATATTAGCTCCTCCATCTGCATTAGCAGATCGTTGGTCAAGACGTTTCCCTGATCCAATTTTAGGGATGGCTTCAGGATGGATGACAGTCAAACAAAGGGCAAAGCAAAGAGGAATTAACCTACCATTAATACTTTCTGATCATGCAGATTGGAATGAAATTTTAACAACTATTAAAGAAGTTTCACCAAAAGAAGTTTGGATAACTCATGGTGCTGAGGAGGCTTTAATATATGAGTGTAGTAAAAACAATCTTACAGCAAAGGCACTATCTATTATTGGTTATGAAAGTGATACTGATTTATGAAGCGATTTGCTGAGTTACTGTTAAATCTTATTCTAACTTCAAGTAGAAATGACAAAATAGATCATATTGTGAATTGGATAAAGGATAGCAATTCAGAGGAAATCGGCTGGGGACTGTCTATTATTTGTGAAGAATTAGAAATTTCTAAAGTAAAGCCATCTATGGTTAAAGAGATTTCAAAGCTGCATATAGACAAGTATCTATTTGATTTATCTTATGACTATGTTGGAGACATGGCTGAAACTGTATCTTTAATATGGCCTGAAAAAAATGATAATAATGCAAATTTTTCAAGTGTGACACTTACAAATGTAATTAAAGACTTAATTAATGTTCAAAAAAAGGAAGCACCAGAGTTAATTTCTAATTATTTAGACAATTTTGATCAAAATACTCGTTGGGCATTTCTAAAGATTATTACTGGAGGGTTACGTGTTGGCGTTTCTAGCAGACTAGCTAAAACAGCAATTTCAAAATATTTTAATAAAAACATAAAAGATATTGAGGAACTTTGGCATGCTTTTGATCCTCCTTACAAAGAAATAATTGAATGGTGTAGGGAAATAATTGAAAAACCAAAAGTTAAAGACAAGCCAATATTTCGTTCTCCAATGCTTGCTAATCCACTTGAAGAAAATGATTACAAATTAATTAATCCTATTAGTTATTTGGCTGAATGGAAATGGGATGGAATTAGAGTACAACTCGTTTCAATGAAAAATGAAGTCAAACTTTATTCTAGATCAGGTGATGATATATCAAATTCTTTTCCTGATATAATTGAAAATAGTTTCAGCCAAGACTTTTGTCTTGATGGTGAACTAATGGCAGGTTCAATTAAAATTCCAGGAAGTTTTAATGACCTTCAGCAAAGACTAAATAGAAAAAATCCTTCAAAGGATTTAATTAGAAACATGCCTACTTTTATAGTTGCTTATGATGCTCTTTATATTAAGGGCCAAGACATAAGAGACAAAAGCGTTATTGATAGGCGAGAGTTATTAAAGGCTTTTATACTTGAAGAAAAACTATCATTTATAAAATTCTCTGATGAAGTAGTTTTCAAAAATTTTAAGGACCTCGAAGGAAAGAGGTTACAGTGTAGACAAGATTTGAACTATGAAGGCTTGATGCTTAAGCTAAGAAATTCAACTTATGAGCCAGGAAGGCCAAAAGGCCCATGGTTTAAATTTAAAAGAGACCCATATAGCATTGACGTGGTTCTTCTATACGCCCAAAGAGGCCATGGAAAAAGATCTTCTTTTTACTCAGATTACACATTTGGAGTTTGGAATGGCTATTTAAAAAATAGAGAATTAGTAACAGTTGGGAAAGCTTACAGTGGCTTTACAGATCAAGAATTACTTAAACTTGATAAATTTATTAGAGCTAATACAACAAATAGGTTTGGTCCTGTTAGAGAGGTAGAAAAAACACTTGTCTTAGAGGTTGCGTTTGATGATATTCAAAAATCTAAACGACATAAATCAGGATTAGCAATGCGTTTTCCTAGAATAAAAAGGATAAGGTGGGATAAACCTGCTAACGAGGCAGATACGATCGAAAATCTTGAGAGATTATTAAATGTAAGGAATTAATCTAGCTTTCAGTTAGACTTTCTGAATTCTCGAGCTTAAATCCTTCTCTCAACGTGCAATTGCCAGTAATGGTTTGCATAAGTAGGTTTTCTTTACACTTCGTCCAGGAAGGTGCTTCTCTATTGTCCATCATCCACAATTGAGAAACTGCTAAGATTACAAGTAAAATTAATAGTATCCATGAAAATCTACTCATTCTTTCACCTCTTTATCCCAATCATAAATATAATCAGTAATATTTTCCATATTTATTTCTTCTTCGGAAATTACTTTTTTTGCGACTGAATATTTTTCATGTGTTTTTTTATCATATTCTTCTTGCATTAATGGATGCCAACTTGGAAGTTTTTTTCCTTCATTTACTAATTTGTAAGCACAAGTATTTGGCATCCAATTTAGTTGAGACAAGTTGTTTGGTGTCAGCTTAACACAATCAGGTACTATTTTCTTTCTATTTGAATAATCCATACATTTGCAATTGTCTGTATCAAGTAGCTTACATGAGATATTAGTATAGAAAATTTCATTATTTTTTTCATTTTGGAGTTTTATAACGCAGCATTTTCCGCAATTATCGCATAAAGCTTCCCACTCGCTGTGACTTAATTCTGTTAATTTTTTATTTATCCAAAACTTGTCTTTTTTCATAGAGTGTTATTGATAGTTCTAGTATAATTTTATTATTATTCTTTATGAAAAAACCAAGTTACATCTCTACAGGTTATTTTTCCACAAATTTTTTTGAAAAAACAATTCGCTCAAAACATTATGATGATATTTATTTTTCGCCTGAGAATGGAGAAGCAGAATCCGAATATGTTTTTCTTAAAGCTAATAAACTTCAAGAAAGATTTTCAAAAATTCCAAATTTTACAATAGCTGAACTTGGTTTTGGAACTGGACTAAACTTTCTACTAACTTGGAAATTATTTAATAACTTAAATAATGAAGGATATTTAGATTTTATCTCAATAGAAGGGTATCCACTTAAGGAGAATATTTTAAATAAAATTTATGGTAATAATTTAGAGTTAAAAAACTATTGGGATGAATTACGTGATGCATTGCCGCCCTTATGGCCAGGAGTTCACAGATTAAATCTTCAAAATGGTAGGGTAAGGCTGACTTTAATTTATGAAGAAGTTCTTGATGCACTCAAGAGACGCAATTTTGAAGCAGATGCATGGTTTTTAGATGGCTTTAATCCAAATAAAAATTCGGAAATGTGGTCTGAAGAAGTGATGAAGGAGGTCTTTAGATTAACAAAGCCTTCAGGAACTTTTTCAACTTTTTCGTCTGCAGGTTTTGTCAGAAGAAATTTAGAAAGAGCTGGATTTGAAGTTTACAAAATTAAAGGATTTAGATCTAAGAAAGAAATGTCTGTTGGTAAAAAAGTCTCAATAAAGAAAACTAAAAATCAATTTAAAAAGTTTTTAATAGTTGGAGGAGGTATCGCTGGTGCAAGTATAGCTCATTCATTAAATGCTAGAGGTTATAAGTCAACAATAATTGATAAATATAACAAGCTAGCTCAAGGCGCTTCTGGAAATTTAGCAGCTGTGCAGTATCCAAGACTAACAACGGTTAATACTGCAGCAGGCAGGTTATCTTTAGCGTGTTATCGTTATTCTAGATTTCAAGCAAAAAAATTAAATGTCGCATTAAATGATAAATCAATAATATTTGGTATTCCTGAAAGAGAGGAAAAGAAACAAAAAATTATTCTTTCCCAAGGATGGTCTTCTGATCTTGTTCGAGAATTAAATGAGGAGGACAAAGCAGAAATTTCTAGAGGAAAAATAAATCTTAATGGGATAGTCCATGATTTTGGCGGCACTATAAAACCCTCAGAATTTGTAAATAAGCTTGTCGATGATAGTATTGAAAAAATTTTCGGTGTTGAGTTGATTGATATTCAAAAGCATATCAATGGATGGAAAGTAAAACTATCAAATAATGAAGAAATAATAACAGAAGTATTGATTTTAGCATGTTCAGAAGGACTGAATAATCTTAGGCAGACTTCTGTATTTAATCTTCAATATACTCAAGGCCAAGTAACTCATTTAGATAAAAGTACATTTAAAGATTTACCAAAATCCAATCTAAGCTTTTCTGGATACTTAACGCCACCCATTAATGATATAATTACTATTGGTGCTACATTTGAAAAAAATAGCAAGAAAAGAAACAAAGTATCAGTAAAATCAAATGAAATTAATCTATCAAATATTCCAGATGAGATTTACAACAAAATTTTAATTAGTGAAAAAATTGATGCTGAAAATCTTGATGGAAGAGTATCAATGAGGGTCTCAACCTATGATAGGATGCCAATGATGGGTTCAATCGATGAAAACCTTTTTATTTTATCTGCATTAGGTGCGAGGGGTATGATTATGGGTCCTTTATTAGGTGATGCTCTTGTTAGTATTATTTTAAATCAACCTATAGGCTTAGATAATGAAATACTTCGCGCATGTGACCCAAATAGAATTGAGAGAAGTTTTCTAGTTTAATAAATTATGTTTATTTTTTTCAAAATTATTAATTGCTGTATTTAATTTTAATTTACAATTATCAAAATTCGAGTTTTTCTGTCTAGTTTTTTCATTTAGATAAATTGATCTATTAATTTCAATCTGAATTGCATGTTTATTCTCTTTTGGTTTGCCATAGAATTCTGTTATGTAACCACCTGAATAAGGCGAGTTTCTTCTAACTTTTAAGCCTTGCTGAGAAAGTTCATTTTCTAAAAAATCAATACATTTAGGATGAATACTTTTCCCATGGCAGTCTCCTAAAACTATATCAATTTTATTATTTAAATTCTCTGATGTGGAAGGCATTGAATGAAAATCAAACAATATATAATGACCAAAATTTGTATGAGCCTTTTGAAGGAGTTCTATCAAAGTTTGATGATAAGTTGTCCATGCCACATCTAACCATTTTTTTGCTAATTCACCTGAAAGTTTTGTATTATAAATACTTTCACCCATGCCGCATTTTATTGGTATAACGCCTATTCCAGATCTTGAATATTTTGTAGGTTTGGAGATAATGTTTTCTATTGGAGGCTCAAAATCATTATAATTAAAATCATTTTTTGCCCTGTTAACATCAACGACTGAACGGGACCATACAGCTTTTAAAATAAGATTTTTTTTATCCAAATTCCCAGAAATTAACTCATCTACTAAACTATCTTCAATTTGCTTTAGTTCTGAAACATCAGTTTTTAGCAAAGAAAAAAAATCGTCAGGATAATAAACGCCACTATGTGGTGATGATAAAATCAAAGAACTTTTTAAAATTTTATCTTCAAAATTTATAACCTGATTATTTTCAATCATATTTTTGTTATTATAAAATATTTTATACGTAAGATATTTAAAATTAATAAACTTGTAAATCTACTTGATAGCAATTATTTCTCATGATATCGAGTAATAATTAGGGCGCGTAGCTCAGCGGTAGAGCACTACGTTGACATCGTAGGGGTCACAAGTTCGAACCTTGTCGTGCCCACCATAGCATTGGTAAATTTTATGATTATCAGAACCAGATCAATCACAGCTATAAATGAAAGCCAATTTAATATGTGGCTAGAAAACTTTAAAAATAACGGTTGTCCCCAAGTTCTTAAATTGGGTGCTTCTAGAGTTACAGTATCAAAGGTTGAAAAAAACAAAGCCATCGTAATGACACTTTTTGAAAATAAATCAATTATTGAAAAGATAGATAACTATTTTAAAGATATAAAAAAACAAAATAGAGAATTTTTGAAAGTAGATGTTGTTGAGGGTGAAGTAGTGTTAGATATGGAATCAAAACAGATTGACAACCTTAAATAAATTTTCATTAAAGTATCTAATTTTAATAAATCTTTTAAATAAATTAATTTCATAAATTGTAATTTTATACTATGTTCTCTATTTTGTGAATTTTGATAAATATGGCAACAGAAGAACCAAAATTTGATTTAATCAAAAAAACACAAAATTATGAGATAAGAAATTATTCAGACAGACCTTCCATACAAACTATTAAAAATTCTGGTGAAGATACAGCTTTTAGGCGTTTGTTTGAATATATTTCAGGTTCAAATTCAACATCATCTAAAATTAATATGACAGCCCCAGTAATTGAATTTGAAGGTGTAAATGGAAAAACTATGAATTTTTTCTTACCAGAAATTTACTCTAAGAATAATGCTCCAAAACCAAATTCTGAAAATATAAATTTGGTTACAATAAAAGGTGGGCCTTACGCTGTTATTAAATACTCAGGAAGATCAAGTTATGATAATTTTTTAAAGTATTCAAAGATACTTCAAGAGTTTTTAATAAAAGATAATGTCAAAACCATAGGAGAGCCAATTAAAGCTACATACAATGGTCCCATGACACCATTTTTTCTGCGACGAAATGAGGTTATGTTTCGAATTAATTTGAAGTAAAATAATTTAAATTTTAAATATTAAAAAAATGAATATCTAATATAGTAAAATTAAATATTTTTAGAATTATAAAGCTTTAATATTAATAACTTAATATTAACTAAAAATTTCTTTATTTGAGAAAGAGATTTATGAACTTTTTGAATAACACTAAATTAATTTTTAAATCTGTTTTAGATCTTGTCCCAGCAGTTTTATTAGCAATCATTGTGGCTATAATTGCTGGCTATGGAATGAATAGTCTTAATAAAAATTTTAAAGAAATTAATGAAGTTCAATTGCAGATAACTAATAAGCTTGAAAAAGCTAAATTATACTTGGGTGAATTAAAGTCCGCTGCAACTAATGATGTACTATTAGCGACAAAACAAAATAGTCTTGAACTATTAGAAAATGCAAATGATACAATTACTAGTAAGCAGGTAAGGTTTCAAACAGAATTTTCTGATATATTTACTATTATTTTAGGCAAAACAGATTATTCATTATTTGTGGATAATGCTGGGAATTATGACAACCAAACAATTCCTGATAAACACCTTTATCATAAAGAATTACTAGACGAATTAATCGTAGTTAGAGACAAGCTTGATAAAAATTTATACTCAAAATTTGAAGGAGTATTTTACAATGCAGAGAGAGTTATCAAGATAGAAAATGAAACAGATAAAATACGTAAAATTCTTGATGAGCAATACTTTTATATAACTAACCTTCTTATTAAGGCAGCTAAATCTAGCTTTAATTTGACTGAAAGTTATGAATTAAGAGAAGACAAAGAAATGAGGAGTTTTGTCTACAGTTACAATATGTTTCTCAGTAATTTATCTGGTAAGTTTTCTACTATGAAACAAAGTGAGTATGAATTATTTTCTTCTTTTAGTAATAAGCAAATGGGGTCCCAAAAAAAATTGGATAGAAGCAATCCATATTATATGAATAATTCTAAGGACTCTAACTCTTCGGAAATTACTGCTGATGATCTTATTAATGAAATTAAAAATAATATTAACAGTATTCGAAGTGAGTTTGATTATTTTAGGGGAACAGAAAAATCTCTTGATCATAGAATACCCTATTTTTTCTCAGGTGAAAGTGCAGAATTACTACGAGAGCAATTACTGATTTCAGATAAAGTTTGGGAGGCATTTAGTAAGTATTCTTTAAGCTTTAATAATTTTGCGAATGAATCTGGACCTTCAAATTCAGTTAATTTAAACAAGTATGCTGCGCTTGGTAGAATTCAGGCAGCTTTAGAAAAATCTCTAAAAAATGACGTTTATTTGCCTTATGCAAGTATTAGATCTACTTTAGACCAACTCATTAAGAATAATAATAATCAGATAAAAAAGTCAATTTCTCAAAATGAAAGTCACTTAGATTTTTTAATAACGACAATAATAGTAGTTTCAGTTTTGGGGCTTCTTTTAGCTATAGGTATCGGATACATTGTAGCAATTTATGCAGTTGTAAGACCAATGCGTGAGTTTGCGAATGTATCTAAGGAAATTGCTGAAACAGGCGATTTTAGTAAAACTATTAATATTCAGAATGAAGATGAGATTGGAGATGCTGCAAAAGCTATTAATAAAATGGTAGCTAATACAAAGATGGCATTTACAGAAATTGAAGAGCTTTTTAGTAAAGTTGCTAATGGAGATTTAACTGCACGTATCAATCAAGAATTTAAAGGTGATATAGGACGTTCTGCATTGCATATATCTAGCTCACTTACGAAATTATCTAATACTTTTCAGGAGATACTAGCAGAGGTCCAAAGAATGGCAGCTGCTTCAGCCCAGGTCGAGGGTGCAATTAGTCAAATAGCAGATGGCGCTAAAGACCAACTTGATGCAACGCAAAGGATTTCTCAACAGATGGAAGAGACTTCAGAAATATCTAATAATGTAAATGAGAAAGCTCGAAACACATTAGAGATATCTAATAAGGTAGACGAAAAGATCCAAACTACTCTTGATATTTCTAATACTGTAGATGAAAAAGCAAAGAACACCTCAAAGATTGCAAGAGATGCGTCATCGATATCTGATCAAGGTAAAGTAGAAGCAACAGAGATGATGAAAATTGTAGAGAAAATTGAAAGTAATAGTGAAGAAATATCAAAGATATCAATTTTAATTGATGAAATTGCTCAGCAGACAAATATGCTTTCCTTAAATGCTTCAATAGAAGCGGCACGCGCCGGAGAACAAGGCAGGGGCTTTTCGGTTGTTGCTACTGAGGTTGGCAAACTTGCTGAGAGATCAGGAAGTTCAGTCAAAGATATATCAACTCTAACAGAGGCTGCTAAAGAAGAAGCATCAGGAGGTTCTGAAAGGATGCAAACACTTCGAGACGAGATGAATAAAATTAGTGATACAGTTCGATCAGTTGAAGAAATGATGCAAGAGATCGTCAAAGAAGCTAATAACCAGCAAAGCATGATGAATGAAGTCGTGGATCAGTCAAATCATCAGAAGGAAATGATGAATGAAGTCGTAGCACAATCTCAAGAACAGAAAGAAAAGAACAAAAGTGTTTTAGACTCCGTATCTAATTTAACTACTATTGGTGAGACAAACTCAGTAGCAGCTGAAGAAATATCTGCTTCAATGATTGAATTATCAGGTATTGCAAATAACGCTAAAAATAAAGTAGCCGAATTTAAATTAGATAAAATTAATCAAGTTAGTGAAGTCGAGACAAGTTTAGACAGCTCAAAAGATAGTGATATAAATTAATTTTAAAATGAACAATCAAATGATTTTAAATTATTTAAATTTGATTAATTTTTTATAATGAGTGATTAAATCCACAAAAGTGATTTTGAATTATTGCACCCCATGCTCCAAGCATTTCTCTTAAATCTTCTTTTGGATTTCCAAAACAATAGACTGCCTCAAAATCTACAAACTCCACAACCTCGCTTGCTATAGGGCTAGCACCATGATTTTTAAAGCGTTGAACTGTAGCATCACTATTAGTATATCTCTCAACTAATGTTGCTTTTTTCCCATTATCAGATAGAAACCATTCGTAACTAATTGTATTTTCTTCTTTAAGCTCGTAAACATATTTTGATGCTCTATCTTTTATCCATTTTTTGAATTCTTCTGGATTACTTTTTACATTACATTGAATTACTGTAATGATTTGTTCTGATCCAATATTTAACTCACTCATTAGATTGCCTTTCGTAAATACTTTGTTTCTAATTTTATTAATAAATATAAATATTGAATAAGTTTCAATTATTTATTTATCAAATCCATTTACTAATCTATTTATTTTTGCAAGAGTTGTTTTATAAAATAACGGGAGAAATAAAATATGAGTCTTTTAAATACTTTTATACGCTATACAAAATTAAGTTTTTTAGTTTTGTTTTCTATGTGTTTTTCTTTATCTGCGCTTGCTGCAGAATTCACTGGCAGGCTATCAATGCATTGGAATGATAAGCACCATTGTACTAAGCATGCTCAAATGTTTGTTGATGAAGTTTTTGAAAAATCAAATGGAAGGCTAAAAATTGAAGTTTTCCATTCAGGCCAACTATTTGGAATTCGTGAGATAATGGGGGGTATTACTTCTGGAGCTGTTGATTTAGGTGGAGTAGTAGGAGTTGTAGGATTTCCAAAAATTAATAAAAACTTTAATGTTGCTACTATTCCTGGGTTATTTGATTCATTCGAACAACAAAGAGAGTTTTTTCAAAAATCTGATAAAGGACAAGAAATTTGGGGAGATCTTTTAAATAAAACAAACTCAACACTTGTTATGTATAATCCAGTTGGCCCAGTTATGACATTTAGTGGTGCAAGGGAATTAACAGGTGTAGATGCTATGAAAGATTTAAAAGCTAGAAGGCTAATTGGAGCTGAAGAGCCGATGTGGAAAGCTTATGGTGCAAAAATTGTTGGCTTAAAAACTAGTGAAGTTTATACTGCACTTCAGACAGGTATGATTGACACAATCAATACTCCTCCACAAAGTATAAGAGCTTATAGCTGGTGGGAGTTTTTGAAGTTTGGTCAAAGACCATATCAATACTTTGCTGATGCATATATTATGGCTAATAGTGACTGGTTTGGTAAACTACCAAGTGATTTACAGCAAGTAGTTTTAGATGCTGGTAAGAAATTTGGTGATGTTTCTACAAGCAAAATTATAGGCGTTGGTGAGGAAGTAATTTCTGAATTTGAGGCTAGAGGCGGTAAGATGACTGTACTAGCTGGAGCTGAAAAAGATAAATTTGATAAATTAATGTCAGAAAAAGTTCTTCCAGCTATGATGGATAAATTTGATGCTGATGCTTTAAAAGCTGCTGAGGCATTTGTTGCTAATTAAATTTACCTCAAAACTAATTATTAAGTCTTAATTAATAATGAGTAGTATAATTTGGCCATTGCAATATTTTAATGGGATTTTGACAAAAATTACATTTTTTATTGCAATGGTTATAGTGTCTATAATGGTGCTTGCACTCTCTGCAAGTGCGTTAACAAGATATATATCTGGTCATGGGTTTGACTGGTTTATTGAGCTTCCACCAGCCTTAGTTAGTTGGCTTGTTTTTCCTTTATTAGGGCCTTTACTGAAAACAGGAAGTCATATTGAAGTAGATTTTGTAAGTACTGTAATGACTAAGCGAACGCTCAGATTTGTTAAATTATTTGTTTATTTTATAAGTTTGCTTTCATCATTTATTTTTTTTAAAGCTGGTTTAGACGCAACAATGCTTTTTTACAATTTAGGACAAATGATGGAATTAGAAATTGATGTTCCAATTTGGATTATGTTTTTATCTTTTCCAGTAGGCTTTGTTATAATGGGACTTTTCTCTTTAGAGCTTTTATTAACAACCATTCAAGAAATCAATGAGAGTTCAATAAACTAATGTTTTTATTTGCCGTAATTCTCTCCTTTGTTTTGCTTTTTGCATCTGTGCCAATATTCTTAGTTTTTGGCCTTGGCAGTTCAGTGGCAGCAATTTGGGGGCTGAATTTACCTTGGTCAACACTTATTCAAATGGCATTTGAGTCAATGAATAAGCATGTCTTGATAGCGGTTCCTTTATTTGTGTTCTCTGGAATGGTTATGCTTAGAGGTGGAGCTGCAAATAGATTAGTTAATTTTGCAACTTCTCTTGTGGGGCATTGGCCTGGTGGTCTTGGAATAGCGATGGTTATTGCAATGGGTTTTTTTGCAGCATTTTGTGGATCAATCTTAGCTGCTATCACAGCGGTAGGAACAATAATGATGCCAAAAATGATAGAGGAGGGTTACCCTAAGCCTTTTGTCATAGTACTTGCTGCATCTGCTGCATTACTAGAGGCTTTAATACCTCCTTCAAATGCAGCAATTTTATATAGTGCGCTTACGTATGTTCCAGTTTCTAAGACATTTGCAGCAGGAGTAATACCTGGATTAATACTTTTATTATTTATGATAGCACTTGTTTTATTTAAGTGTCGTCATATAGGGAGGTATAAACCAGCTTCTAATTATGAAAAGCTTGTTTTAGGATTTAAGGCATTTCCAGCTTTGCTAACCCCTTTGATTATTTTGGGTGGCATCTACGGTGGTTTTCTAACGCCATCTGAGTCAGCGGCTGTATCAGGAATATGGGCAATATTTATGGGATTTTTGATCTACAGAGAGCTAACATTTAGCTCTTTATTATTAAGCATTAAAGAAACTGCAGTTACTACTGCCGTTATATTTTCAATAATAGCAATGGCAACTTTTCTGAGCAAGGTTTTTACTTATACTCAATTTCCCCAATTTATAATTTCCTCAATAACAGAAATGGGAGTTGGTTTAAATTTCTTTTGGTTTGCAATGGCTTTAATTTGTTTGATATTAGGTACATTTATTGAAATTGTGCCTGTGTTTTATCTTACTATTCCAATTTTTTCTGCTATCATACTTTCTTTCAATCAAAGTTTAATTCATTTATATGTTGTGTTTGTTGCATTTGCAGGTATTGGAATGATAACTCCACCAGTATGCGTTGGCATATATACATCTGCGAGTGTAATAAAAGAAAATCCTGGAAATGCCTTCAAAGAGGTTCCTTTATTCACAGTTGTTGGAATTATTTATGGAATTTTGATGATACTATTTCCAATATTATCAACTTGGTTACCAAGTTTAATTTAAATTAAGAATTATACTGGTGGCAAAACCACCAGTATAATATTTTTGTTTACGCTACTTTTTTGGAGCTCAAAGCAGAAGCAGCTTTTTTGATCAAGCCTGGTGTATTGATTTTAATCTGCTTGGGTTTATCGGCCTCTGGAATTTCTCTAAAAAGGTTTATAGTGAGTAAACCATCTTTAAGATCAGCTCCAGTAACTTTTATATCATCAGAAAGTCTAAATTGTTTTGTAAAAGATCGTTCTGCTATTCCTCTATGAAGATATTCACTAGAGTGTTTAGATTTTGACGCTTCTATTGTCATCAAACCTTTTTTCATTTCTATAGAAATATCGTTTTCATTAAAGCCTGCAACAGCAATTTCTATTTTGTATTCTTCATCGCCTGATTTTATGATATTATATGCAGGGTACTTATTGTCTGTGTATTCAGACATTCTTTCGAACTCGTCAAATAAACTGTCAAATCCTACGAAAGAACGCATTAGTGGTGTTGTTAAAAAAGTCATAATATTCTCCTATACTTAGCAAGAACTTAATAATGTCCTTAAAAAAGCAACATTATATAGTTTAATTTTACGACCCATTATTGGCATCGCTTATTACATATCATTATTTAAAATTACAAATTCAAGACCTAATTATAAATTTTTTTGAAAAATACCAAATTATTGTTTAAAAATTCACAATCCCATTTGAACATTTTTGCAATAATCAGAAATGTGTTTTTGCTATAAAAAACAACATGGGTTGGGTCTTTAATGTAATACCAATTTTCAAAAATATTTTCTTTAGAATGAAAATTTGTCATAATCCCTATTATACCACCATCATTGAGTAATTCATTAAATCTTGTGAACTCATAAAATGGATTATGAAAATGCTCTACAGTTTCTGAACAGCTTATAAAATCATATTTTTTTAATAGATTACTTTTTTTTGGATGGAAAAAAGGGTCATAGTTAAACATTTGGTAGCCCTTTTCTCTAAGCATTAGTGAAAGAGCAGGACCAGGTCCGCAACCATAATCCAATCCAATAGATTTTAGTTTTATTCTATCTATTAATGGAAGCATTAAATTTGATAAGAATTTTTTGTATCTTTCATCATTAACGTCATTATTGTGGGTTAAATAGTGCTTATGCTCATCATCAGAACTAAGATAAAACTCTTTATCTAAAAAGATTGCTTCACAATAATTGCACTTCCAATATCTTTTTTGTTTTATATTTTTAAAAACTGCTGCCTTATTTTGTTTGCAAATAATACAAATCACGTTGTTAAATTTTAGTTAGATTATTATGAGGGGTCTTATTCTTGGTTTCTAATGTCATTTCTCTGTATGAAATATATGTTACAGAAATAATTATTATTAGACCTCCAATTATAACAAAAATATCAACTAACTCAGAAAAAATAAAATATCCGATTAATGCTGCCCAAACCAATTGAAGGAAACTTATTGGCTGGATGATTATAATGGGTGCAGATCTAATTGCCTGTGTAAGTGTTATGTGCCCTAAGGTTGCTAGTATTGCAACAAAACCCAGGCAAATGATTTCTTTCATTGAAGGCTGAACCCAAACAGATAAAGCAGGGGGTGCAAGAGTAAGTGTAACAAATACACTAAGCATGCAAACAATAACCAAAGAGTTATGATTTTTTGTTAATTCCTTTGATAATAGGTATGAAATAGCAAATAGTGGAGCAGAAATAACTTGAGCTAATTGACCAAGTGATATTTCTTGGAAACCAGGCCTTAATATAATTAGTGTACCTATAAAAGCAATTACAATAGCTAATATCCTTCTAAGAGCTAATTTTTCACCAAAAAATATTGCTGCGCCAATACTTATATATATTGGACCTGTGTAACTAATAGCAGTAACCTCTGCTATAGGGATCCTTGACATAGCATAAAACCAGAGAATTACGCCAAATCCATGAGCTAAACCTCTGAATATATATATAATTAAATCTTTTCTTGTTATAGATTTTTTAATTAATGGGATAATGAAAGGTAAGAGAATTATAGTACCAATTACATATCTAATAAAAGCTGCTTGCGATGCAGGAATAGCGTCTCCTATATACCTTACAACAGCAGTTACCAACACAAAAAGTAATGTTGTTAATAACATCCATAAAATGCCTTTAATAGCATTGCTGTTCATTTAATGTTTATCCTCTTCCAATGTAAGGCATTGAAGAGGCCATAATGGTCATAAATTGAATGTTAGTATTTAAAGGCAACTCAGCAATATCAAAAACAGCTTTCGCTACATGGTTTACATCCATTATAGGTTCTTTTTTTACTTCGCCACTTGCTTGAATAATGCCTTCTGACATTCTTTTTGTCATTTCTGTACCAGCATTGCCAATATCAATTTGACTGCATGCAATGTTAAATTTCCTTCCATCTAATGAGATTGACCTTGTCAACCCAGTTATTGCGTGCTTTGTAGATGTGTAAGGAGCAGATCCGGGTCTTGGAACATGAGCTGAAATAGAGCCATTATTAATTATTCTGCCACCCTGTGGTTTTTGATTTTTCATATAAAAAAAAGCTTCTTTAGCACAGTAAAAATTACCATTTAGGTTTGTATTGACAACGTCTAACCAATCATCAGGTGAAATCAAATCAATTGTATTAGAAGGCTTTCCTATACCAGCATTATTAAATAAAGCATCAATTCTACCCCATTTTTTATTAATCTTCTGGAAAGCATTTTTAACATCAGAATATTTGCTTATATCGCATACAATGCTCATAGAATCATCATTTTTACTATCAACAATTAATTTGTTTCTATTCCTACCCAATAGAGCGACCCTATAATTATTTTTAAGAAAATACTCAGCGCAAGCTTTACCAATTCCGGCTCCAGCACCAGTAATAATTATTACTTTTTTCATGAATTTTTCCTTATTCTATTTATTTAATGCAAAAGCAATTCTTGCAGCTAATTTAGCATTATTTAGCATCAATTGAATATTAGTTTCTAATGTTTTGCCTTTCGTGATTGAAGATACTTTTTCAAGTAAAAATGGAGTTAATTTTTTTCCATGGATTTTGTTTTGTCTTGCTTTAAGCATTGAAGAGTTTATTGCTTTCTCAATAATATTATTTGGGATTGAATACTTTTTTGGAACTGGGTTACAAATTAAAATACTTCCTTTTAAAGATAGTTCATCTTTGTTTTTAATAATATTTGCAATTTCTGATGCTTTATCAAACCTGTAATCAACTTTAAACTCACTTTCACTTGAATAAAAATTTGGCAAAAAATTTGTTTTATACCCAATTACTGGAACACCCATTGTTTCTAAGTACTCTAATGTCAAACTAATATCCAAAATTGATTTTGGTCCTGAGCATATAACTGCAAGTTTGGAATTTCCTAGTTCCTGAAGGTCTGCTGAAATATCGAAGGTATCATTAGCATCTCTGTGAACACCACCTATACCGCCTGTAGCCATAACTTTAATACCAGCTAAGTCAGAAATTATCATTGTGCCTGCAACTGTTGTGGCTCCATTTTTCTTTTCAGCAATAACAATTGGGATATCTCGCCTGCTAACTTTTATTATATTTTTTTCTTTACCAAAATAATGAATTTCTTCTTCTGACATCCCAACTGTAATTATACCGTTGACAATTCCAATTGTGGCTGGTGTTGCTCCCTCCTTTTTAATAATTTTCTCTGCATTTAATGCAGTTTCTATATTCTGCGGATAGGGCATGCCGTGAGAAACTATTGTCGTTTCCAAAGCAACAATTGGTAAGTTATTTTTTTTAGCCTTTTTTACTTTATTACCAAGCTTGATATTTAATTTATCCATTCTCAAAGTTTTCTTTTAAAAAGTTCGTAACATTTTTTTGGTTTGTATTGGGATTAACTGTTTCAGTTGATTGAGTTGCAATACTTGCCATTGAAATTGCAAATTTTACAGTATAGTCCCAACTCCAATCTTTTAATTGACCATGAACAAGACCAGCCATTAAAGCATCTCCAGCTCCATTTGCATTTTTAACACTTAATTTATTTGTTTTATATTTTTTTATTTCTTTATTATGGAAAGAAATAACCCCTCTATGTCCTAAGCTTATTAAAAGTTTTCCTGTATTTTTTTTATTTAGTTCATTTGAAAATTCATTATTAAAATATTTATTTTTTGTTTTTAGGTCATAAAGTAATATTGCTTCTTCTAAATTGGGTTTTAAGACATTAATAGATTTTATATATTTTTTTAACTTTTTTGATTTTGATAGTGAAACTGGATCAGCAAAAATAAAATTATTTCTGAATTCTTTGAATACATATTCAAGTGTCTCTTCTTGTAAATTTGCATCTAATATTATTGCAGAAGAATTGGAAATTATTGAATATTTTTTTGATAAAAAATTAGGTGTTAGATTTTTTAAAATTTTTGTATCGTTAAAGGCTATATTCATTTCACCTTTCAAATCATTTACTGATAAATAAGATGAAGTATTTGCAGAACTTACTGTTAAGCTATGTTTTAGGCTAACTCCTGATGATATTGTCTTTGATTTAAGAAAATTACCAAGCTCATCTTTTCCGAATACCGAAATTAGATGGCATTTACTTTTAAGTAAAGATAGGTTTTCAGCAATATTCCTGACAACTCCACCTGGAGAAATAGAAATTTCCGAATTGTTTGAGTCTTTTGGTATTATTTTGCATATGGGTGTAGCCAATATATCAATATTTGATCCACCTATAGCAACAGCATATTTTTTTGTTTCAACCATAGAAACAAATTTGTATTAAAAAAAAAATCTAGTAAATGAAAATTTACTAGATTTTATTTTTTTATTTTAATTAGTATAATCTTTAATTGCTCTCGTAATTTTGTATTGCTTTTTCCAACTGTTTCATTTCTTTACAGTTAAAAGTACATAATTTTTTTAACTCGGATAGTAACAATTTCGCTTTTTCTGGCTTATTCAGCGTTAAATGAAGTTCTCCATAGTATTCCATTGCACCTACGTGCTTTGGATCTATTGAAAGAGCAGTTTTGTAGGCATCTTCACTTTCATCATATTTACCAAGTTTTCTTGAAGAAAAGCCTAAATAGTTCCAAGCATCAGGGTTTTCCGGATGTGTTAAGGTAGCATTTTTTGCTAACTTATAGCTATTTTCATAGTCTTCTTTACTCAAAGAAACAGTAATCAACATTATGTCTTTTTGTTCTTGTGTTAGGGGAACAGTACTTGTGCCACTATCATTAGACCCTGAACCATAATTGGAAGAACCGTAACTTGACGAAGAGCTTGAACTGGAAGAAGAGCTAGAAGATGAATTTGACTCAGAGCTACTACTGTAAGAACCAGCGCTATAACTGTTAAATGAAAAAGCCAATGTGAAAATACCGGCTAAAACTAAATTTTTTAATATATCAATCATATATACTCCAACAATTTTAAAAAATTAAACATTTTTAAAACTTGACGTTATTTAAAAATGCATAAGTTTTTTTCCTCCCAATAACCTAAGGCCTCATAAATTGAGGCCTTAATTTTTTAACATTAAATTTGTATTAATTTTAGATAGTTGTAAAATAAGTTTATTCAACAAAAATTTAGGAATTAATTTGTGAGTGTTGTAATTATTGGAGGAAGCCATGCTGGTATTTCTTTGGCAGAAAACTTAAGGAGAGGAGGCTATAAGGATAAAATAACTATAATTGAAAAGCAAAAACAAATCCCAACCGAAAAACCGCCTTTGTCAAAAAAATTCTTAGAAAGCACTTTTGATGAGGAAAATATAAAACTAAGAAACCAAAGTTGGTTTAAAGATAATTTAATTGAAATACTTTTAAATATTAAAAGCTTAGAAGTCTTTAGGCATGAAAATTTCTTAAGGCTCGATAATAAAGTTGAAATAAACTATGATTATCTAGTAATTGCATCAGGCGCAAAAGCAAATACATTGCCAACTGAATTAGCCCCAATTGAAAGTCAAAACCTCTTAAGAGATTTCAATGACATAAAAAAAATAAAAGATAATTTACTGAATAAAAAACATATTACTATAATTGGTGGTGGTTATATTGGTCTCGAATTGGCATCAAGTTTAAGAAAAGCTGATTTCGAAGTAAATATAATCGAAATGTCTGAGAGAATTCTCCAAAGAGTAGCTTCTAAGGAATTGTCTAATTTTTTTACATCTCTTCATGAAGAAAATGGTGTCAAAATCTTTTGTAATGAGAAATTAGAAAAAATTAAACCGCTAGGAAGTACTTTTCAAATAAATACAAGTAAAAATAAATTTAATACAGATTTAATATTAGTAGGAATAGGTGTAACTCCAGAAATTGAGTTGGCTAAAAATATTGGCGTCTCATATGAGAGAGGTATAATTGTAGATGAAAACTATGAAACTAGTTTAAAAAATATTTTTGCAATTGGTGATTGTGCACTTAATAAATCCGAATATGGGATAGTTATTGAGTCTATACACCACGCACAATTTAGTGCTTCAAGAGTTTCTTCATACATTTTAGGTCAATCAAAAATAAAATATGAGGAGCCCTGGTTTTGGTCGGATCAATTTGATGTTAAATTCCAGTCAGTAGGCTTGTATAGGCCAAATTCTGAAACAATATTCAGGAAAGGTAAAAGGGAAGGTTCAAAATCTTGGTGGTCCTTTAATAATCAAAAATTAGTCTGTGTTGAAGCAATAAATGATGTTCAAAACTTTTCTTTTGCAAAAAGAATTTTTGAAAATAAAATATCTGTAAATAAAAACCAAATTGAAGATCAAAATTTTGATTTGAAATCACTTATAACATGAATTTTATATTAAATAGGAATGGGTATGACCTTGAATAGACTTAAGAAAATTTGGGATAATGGGGAGTATGCTCTAAACGGCTGGCTATCAATAAACAACTCATTTATTGCTGAAATTATGTCTCGCCAAAATTACGATACACTAACAATTGATATGCAGCACGGTCTAATAGATTATTCGGATTTGATTGGAATACTACAAGGTATAACAGGTTCAAATGTAACACCTATTGTTAGAGTGCCATGGTTAGACCCTGGCTATATTATGAAGGCCTTAGATGCTGGTGCTCAAGGTATTATAAGTCCTATGATTAATAATAAAAAAGAAGCAGAGGAGTTTGTTTCTTATATGAGATATCCTCCACTTGGTAATCGAAGCTTTGGGCCTACAAGACAAAATATTGTACAAGGATCTGATTATTATAAGACAGCTAATGAAAATGTTTTATGTATTGCCATGATAGAAACAGCAGAAGCAATGAAAAACTTAGAGGAAATAATAAGCACCGATGGGTTGGATGCAGTGTATATTGGTCCAGCTGATCTAACACTAGGAACAACTGAAGGAAGATTGCCTCCTGGAATGGACAGAGAAGAGGAAGAAATGATTGATAGAATTAAAACTATTCTCGGAGCAGCAAAAAAAGCAGAGAAAAAAGCATGCCTTCATTGTGTTAAGACTTCGTATGCAATTCAAGCAATTAAATGGGGGTTTGATCTTGTTACATTAAATTCAGATACTAGATTACTTGTATCTTCAGCATCTCATAGTATAAATGAATTTAGGAATGGATTAAAATGACAGCTCGAATATATAAACCTGCAAAAACTGCAATGCAATCTGGTCGCAATAAGACTGATAATTGGATTTTAGAATTTTTTCAAAGTTCAGCTACTACAAGGGACCGTCTTATGGGTTGGCGTTCAGGTAAAGACACCCAAAAACAAGTAAAATTAAAATTTAAAAGCAAAGACGATGCTATCAAATATGCTGAAAAAAACTCCATCAAATTTATTCTAACTGAACCAAAAGAAAGAAAAATAAAACCTAAAGCATATGCTGACAACTTTTCATTTAATAGAAAAGAAACTTGGACACATTAGTTTGAATTTATATTTTTTGAGCGCTTTCTGACCCAGAAAAATATTCTTACAGCATATATTTCTGATAGTATTGGATAATACACTGATGGGTGCCTTTTAAGTTTTTGAATATAGCTTTCACTTAATTGATTTTTAATTGCAGCATTTATGAGAATTTTCATATATCTTCTTGATGGTGGTATGCTAAGCAGATTATTAGATTTATAGATTAAAGTTTTTGCTTTAATTTTTTTATTTCCAGTGATTACAGTTATATCTTCAACTTCATAGTTTGCACCTTCTGAATTAATTATCTGGTTTAGTTCATTTTGCGTGATCTTGCTTAAAACACCCTCCAGGCTTTCATTAGGTTTTTTAATAATATTTGCGAAACTTGGTTCAATAAAATTTGGACCTTCCATGTTCATAATGAGTTTATAATCTTTAAGAACACCAGTATGAATTTCAGAAGGGAAAACCCTTCTTCTATTTTCAAGGTATTCCTTGGACATGTTCGCCCCGTATCCAAAATAATAAACAGTTTTATTAGAGGTCATTATTAAATAGTACTAATTTAGTATTCTTTAATTTCATATCATTTATATAACTGTTTGCAATTTATTTTTTACGTAAATGAATAAGGTAGCATTCAAAAACCATATTAAACATAACATATACATATTAAAGGTTAGTCCAAAATTTTCAGCTGATAAACCAATAAGTGCAGGTCCAAATATAAATCCTGAGAAACCAATTGTCATTAAATTTGAAACAGAAACACTAAGGGTTTCTTGGCTAGCTTTAACGCCTTCACGTAAAACTATTCCAAGAAAGTTAGCTGTTCCAAAACCAAAAATGAAAGCACAAAAAGCGATTAAATAAATATCAAAGATAATTATAGAAGATGCTAAAATTATAGAGGCTACTAAACTAAAATAGCCTCCAACAATTTTTTCGTTGAAACGGCTAATTAATTTATTCGATAGTAGGCGAGAAATTATTTCACCCAAATTAAAAAAAATTATCACTAATCCACCTACATAAATAGGTGCTTTTAAATCTTTGGTAATCCAAACGGGTGACCAGTCAATAATTATTCCAAATGTTGCAAAAGTAACCATCATCATAAATCCAAAAATTAAAATATTTCTTTCAGGAAATTTGAATTTTACTATTTTGGTTTTTAAATCAAATTCTGATTTAAGACCAAAAATTAAAATATAAATTGAGCTTATTATTAAACAAAAACCAAATGCTGCAAACGTGATTTTAGGATCAGGAATATTCTTTATAAAAACTCCTGCTATTAAAGCACCACACAAAGAGCCTAAACTATAAAATGCTTGGTAAATAGGAGTAATAATTTTGGATGTTTTGCTTTCAATTAAAGATATTTGTGTTTGTGCTGATGGGACGTAAAGGCCAACTGCTGCCCCAAAAGGAATCCAAGATAAAAGAAACAATTCATAGTTAGGGGCGCTAATCAGTAAAAAGGGACAGAAAGAAATAATAGAAATTCCAATGGCCATAGATTTTGTTGTTCCTATTAATGGGACAATTAATCTTCCAGTTAATTGATTTGAAACAAAATTTGATATTCCAAAAATTAGGATGCCAATTCCTAATTCTAATTCAGATATACCCAGTCTTTCAATATTCCATGGAATATGGACAAAATAAATTCCAACTATAAATAATAAAAAAAATGCTCCTTGAAAACATGTAGTTCGAGCTTTCCAATAATTATTATTTTGATCCATTAAAAGAGAAAAAATTAGGTTAAAATTTACATTAGCATAAATTGTTATTCTGTAAATTTTAAACAATTTCAATATACTAATTTACTATTAATTGCCCATATGATAATTAACAATTATACGGCTCCGTAGCTCAACAGGATAGAGCATCTAACCAGGATCTAATTATAATCAATAATCCAGTTATCAAAATAGACTGTTTGTGGATGTGGTAATT
>ENA-OSEY01000615-OSEY01000615.1-marine-metagenome-genome-assembly--contig:-NODE-615-length-25634-cov-5.019447_pt1 | contig 25634 bp, 28 predicted proteins | sample MGYA00248465_ERZ534230 | MGnify/ENA primary metagenome ERZ534230 (study PRJEB26409, sample SAMN06344110) | marine metagenome | isolation source: Sea water from surface | place: Atlantic Ocean:Southern...
AGGCCCACTGCGCGAGAACCGATAACTCGATTCCATGAACCGAAGATCCAGCACTCCCCCGAGGGAGTGGCGCAAAGATGGCAGCAATGCCAGCCGAATTGACCTCAGTGGCTATGCCTCATCGCAGCATCGCCGTTTTCTGAAAGCGGAGGCAGAGCAGGACCTAAGGGAGCCAAGGCATCACTGACAAGACCCCTGCCAACAGGGAGATCAGGACCGTTTCAGCTGTTGCTGCCGTCATCCATGCCGCGTCGGATCAGGCTCTGCGTGAGCCAGAGAAGGCCAATTAAACCGGCCGCGACGATCAGCAGAGTCAAGGTTCCAGCGGTGAGTTGGGAGTTAAAAATTACTCAGCGCCTGAAAGCGCCATCCTGGAACTGTTGGCCTCCTAAGGCATGTGCTGATGCAACTGCTTCTGGCTGTTGTGGTTCCTATGGTTCTGCTTGTAGGGCTCACCGCACTGCTGGCGAGCGGGCGGTTGGTGTTGTCACGAAACGCTCAATGGCTTTTGGCACGTCAGAACATCATTTGGATGGCTGGGATCCTCGCCCTCGCAGCCGCTGCGATGATGGTTGCTCTGCAGCGATGAGCCGGATGTTCCGACCACTCTCGCGTTTTGTTGTTGCTGCCGGTGCTGGCCTTCTGCTGTCTTGGCCGGTCGCAGCGCAAACCAATCAGGAACTCCTTCGGGAACGGCTGATCAGTCCGACTGTTTTTGAGCTGTTGCAACGACGTGGGGCAACGACGCCAGAACAGCGTCTGCAGGTGATTGGTGAGGCCTGCCGATCAGGTGAGCTGGGGGAGGCAGATTGCCCCCAGCTTCGGCCGCGTCAGTACTGAGGAGATCGCTGCCACCTGCCGCGTACTCCCGCTAATCGGGGTTGCAGGCCTAGCCCATGGCGGCCTCTGCCACTTGCATCGCCAGTTCACTGCCGTAGCTGTCACCGGTTTCCTCCACCCACTTTTTCCCGAACGCTTCGGCGGTCATCCATTGCCCGGCGAACTCGGCGAAGCCTTTGGCTTGATCGGCATCCAGCGCCTGAAAGGCCTCCTCAACCGAGGCGGCGCCGCGACATTGCAGCAATTCAGCCGTCGACAGGCCGGCATCCAGCCCCAGCGCCACCAGCACCTCCAAACGGCCATCGGCCAGGTGGTGATGGGTGTGAAAGATGCCGCCGGCCAACTTGATCAATTTGCCGTGGTAACCGAGCAGCAGCAGGTCACGGACACCAGCCTCCGCCGCGGCCACCAGCACCGGTCCGACCCAGTTCCCCACCTTGAGCACAGGCACCAAACCTTGCTGACGGGCCAGGTCCAAGCCGTTCTCACCGATCACCAGAACGAGGCGTCCCTGAAACGCTGGATCCGCAGCGCGTGCCTCCAGCTCGGCAAGCACCTCCTGCAGCTGATCCGGCGCTGCGCTGCGCTGCACCTCCGCCTGGGTGCCAATCAAGGCCAGACCATCCACGACGCCGAAGGCGGCATTGCTGGTGCGTTGGGCCAGGGAGCGGCCCCGCGGAAGAATTGGCTGCACCATCAGGCCCCGACCGGGAGGCAGCAGGGGAAGCAGATTGCGCTCCAGCAGCTCACGGGCGAAACCGGAGAGACAGATGTCTCCCTCGGGACCGAACCGGCCCACACCTTCTCCGGGCTGCAGCTCAAGCACCGGCTGGGGTGTAGCGATCCAGGCCACCCGCACCCAGACCTCAAGATCGCGCGTCAGATCAAGTCCTGGCCCTGGATCACAGCGACTGATCCCCAGAGCCTGGCCATCGGCTAAGGGGGCTGCCGAACAAACCGGGACCTGCAAAGAGGGTCGATCCGATCCCTGATTCAAATGCTGCTCAGCGTTGAACGGCTCATCAAGCAACACCTGCAGGGCTGCCTTCGCCGCCGCCGCCACCCACACCGGCAGGGTCAATCCAGGGCTGGAGGGGGCGATGGAACCGGACAAGCTGTTTTCTAGAGTCGCCGATTGGCATCCCCCGCGCCATGCAGGACAAGCTCACCCTGATGATTCCGGGCCCCACCCCGGTGCCGGAAACGGTGCTGAAGGCCATGGGTCGTCACCCCATCGGCCACCGCAGCGGGGAGTTCCAGGCCATCGTGCGGCGCACCACCGAACAGCTCAAGTGGCTGCACCAGACGACAAGCGACGTGCTGGTGATCACCGGCAGCGGTACCGCCGCCATGGAGGCGGGAATCATCAACACCCTCAGCCGCGGCGAGAAGGTGCTCTGCGGTGACAACGGCAAATTCGGCGAACGTTGGGTCAAGGTGGCCCGCGCCTACGGACTGGATGTTGAGGTGATCAAGGCGGAGTGGGGCCAACCCCTCGATCCGGAGGCCTTCCGCTCAGCATTGGAAGCCGACAGCGCCAAAGCGATCAAGGCCGTGATCCTTACCCACTCGGAAACCTCGACAGGGGTGATCAATGACCTGGAGAGCATTGCCCGTCACGTGAAGGCCCACGGCACGGCGCTGACCCTGGCGGACTGCGTCACCAGCCTGGGTGCCACCAACGTGCCCATGGACGCCTGGGGACTGGATGTGGTGGCTTCAGGCGCACAAAAGGGCTACATGCTTCCGCCGGGCCTCAGTTTTGTGGCCATGAGCGCACGGGCCTGGGAGGCCTACGAGCGCTCCGATCTGCCCAAGTTTTATCTGGATCTGGGCCCCTACCGGAAAACAGCGGCGAAGGACAGCAACCCCTTCACACCGGCAGTAAACCTCTACTTCGGCCTGGAAGCTGCTCTGGACATGATGCAGAAGGAAGGCCTGGAGGCGATTTTTGCCCGCCACGCCCGCCATCGCGCCGCCGCCCAGGCAGGCATGAAGGCCATGGCCCTGCCTCTGTTTGCCGCCGAGGGTTACGGCAGCCCGGCCATCACCGCGGTGGCTCCCGAAGGCATCGACGCCGAACAGTTACGCAAAGCCGTGAAGGAGAAATTCGACATTCTTCTGGCTGGAGGACAAGACCATCTGAAAGGGCAGGTGTTCCGTATCGGCCATCTCGGCTATGTCTGCGACCGGGATGTTCTGACCGCAGTCGCTGCGATTGAAGCCACCCTTCAGTCCCTCGGCCTGCACAAAGGCAGCATGGGAGCAGGTGTCGCTGCAGCCTCGGCTGCTCTGGGTTAAAACACAGGTGGCGAGAGCGATCTCGCCCCTTTGCGGGTGTAATTCAGTGGTAGAATGTCAGCTTCCCAAGCTGAACGTCGCCGGTTCGAATCCGGTCACCCGCTTGAACAAATTTCAGGCTTTCATCAAGAACGAGACTTGACGAGCTGAAGAACCTGAGGTCCGGCAGACCCAGCACGTCGCTCGTGGCCCAAGGCCTGCAAGATCAACGAACCCGCTTCATTGATTCGGCCATCCTCTGCACATTGACGAGCACTTGCGAACAAGTCTCGGGCTGCAGTTTCATGATCCTGACGATGTTGAGCAGCCGTCTCAGATTGTTTTGTTGTCGTAAGCGTCAGGGCCAACGTTCGAATCCCTTTCTCAACAAAACAATAGCTCTAATTGATATTTAGACCATCTCAGACGCGAAACTCGGAGCTGCTGAACAACAACCGTTCGATTGCTTGAAGTCAGGTCAGGTTCCTGGTTCTTCAGCGTTGCCCCCCAGATCGGCAATCCGGTCCCGCAACTGAGAGCAGCGGCGTTGATCGCCTTTGGCTTCAGCAAGAGCAAGCGCAAACTCCAGCTTCTCGAGCTGATGCCCCCCTTCAAGGAAACCTGACCGGGTCCAGATGGTCATGCCATGCAGGGTGCGAGAAGCACAAGCATTGGAGGCAGGGATGGTGATCGCCATAGTTGCCTTTCTTTTTATTTTGGCACCGCGCGCCACCCCTACGCGACATCGCAGCTCGCTTCCGTTTCGGCCTCCTGACCCCAGGAATCGTGCTGAGAGGAGTCTTCAGCCATTTCAGGCTCTGTGATCGGAGCTGTGCTGTCCAAAAGCTCACGCGTTTCCCGCAACAGAGCTTCAACACCCTCCAGGGTGGAGATCTCTTCGTTGGGGACAGCATTCAGATCCTTCTGCTGCTGGCGCATTTGGAGCTCAAGCGCTTCCTGACGCTGTTCCAGTTTCACCAAGCGCTGCGATAGAGCCGTGATGGTTTGCGCGAGATCTTCCGCAGTGCGGGTGATCCGAAAGGACACGGAGGACGTCATCACCGAAAAGCTGGTGGTTGCGCTGATAACAACACAGGAGCGCCGCTGTCTCAAGATCAAGCAGACATGACGCGATCGAGACAGATGCCTTCCTTGGCAACGCTGGCGCTCTACCTGTTGGCGGGAACCGCCATCGGACTGCTGGCTCTGTTCAGCGGCATCCCCGCCGCACCTCTGGCTGGAGCTCTCTTGGGTGCTGGCATCGTCAGCATGAGTGGCCAGTTGGAACCAGCCACCTGGCCACAGGGAACGCGCACGGTTCTTGAGATCGGCATTGGGACTGTGATCGGAACCGGCCTGACGCGAGCATCCTTGGAACAACTGCAACTTCTCTGGAAGCCTGCGGTTCTGATCACCCTGGCCCTGGTACTGACAGGACTCGTCGTCGGCCTCTGGACCAGCCGACTGCTCGGCATCGATCCCATCGTGGCCTTGCTTGGTGCTGCCCCAGGAGGCATCAGTGGCATGAGCCTTGTCGGTGCCGAATTCGGTGTTGGTGCCGCGGTGGCCGCCCTCCATGCCGTGCGGCTGATCACCGTGCTGCTGGTGCTGCCGTTGGTGGTTCGACTGATCGTGCCCTCGACAGCCGGAAGCTGATCGATACCTTGGGGCCACTCCACAACTGACGTCATGGGTCCCATCAGGTCATCGCTGGTTCTCTCCGCCGCGGCCCTGATCGGCGCTTTCAGCAGCGTTACGCCAGCCCTGCAAGCGGCCGAACCCACTGAAGACAAGGGAGCCAAGATCTATTGCTACATGCGATCCAGCGGCAACGACCACAAGGTGAGCTGGAATGCCGCCTACGCCGTGATCAAGCGTCAGGGCAGGAGCATGTTTAAAACATCCCCGGAACATGCCTCGGTGATGATTACGGAAGCCGTCGTCAACGACCCCGGCAATTTCCCCGACTGTGGCCAGTTCCTTGGTGATCTGTTCGGCGGAAACACCCAACCAGCCACAGCTGCCACCCTTGGAAAGTCCTCAACCATCTCCGAAAGCACCATCGAAAGCACTGACGACACCACGCGTTACAGCTACTGAGACGCCAAAGCTTCTGGGGCTAACTCTCCTGGGTGCCGTGTTGATGGCTGGCTGCCAAAGCAAGCAGCCCCCGACACCTGACAACACATCAACGCCACTCGTCTCCAGTTGCCTCGGCGACTTCCGGATGCGTGACCTGGAGCTGATGGTTGAACGCTGCGATGAGGCCATCGAGCAGACGCCGAATCAGGCCGATCTGCACCGCGACCGAGCCCTTGTCTTGACCCTGCGCGGCGATCAAGCCAAAGCCTGTGAGGACGTCGAGGTGGCACTTTCGTTGCTGAAGCAGTCGAAACAAATCGTCGACCCGATGCTGCAGCACGAACTCCAGGTTCGTCAGAGCACCTGCAAACAATCCCGCACCATGGCGGAGAGTGACTGACGTTGCAGCGACAAGCGCCGGGGGCCCAGCAACACCTCGATCCGTTCCGCCTTGCTCGCCAGCAAACCATCCACCAGCTGATCCGCTGCGCCGAGCTGCAGCCAATGGCAGGTCAGACCATCCCCCATGCCCAGACGATGACAGCGATCTTCAGCTTGGTCGAGGTCGCCTGGCGTCCAGGGGCGTTCCAGCAACACCACATGACGGGCCCGGTGCAGGGTGAAGCCAAGGGCACCGGTGCCGAAGGTGGCCAGCAGACAATCGTTCTGACCCTGCTGAAACCGATCCACACTCTCCTGACGTTCAGCTGGGCGCTGGCGACCGGTTAACAACTCGCCGCCGAGGGTTTGCTGCAACAAGTGCAACGGGGCCACAAAGCCACTGAACAGCACCACCGCCTCGCCTTGCCGGCGGAGTGACTCCACCAGCTGCTGGGCCGCCGGCAATTTGAATTCCGCAGCGATCTGACGCATGGAGGTGAGCAGAGCCAGGTGCTCAGCATCCCGTCGCACCTCTCCGAGACGGGCCCGACGCCGGTAGTCATCCAGCACCAGCTCGACACGATGGTCGAAACCTGTGAGCTCAGCCTCCGACAGCATCACGGGGTGTAGACGTCGCTGCTTGGGAGGAAGATCCACCACCTGCTGCTTGCGGCGATGCAGGATCAACGGTCGACTCAAGCGCCGCAGCTCCTCCAGCTGACTCGCCCCGGAAGCCTGCCAGCGTTTGCCGGTTCGACCCTCCCGCCAGTGCCCCTGGCAGTAGCGCTCCTCGAACTGGCGTTGATCCCGCGCAATCGGATGGTCCATGGCCGCAAGCAGGGGATACAACTGGGACGGGCGACCGTTCTTCATTGGGGTTCCCGTAAGCATCCAGATCGCCCGCAGGCGGGGATGACGGGCCAGACGCAGCAAGGCAGCCGTGCGCTGCGCCTGAAGCGACTGGGCGTAATGCGCCTCATCCACCACCAGTAGCGTTCCCGCAGGCGGCAGGGTGTCGGGCAGGCGAGCCCAGCTGACCAACTCCAGCTCAACGCCAAGGGCCTCTGATTCCCGGCGCCAGTGAGGGTGGAGGCCGACGGGAGCCACCACCAGCAACCGCACCTCAGCGCAGCGCATCAGGGCACGGGCCGCCAACAGGGCTGTGAGGGTCTTCCCCAGCCCCATCTCATCGGCCAGAACGGCGCCGCGACGGGCCAAAAGCCAACGGACCCCGGAGCGTTGATGGCGCAGAGGTCGGCGACCATCCTGCAGGGCTTCGTCGAGATCTGCTGCGGCTACAAGGGTCCGATGCGGCGGCAGCGGTGGCAGGGGGTGCTGGCACCAATCAAGCCACTGCTGCAAAGCAGCGGTGACAGGAAAACGATGCCCGAGGGTCTGCTGAAGTGCACCGGCTGCTGCCAAGGGGAAATCCCAGCCATGGCCGGGGCCGATCCAACGCCCCCTGGGCTTGATCCGACGCAACTGGGACTGGGTTACCGCATCAAACGGGCTGACCACCCGGACCAGTCCTGCCGGAGAGAGATCCAAGCAACAGGTCATTGTGGGTTTTGACGGCACCAACAGGCCCCCACAAACAATCACCTTAGTGAACTCAGATCAGCGCGCAAGCATTGAGATCAAGATTCACATCACAGGCCAAAAAATTGTCGAAAATGCAGCGCTCGACACATTGACGAGCTTTTCGTTCAAGGCAGAATTAACACAACCGATGCACTCGGATGCATAGCAGGGACGCAGTTTTTCTCGACGAACTCTGTCCCAAATTGCGCGTCCGAAGATGGCGACAGTCTCTTCACACTTTTACCGGCCAAAGTTGCATTTACTGCGGCAAACCTTCCGAATCAATTGATCACATTCACCCCCAATCCAAAGGGGGTTCAAGCGTTACTGAAAACTGTGTTCCGGCCTGCTTGTCTTGCAACGGCCGCAAATCTGACTCCGACGTTTTCGACTGGTACCGGCGACAGCGCTTTTATGACCCACGCCGCGCCATGGCGATTCGAGCCTGGATGGATGGCGACCTGCGACTCGCCGTTCGCCTGCTGCAGTGGGCCCAACCGGAACAGCCCATCAACGAGCCGGACGATATCTCAATTGCAGCTCAGGCTGCCTGAGGCTCACCAAACCCTGCAGACATCCGAGGAGTGGTGACGTTGGCAGATGGAGGCCTGAACGCCAGGGTCTTCAGGCGCCAGCACCACAGCACCGGCGAGCAGGGCAGCCGTCAGGATGGCCCGGAGCACAATGGGTCCGGAGCGGGAGCGATGGAGAGACGACGACGTCACAACAGTACATTTGATCTAATACAGGTGTACTGATGCTTGCCGATCTTGTCAAGCGGTCACGGCCGCTGTCGGCTGACAGCAAGCTGCTGGTGCTGGGCGGCGGATACAGCGGACGTTGTCTGGCCGGCCTAGCCCGAGCCCTGGGAACACCGGTGCTCTGCACCCGGCGTTCCCTCGACTCTGCCGAGGCTGATCTGCTCTTCGACAGCAACGGTCAGGACCAGCTCGACCCTGCTGCCCTCGAAGGCATCACCCATCTGCTGTCCACCATCCCACCGGATCGCGACGGCAACGATCCAGTTTTGTTGAAGCTGCTGCCAACGCTCGGAAACCTGCCGCTGCGCTGGGCGGGCTATATCTCCACCACGGGGGTTTACGGCGATCGTCAGGGCGGTTGGGTGTCGGAGCATGACGACCCGGCGCCGGCGCTGGACCGCAGCATGCGCCGCTTGAACTGCGAACAAGCTTGGTTGCGCTCGGGTCTGCCGATCCAGATTCTGCGTCTGCCAGGCATCTATGGCCCGGGCCGATCAGTGCTCAACGGCTTAGAGCAAGGGCGTGCCCGCTTGATCGACAAGCCCGGCCAGGTGTTCTGCCGCATCCATGTGGAAGACATCGCAGGGGCCTGCTGGCACCTCATGCATCGCGCTGAACAAGGTGTTCCAGCAAGCCCAGGAAATAGGAGCATCGTGAATGTGGTGGATGACCTCCCGGCTCCCACCGCCGAACTGATGCGACATGCGGCAGAGCTATTGGGTTGTGCTCTGCCACCGCTCGAACCGTTCGACCAGATCGTGGAGAGCATGAGTCCGATGGCTCAGTCGTTCTGGAGCGAGAACCGCCGCGTCAGCAACCACAAGCTCTGTCACGAGCTCGGTTATGCATTGCTGCACCCGAACTACCGCGTCGGGCTGCAGGATTGCCTGAACCAGGACAAACTCAATTCGCCTGACCTGGGTTCTCCCCCTCGATCAGCCAACGGTTGAAATCGAAGCCCTCGCCTTCCTCAGGCAGGGAAAGCCCCACATCCTCAAGAAAACGGGAGAGGTGCAGTTCGATCCAGCCATTGCTCAAACCAGCGGCCAATCCCACCAACAGACACCCCAGCAGCAGCAAGCGCAGCACAGCGATGGGCCCCCACGATTCAACGAACCCTAGGCATGAGCTGGTGATCGCTCTCGGCGATCCCGCAGGCATCGGCATGGAAGTGGTGCTGAAGGCCCTCGCCTCACCCACGCTCCCCCCAGAGCTCCAACCCCTGCTGGTGGGTTGCCGACGCACGCTGATCAGCACCCACGCGCGACTGCAGCGGCAAACGAGCCACCCCCTTGCCGACCCTGCAGCCCTCAGAATCGACGACCATCCGCTGGAGGCGGGCGTTCAGCCAGGACAACCCACCACCGGCGGGGCCGATGCGGGGTTTCGCTGGCTCACCCGCGCCGTGGAACTGCTGCAGGAACGAGGGTCCCGCGCCCTGGTCACCGCCCCCATTGCCAAACACCTCTGGCATGCGGCCGGCCATCGCTATCCCGGGCAGACCGAACGGCTGGCTGAGTTGGCTGGACGCCAGCACTCCTCAATGCTGTTCACCGCCGTCTCTCCAACCAGCGGCTGGCGCCTAAACACCTTGCTGGCCACCACCCACATCCCCCTGAACCAGATCCCTGAGGCCCTGACCCCAAAGCTGGTGCACCACAAACTGAACGTGCTGGAGGAGTTCTGTCGACGCTTCACGGGCACACCACGTCTGCGCATTGCCGGCCTGAATCCCCATGCCGGTGAAGCCGGTCAACTGGGCCACGAAGAAGCCGAATGGCTGCTACCGCTGCTGGATCAATGGCGAAAGGACCATCCCCAGGTGCAGCTGGAGGGACCCGTTCCTCCCGACACCTGCTGGATCAGCGCTGCTCGCGCTTGGCAGACGCCAAACCAGCCAGGGCCCGACGGGATCCTGGCCCTTTATCACGACCAGGGGCTCATTCCCGTGAAGCTGCTGGCCTTCGACGCTGCGGTGAACACCACCTTGGAACTGCCGTTCCTGCGCACGTCCCCCGACCATGGCACCGCCTTCGACATTGCAGCCCAAGGCATCGCCAGCCCTGAAAGCACGACGGCAGCCATTCAGGCCGCCTGGGACCTGAGCTGACTCAGGCCGGCTTGACCCGCATCAGCACCTGACCGAATTCAACGGGGGTGCCGTTGTCCACCAGGATCTCCACCACTTCACCGCCAACCTCAGACTCCAGCTCATTCATCAGCTTCATGGCCTCAAGGATGCAGACGGTCTGGCCGACGTTGATCCGACTGCCCACCTCAACAAAAGCGGGTTCACCCGGAGCGGGAGCGCGGTAGAAGGTGCCCACCATGGGAGCGGTGACTTCGAGCAGGTCACTACGGGTTGCGGTGGATGCAGGCGGCGCAGCTGCGGGCTCGGCGGACGCAACGGGCGCTGGTGCAGCAGCAGCAACAGGGGCGGGCATGACCGGGGCCATGACGGCCTGAGCCGGCAGATTGCGACGGATTTCCAAACGGAAGTCATCCCCTTCCAGCCGGAACTCCTGGATATCGCTCTCACCGAGCGCCTCCAACAGGCGGTGCAGTTGTTCGTGATCCAGCTGCATGGTCATCCGTTTTCGCGCCCGAGGTAGCTGTCGTTGCGGGTGTCCACTTTGATCTTTTCTCCCACAGAAAGGAAGAGCGGCACCATCACTTGTGCACCGGTTTCAAGAATGGCGGGCTTGGTGCCACCGGTGGCGGTATCGCCTTTGACGCCAGGATCGGTTTCTTTGATCTCCAGAACCACGGAGTTGGGCAGTTCAACCTCGAGGGGGGTGTCGTTCCAGGACACCACGTTCACCTCCATGCCCTCCTTGAGATATTTGCGGCTCTCACCGATCTGGTCTGCGCTGAGGCGGGTCTCCTCATAGGTGGCCATGTCCATGAAGACATAGTCCTCACCTTCCATGTAGGTGTGCTGAAGCGAGGACTTCTCCAACATCGCCTGGGGAAGCATCTCCCCGGCGCGGAAGGTTTTCTCCACCACGTTGCCGGATTTCACCGCCTTGAGCTTGGTGCGCACGAAGGCAGATCCCTTGCCGGGCTTGACGTGCAAGAACTCGACAACGCGCCAAACGGCCCCATCGATCTCAATCGTGGTGCCGGTGCGGAAGTCGTTACTGGAGATCATTCCCACCGAACGGTTCATCGGACTATACGGCTGTGCCAAAGTCCCGTCAGCACTGGGGTTCCCCCTTGGTCCATCAGCGTTTGAACGCCGTCCTTGCTGTTCTGATCAGCTTTGCTCTGATCACAATCGCCGCCCCTGCCTGGGCAGCATTGCCCCAGGGCAATGCTGTGAAGGACCCTGCCGCGATTCTTCGGGACGCGCTTCCCTTCGATCAGGACGACATCCGCGAACTGCAGCATCGGCTGGAACTCACCAGTGACGATCTGCGGGCCAAACGCTGGACAGCCCTCGGCAAGACGGTGTCACGCACGGAATCGCTGCTCAACACCCGCCGCGACACCATCCTGAAAGCGGTCCCTGAAGCCAAGCGCAGTACCGCTGAAGCACTGTTTGAGCGCGTGGATCAGGGCCTTGAAGACCTCAAAGAGAAGGTCAAAGCCATCGACAAACCAGGCTTCATCGCCGATCGACGCCGGACGCTGAGCTACATCGGTGATGTGGAGGCCATGCTGGTTCCCGACGGCTTTGAACGGGAGATCCCCGCAGAATTCGATGCCCTGCCACGGCTGCAGGGACGAGCCACCCTCAGCGTGAGCACCACCCAGGGGGAGCTGACCACCGTGGTGGATGGCTACAACGCCCCACTCACCGCAGGCGCCTTCGTGGATCTTGCCCTCAAGGGCTTCTATGACGGACTGCCCTTCATCCGGGCCGAGGACTTCTACGTGCTCCAGAGCGGTGATCCGGAAGGGCCGGAGATCGGCTACGTGGATCCAAAGACCAAGCAGGAGCGCCATGTGCCCCTGGAGATCCGTGTGCCAGGCGAAGACGACACGATCTACAACGAAACCTTTGAAGACGTGGGCCTGTTCATGGCCACACCAACCCTTCCGTTCGCGACCCTGGGCACCCTTGGCTGGGCCCATTCAGACCAGGCCCTCGACGACGGATCCTCCCAGTTCTTCATGTTTCTCTACGAGGCGGAGCTCACCCCGGCTGGTCTGAACCTCGTGGATGGCCGCAATGCAGCCTTCGGCTACGTGGTGGATGGATTCGATGTTCTGGAGGAATTGGGCGTCGATGACCGGATCACCGCCGTGAAGGTGATCGAGGGAGCGGAGCAACTCAAAGCCCACGCATGAGCCAAACCCTGGCGGAGCTGACAGAAGCGGAGCTGCTCAGACGGCTGGCTCGCTTCGCTCCGCCCGATCAGCTCAGTGACGACACCGCAGCCCTGGCCGCCGACACCCGACCGCTGCTGATCAACACCGACGTTCTGGTGGATGGCATCCATTTCAGCGATGCCACCACAACCGCCATGGATGTGGGCTGGCGCGCCGTTGCCGCCAACCTGTCCGACTTGGCCGCCAGTGGTGCCGTCGACATCGATGGAATCACCGTGGCCCTGGTCGCCCCAGGCCACACCCGTTGGGACTGGGTGGACGGGGTGTATCAAGGCATCAGTGCCGCCCTGGGGCAGTACGGCGGCGTTCTGCTGGGAGGTGACTGCTCCAAAGGAGAGCAGAGGCTGCTCTCGATCACGGCACTCGGCCGTCTCGGACCCCTGCATCTGCATCGCAACGCAGCCCGCCCTGGCGATGTGCTGGTCACCAGTGGGCCCCATGGGCTCAGCCGACTGGGCCTCGCCCTCCTGCAGGACGACCCAAGGGTGCGTGACATCGCTTTGTGCTCAACCCTGCGGGATCAGGCGGTCACACGCCACCAACGCCCAACACCACGGCTGAAGGACGTCCAACAGCTGCTGGCCTGCAAACCGAAGCATCTGCCCTGGCGGGCTGGGGGAACCGACAGCAGCGACGGACTGCTTTCTGCCGTTGCAGGTCTCTGCAGCAGCAGCGGCTGCGGAGCGGTGCTGCGGCACGACCAGCTTCCAACGGCCGAAGGCTGGCCTGAGGGCGCTCCATGGACGGATTGGTGCCTCGCCGGAGGAGAGGACTTTGAGTTGGTGCTGAGCCTTCCGGAGGCCTGGGCCGATGTGTGGCAGCGATGCGTCCCCGAAAGCCAGCGCATCGGCCAGATCAATGCTGAAGCGGGCGTCATCCGCTGGGCCCACAACCACGAACCAGTGGACATCAGCGGATTTGATCACTTCGGCCAGTCCTAAGCAGCCCTAAGCAGCCCTGAACTACCCGCTAAGCGACCGTACCTGACAAAAAAAATCCCCCCCCAGTTCGGGAGGGATCAAAAAGCAATCAACTGGCGATCACTTCCAGTTCTTGGCCACCACCTCGGCGAGGTCAACAACACGCTGGCTGTAGCCCCACTCGTTGTCGTACCAGGCCAGGATCTTCACAGCCTTGTCACCCATGGCGTAGGTGAGGTCGGCGTCAAAGATGGTGGACTCGTTGGTGCCGGCGTAGTCGGTGGACACCAGGGGCAGATCGCTGTACTTGATGATCCCCTTCATGCCGTTCTCGGAAGCCGACTTGATGGCGGCCTTGATGTCGTCAACGCTGGCGGCGCGAGAGGGACCGAAGGTGAGGTCAACAGCGGAGACGTTCGGGGTGGGAACGCGCATAGCGAAGCCGGTGAGCTTGCCCTTCACCTCGGGGTAAACCAGAGCCACGGCCTTGGCTGCACCGGTGGTGGTGGGAACCATGTTCAGAGCTGCAGCACGGGCACGGCGCAGGTCGCGGTGGCTGTTATCCAAGATCCGCTGGTCGCCGGTGTAGCTGTGGATGGTGGTCATCAGACCCCAGTCAAGGCCGAAGTTCTGGTCCAGAACCTTGACGATCGGGGCCAAGCAGTTGGTGGTGCAGCTGGCGTTGCTGAGGATGTCCCAGTCCTCGTGGCGGTACTGGTCGTCGTTGACGCCCACAACGAAAGTGCCGACGCGATCACCCTTGCCAGGGGCGGTGAGGATCACCTTCTTGGCGCCAGCCTGGATGTGCATGCTGGCCTTCTCATCGGTGTTGAACACACCGGTGGACTCGATCACCAGGTCAACACCCCACTCCTTCCAGGGGCAGTTGAGGGGATTGCGGTCGGCGAAGAACTTGATCTCCTTACCGTTGACGAACATTGAGCTGTCCGTGGTCTTGATGTCCACGGAGGGATCAAGACGTCCAAGGATGGAGTCGTAGGTCAGCAGGTGAGCGCTGGTGGCGGGGTCGGAGGTGGAGTTCATCCCCACGATTTCCAGGCCGGTGTCAGCGCCACGGCTGATCCATCCCCGCAGAACATTGCGACCGATCCGGCCGAATCCATTGATCGCAACGCGCAGGGTCATGGCAGAAGCGGCAAAGCCGCGCAAGGGTTTTGGCCGCCGATCATACAGAAATCAGCAGAAATACCTTGTTCCACCCCGCTTCAATCAGCTCGATCCGGCCCTCAGCACGGCAGACAAGCAGCTGCGACTGACTTATCTTTCACCAGACTGAAACCCTCCGTTGCCGCGCCTGCTCGACCGTCAGACACCAGTCCACTTCATCGGTGTCGGCGGAATTGGTATGTCGGCTTTGGCCCGAATTCTCGTCGACCGCGGTCACTCGGTCAGCGGCTCAGACCTGCGTGACAATGCGACAACACAACAACTGAAGACCCTCGGGGTGAAGGTCTTCCGTCAGCAGGACGCCACCTGCATTGACGCCGTCACGGGAACAACAGCCGCTGACTCACCGGTTGTGGTGATCAGCACAGCCATCCCCGAAAGCAATCCGGAACTGCAGCGGGCCCGACAGCAAGGGCTGGAGATCTGGCATCGCTCCGATCTCCTGGCGGCTCTGATCGAGCAGCAACCCTCCATTGCAGTCGCCGGCAGCCACGGCAAGACCACCACCAGCACCTTGATCACCACCTTGCTGCTGGAGGCCGATCAGGACCCAACCGCTGTGATTGGAGGCATCGTCCCCAGCCTCGGCAGCAATGGCCATTCCGGCCAGGGGAAGCTGCTTGTGGCCGAGGCGGATGAATCCGACGGGTCCCTGGTGAAGTTCAGCCCCAGCCTGGGGGTGATCACCAACCTGGAGCTGGATCACACCGATCACTACTCCTGCCTCGACGACCTGATCTCCACCCTGCAACACTTCGCGGGGGGTTGCGATCGCGTGCTGGCCAATCACGACTGCCCGATCCTGCAGGAACACTTCCAGCCAACGGCCTGGTGGTCCAACCAAAGCGACGAATCTGTTGACTTCGCCGCCCTGCCTTTAAGCCTGGACGGTGATCGCTGCATCGCCCGTTTCTATGAAGCCGGCCAGCCCGTCGGCGACTTCACCCTGCCGATGGCTGGGCTGCACAACCTGAGCAATGCGACAGGCGCCTTGGCTGCCTGCCGGATGGAAGGGGTCCCCTTCAACCAGTTGGTGGAGGGCCTCGCTGGCCTGAAGGCACCGGGCCGCCGCTTTGACCTTCGGGGCACCTGGAAGGGTCGTCACATCGTTGATGACTACGCCCACCATCCCAGTGAGGTGCAGGCAACCCTGGAGATGGCACGCCTGATGGTGCGCAGTGGCCGCAGTCCACTCCCCACAGCACCACAACGGCTCCTGGCGGTGTTCCAGCCGCACCGCTACAGCCGCACCAGGCAGTTCCTCGATGGCTTCGCCAAAGCCCTGCAGAACTGTGATCTGCTGCTGCTGGCTCCCGTCTATCCCGCAGGCGAGCAACCGCTGCAGGGCATCAGCAGCAACGCCCTGGCGGATCGGGTGCGCAAGCTGAAACCGGATCTGGAGATCGCCGTCGCAGACAACCTCGATCAACTCACCGAGCTGGTGATTCAGCACAGCCTCGAGAACGATCTTGTTCTGGCCATGGGTGCTGGCGACGTGAATGGACTGTGGTCAAGGCTGACGTCATGACCCAGTGCGATGCCCGCCTGCCCCAGGGCGGAGTCAAGCTGGCGGACTACACCACCTGGCGGGTGGGAGGAGCGGCCGAATGGCTGGCGGAACCCGCCAGCCTTGAGGAAACCCAGGCCTGGATCGAATGGGCCGCTCACCAGGGCATGCCCTGCCGCGTCATCGGCGCTGGGTCGAACCTGCTGATTCACGATGACGGCCTGCCAGGACTCTCGCTCTGTCTGCGCAAACTTCAGGGGCTAGAGCTGGATGCCACCACGGGGACAGTGGAGGTGCTTGCCGGCGAACCAATCCCATCACTGGCAAGACGCGCTGCACGCGCTGGATTGCATGGTCTGGAGTGGTCGGTTGGCATCCCGGGAACCGCTGGCGGTGCGGCTGTGATGAATGCCGGAGCCCAGGGAGGCTGCACAGCGGAATGGTTGGAGTCGGTGCGGGTCATGCCCCTGGAGGGGGGCAACTGCTTTGAGCTGCAGCGGGATCAACTGGACTTCGCCTACCGGCACAGCCGTCTTCAAGAGGACAACCTCGTGGTGTTGTCGGCACGGTTCCGCTTGCAGCCCGGTCACGATCCGGATGAACTGAAGCGGGTCACCACTGCGAACCTCAGTCACCGCACCACCACGCAGCCCTATCAACAACCCAGCTGCGGCAGTGTCTTCCGCAATCCCGAACCGCTCAAGGCCGGACGGCTGATCGAAGAGCAGGGGCTGAAAGGAACCCGGATCGGCGGCGCCGAAATCTCAACCGTGCATGCCAATTTCATCGTCAACACCGGTGATGCCCAGGCGAAGGACATCGCCCAGTTGATCCACCTGGTGCAGGACCGCATCGAGGCCAAACACGGAATCCGTCTGCACACCGAAGTGAAGCGGCTGGGATTCGCTTCGGCGGCTTAACCTTCCGGCTCCCACAGGATCGCCATGGCAGGGTTCGGACTCCCCAATTTCGGCCAGCTCACCGAAGCCTTCAAGAAGGCCCAGGAGATTCAACAGAACGCTCAGGCCCTGCAGGACGAACTGGACGGGATGGAGATCGAAGGCAAGAGCAGCGATGGCCGTGCCAGCGTTTGGCTGTCGGGCAACCAGCAACCCCTGCGGGTGCGGCTGGACCCAGCCCTGCTGCAGGAGGGCCAACAGGCCAGCGAAACGGCCACCCTGGAAGCCCTGCAGGCGGCCTATGAGCAATCCACCGCCACGATGAAGGGCCGGATGGAAGAACTCACCGGTGGCCTGAATCTCAACCTCCCCGGGATGGGCGGCTGAGGCTGCTCTGCTCGATCAACGCGGCCTTGTACAGGGAATAGCGTTCCCAGTCAGTGGACACACCGCAACCGGGCTCACCGCGATGCAGGCAGTCGCGGAAGCGACAGGGCCAGGGATCGAGTTGTTTCCGCAGCTCCGGAAAAAGGACCCCCAATTCCTGGGGATCCTCCGGAAGATCGGGGCGGTTGAAGCCGGGGGTGTCAGCCACCCTTGCGTTGGGTCCCAGGGGAAACAGCTCCACGTGGCGGGTGGTGTGGCGCCCGCGCTGCAGTCGACCGGACACCGCAGCCGTGCGCAGTTGAAGGTCAGGACACAACTGGTTCAGCAGGCTGCTCTTGCCCACCCCAGAAGGCCCACACAGCACCGAGAGCTGCGCACCAGCCAAACGCTTCCGTAAAGCATCAATGCCCATTCCGGCTGCACTGGACAGCGCCAGCGGGTCATAGCCCCACCCCTGCAACCGGGTGACAAGCCGCTCGAGCGCTGCAGCTGAGAGGAGGTCTGTCTTGGTGAGCAGCAGGATCACCTCCAGCCCGGTCCGTTCCGCCGTCAACAGGAAGCGACTGGCCTGATCAGGGTCAAAGCTGGGCTGTTCCACCGCCAACACCACAGCCACCAAGGAGACGTTGGCCACCGGTGGGCGTGTGAGAAAACTGTGGCGTGGCTCGACCTCGGCCACCACGGCACGCCCCTGGCCTGGATCAATCGCCTCGACGCGAACCCGATCGCCCACATAAACGGCTTCACCCCGATGGCTGAGCCGGGTGCGGCGGGTGCAGAGCAGCCGCCCTGGGCATCCATCAGGTGCGACATCCAGCTCAACCTCCAGGTAGTTGGCCTGGAGCGCCACCACCATCCCGGATGCCACCGAACGAGCGGTGTCAGCCACCGCAGATCACCTCGATGGTGACGGCATCCGGCGTTTGATCAGTGCACTCCACACGATGACCTGCATCCCTCAGACCGGGAAGGACCATGGCCTCAGGCTCACCTCGATCGAGACAGACCTCCAGACAGTCACCGCTGTTCATCTGCTCGAGGGTGAGCTTGCAGCGAATGAAATTCACCGGACAGGGCGTTCCCCGCAGATCCAGGGAACGCCTGCTCATCCCTTCTGACCGAACAAACGAGCGAACAGACCACTGTTGTGGTGGTGGTGTTGCTTGCCACGGGCGGAATGGTGACCTGCCAACTGCTCTAGGAGCTCCCGCTCCACATCACTGATCCGCTTCGGCAGATCCACGGTGACCGTCACGCGCTGATCACCCCGTGCCACCGGATTCCCGAGCTTGGGAATGCCCAGGTTCGGCAGGGTGAGCACCGTGCCGGGCTGGGTGCCGGCGGGGATGTCCAGCTCCTTGCTGCCATCCACCGTCTCCACCTCGATGGTGTCGCCAAGAATCGCCTGGAGGTAGCTGACCTTGACCTCCGAGAAGATGTTCAGGCCATCCCGCTGCAAGCGCGGATGATTGCGAACGGTGAGGAAGACGTAGAGGTCACCGGATGGGCCTCCCCGGGGTCCGGCGTTGCCTTCACCGGTCACACGAAGCCGTGTTCCGGTGTCCACCCCGGCAGGAATGTTGATCCGCAGCTTCTTGCGCACCTGTTTGACACCCTGGCCACCACAGGACCCGCAAGGATCGGAAATCACCTGGCCCGTGCCTCCACAGTTGGGGCACTCGGCGACCTGGGTGAAGCTGCCGAAGGGAGTCCGGGTGGCACGGCGCACCTGCCCGGCACCGCCGCAGGTGCCGCAGGTGGTGGGCCCACTGCCCGCTTTGGCACCGCTGCCGCCGCAGGTGTCGCAGGTCTCCAGATGCGGGATCTTGATCTCCTGCTCCTGACCGAACACCGCCTGCTCGAAATCAATCGTCAGGTCGTAACGAAGGTCATCCCCCTGCTGAGGGCCCTGACGCCGCGGCCGACCAGCTCCAGCACCCCCGGGTCCACCGAAGCCCTGGAAAAACGTCTCGAACAGGTCAGCGAATCCGCCCATGTCTCCCATATCGGGAGCACCGGCCGCACCGCCGAGGCCGGCTTCACCGAACTGGTCGTAACGGGCCCTGGTCTGGGGATCACTGAGCACCTCGTAGGCACGACCAATTTCCTTGAAACGGTCTTCAGCGCCCGGATCCTTGTTGATGTCGGGGTGGTACTGACGCGCCATGCGCCGATAAGCCCGCTTGAGGCTGTCGGGATCCACATCCCGGCTGACGCCGAGCAGGTCGTAGAAGTCGGCCATCAGGCCTCCTCCGCCGTCTGATCCGGTGCCGCTGCCGCTTCAGCAGGCGCTGAGCCTGGATCGGATGGTCCTGGACCCATCGACACCTTCACCATGGCGTGGCGCAGCACACGCCCGTCGCGGTGGTAGCCGCGCTGGAGCTCCTCGCACACCACGTCCTCGGCGAACTCGCTGCTTTCCTCCCGCAGCACGGCCTCATGCAGATTCGGGTCGAACTCCTGGCCAACCACATCCATCCGGGCCACCCCCTGCTGCTTCAGCACCTCCACCAGTTGCTTGTACAGACCCTGGTAACTGCGGTGCAGCGCCTGGGCTTCCTCCCCTTCAGGATTCAGCTGCTGACGGGCCCGCTCGAAGTTGTCGACGACGGGGAGAATCTCCGTGAGGGTCGAGCAGACCAGCTGCTGACGCATGTCGTCCTGGTCGCGGCTCTGGCGCTTGCGGAAGTTGTCGAAATCCGCCGCAATGCGCATGTATTGGCTGTTGAGCGTGTCGTGCTCCTGCTTCAACGCGCTCAATTCCTGCTCGAGCTGCTGCATCCGGTCCGCCGGATCCACCGCTGCAGGGGCCTGTTCAGACGTTGCCTCGGGCGCATCCGGAGCGGACTCCGGCGTGGCTGGAACAGCACCGGACGCAACGGTCTGGTCCTGCTCTGGGGTGGAGGCGTCGCCGCTCATGCTGACCGCTCAGGGATTTCTGTTTAGACATGTTGAAGGGCAACGCTTACCTCCCACAAGCTGCGGAAGCCCGCACCTCGGTCGCCATCCATGACTCTGACGCTGCCCACCCCCGATGCCGGCGACACGGCACGGCAGCGTTTCGCCCTTGAATTGCTGTTGCAGCAACCGGTTCCAGGCCCAGAGCAACTGCTGGCAAGCCGCAACCTGCTCAACGACGCCCTCCCGGACGTCGGCCCGGATCAATGGCGGGCACTGCAGGCCATGCCGATCGCCATCGGTGCTGACCACCTTGACATCGCGATCCCCAGCCAGTGGCGAGACCAGGAATGGCAGCGGCTGATCGATCATCTGCCGGACCAACACCGCACGATCCGCCTGCACCCCGCCATCGAAGCGGATCTGCAGCGGGCCTTGGCCACAGAAACAGAACAGCCAACGACGAAACCAAACCCCCCAGCCACAGAACAGTCGCGCAACCCTGCTCCAGCAGAGACAGCAAGCACGCTCGATGTGAATGCTGAGTCCTTTCTTCACGACTTCAACTCCGATGGGGTGTTGGAGAGCGACGAGGACGACGACGCCCAACTGGCTCGGGATGCCATTGACCTTGAGGCCAGCCTCAAGGATGCGGAAGCCTCGCCCGTCGTGACGCTGGTGGACCGAATCCTGCTGCAGGCCATGGCCGTGGGGGCCAGTGACATCCACGTGGAGCCGCAGCAGAAGGGCTTGCGTCTGCGGTTCCGCCAGGACGGTGTGCTCCAGCAATACGTGGAGCCGCTCCCCAGTCGCCTGGTGCCAGCGGTGACATCCCGCTTCAAGATCCTGGCGGATCTCGATATTGCTGAACGTCGACAAGCGCAGGACGGACGCATTCGCCGCAAATACCGCGACCGGGTGATCGATTTCCGCGTCAACACCCTGCCCAGTCGCTTCGGTGAAAAGGTCTGTCTGCGCCTGCTGGACAGTGGAGCGACCCAACTGGGGCTGGACAAACTGATCGACGATCCCGATGCACTGGCCCTGGTGCGAGAACTGGGGTCCAAACCCTTCGGAATGATCCTGGTCACCGGACCAACGGGATCCGGCAAGTCGACCACCCTCTACTCACTTCTCGCCGAGCGGAACGATCCGGGCATCAACATCTCCACAGTGGAGGACCCAATCGAATACACCCTGCCGGGCATCACCCAGTGCCAGGTGAACCGAGACAAGGGCTTCGATTTCGCCACGGCACTGAGGGCGTTCATGCGCCAGGACCCAGACGTTCTGCTGGTGGGAGAAACCCGTGATCTCGAAACCGCAAAAACAGCAATCGAAGCCGCACTGACCGGTCACCTGGTGCTCAGCACCCTGCACGCCAACGATGCCCCCAGCACCATTGCCCGCCTGGACGAAATGGGCGTGGAGCCCTTCATGGTCTCGGCATCCCTGATTGGGATCATTTCCCAGAGGCTGCTGCGCAGGGTCTGCTCCCACTGCCGCGAGCCCTACCGGCCGAATGAACGAGAGCTGGGCCGCTTCGGCCTGATGGCAAGCCGGGAAGCGGATGTCACCTTCTTCAAGGCCCACCATCACAGCCCCAACGAACCGATCTGCCCCCATTGCCAGGGGAGCGGCTACAAGGGCCGCGTCGGCATTTATGAAGTGCTGCGGATCCAGGAGGAGATGGCCACCGCCATCTCCAAGGGCGCCAGCACCGATGTGATCCGCCAGCTGGCCCTGGAATCAGGAATGGTGACCCTGCTCGGCTACAGCCTCGAATTGGTGCGACGGGGCGAGACGACCCTGGAAGAGGTGGGACGGATGGTGCTGACGGATTCGGGACTGGAATCCGAGCGCAGAGCTCGCGCTCTCAGCACAATGACTTGTGAAGGATGCGGTGCCGGACTGCAGGAAGGTTGGCTCGAGTGTCCCTATTGCCTGACACCACGCCACTGAGGAGCCGGTCATGGATCTGATGATCGAACACTTGATGGAACAACTGGTGCAGGGCGGTGGCAGTGATCTGCACCTGGCCACCGGTCAACCGCCCTACGGCCGCTTCAGTGGTGAACTGCGTCCGATGACGGACCGACCCCTGGCCGAGGAGGACTGCAACAAGCTGATCTTCTCGATGTTGAACAACAGCCAGCGCAAGACGCTGGAGCAGACCTGGGAACTGGACTGCGCCTACGGCCTCAAGGACGTTGCACGCTTCCGCGTGAACGTCTACCGCCAGAAAGGCAGCTATGCCGCCTGCCTGCGAGCCCTTGGCAGCACGATTCCCAGCGTTGAACTGCTGAACCTGCCTCCTGTGGTGCTGGAGACCAGCGCGCGGCCCCGGGGTCTGGTGCTGGTGACGGGTCCAACAGGCTCAGGGAAGACCACAACCCTGGCGGCTCTGTTGGATCACATCAATCACACCCGCAGCGAACACATCCTCACGATCGAAGACCCGATCGAATTCGTGTACCAGAGCGACAAAAGCCTGGTGCACCAACGCCAGCTGAACGAAGACACCCGCAGCTTCGCCAACGCCTTGCGCGCCGCACTGCGGGAGGACCCGGACGTGATCCTGGTGGGGGAGATGCGGGATCTGGAGACCATTCAACTGGCGGTGAGTGCCGCCGAGACCGGACATCTTGTCTTCGGAACCTTGCATACCAGCTCCGCCGCCCAGACCGTGGACCGCATGGTCGACGTCTTCCCACCGGAACAACAGACGCAGATCCGTGTCCAGCTCTCGGGCAGTCTGGTCGCTGTGTTCTCCCAGACCCTTTGCAGGCGTCAGAACCCGTCAGAAGGACAGTTCGGTCGGGTGATGGCCCAGGAGATCCTGATCAACACACCTGCCACCGCCAACCTGATCCGCGAGGGGAAAACAGCCCAGCTCTATTCCCAAATCCAGACGGGGGGAGAACAAGGTATGCAGACCCTGGAGAAAGCCTTGGCCAACCTTGTGCTCAATGGGGATGTATCCCGCGCCGAAGCGATGGGCAAAGCCAGCAAACCAGGCGAATTGCAGCGCTTGATCGGTGAAATCTGAAGGGTGGGAGTAAGCATCGATGGCCGCCTTCATTGCCTCCTACGCCGGTCCCACCGGACAACCGCGAACGGTGACGATCAAGGCAGCCAATCTGGCTGAAGCCAAAAAGCTGCTGCGGCGTCGGGGCATTCGTGCCGAAGAGCTGCGGCCCGTCAGCGCTGGAAACACCCAGGACGGCAAAGCTGACGGAGCCGACACGGCAGGGCTCAAATCGATCGACCTCAACCGCTTGTTTGAGAAGGCGCCGGGCGTCAAGGAGAAGGCCGTGTTCGCCAGCAAGCTGGCGGCCCTGGTCGATGCCGGCGTGCCGATCGTGCGCAGCCTCAATCTGATGGCGACACAGCAGAGACTGCCGATGTTTAAACGTGCGCTCACCAAAGTGAGCCTCGATGTCAATGAGGGCATTGCCCTGGCAACAGCCCTGCGTCAGTGGCCAAAGGTGTTTGATCAGCTCAGCATCGCCATGGTGGAAGCAGGGGAAGCTGGCGGAGTACTGGATGAGGCCCTGAAGCGACTGGCCAAGTTGCTGGAAGACAACGCCAAACTTGAGAACCAGATCAAGGGAGCCTTGGGCTATCCCATCGCCGTGCTGGTGATCGCCATCCTGGTGTTTCTGGGGATGACCATCTTTCTGATCCCGATCTTCGCGGGGATCTTCGAAGATCTGGGCGCCGAGCTGCCGGCCTTCACCCAACTGCTCGTCGACTTAAGCGAACTGCTGCGATCGCCTGTGGCGCTCTACGCAGCTGGAGCCATCCTGCTTTCCATCTGGCTGTTCGGCCGGTTCTACGCCACTCACAACGGTCGTCGAACGATCGACCGCCTGATGCTGAAGCTGCCACTGTTCGGCGAACTGATCCTGATGACGGCGACAGCTCAGTTCTGCCGGATCTTCAGTTCGCTCACGCGGGCCGGTGTGCCGATCCTGATGTCGATGGAGATCTCGAGCGAAACCGCCGGCAACGCGATCATTTCCGATGCCATCCTTGCCTCGCGGGGCATGGTTCAGGAAGGCGTACTCCTCAGCAATGCGCTGATCCGTCAGAAGGTGCTGCCCGACATGGCTCTGAACATGCTGGCCATCGGCGAGGAAACCGGTGAGATGGACAAAATGCTCAGCAAGGTGGCGGACTTCTACGAAGACGAAGTCGGCGCCATGGTCAAGGCGCTCACTTCGATGCTCGAGCCCGCGATGATTGTGGTGGTGGGCGGAATCGTGGGATCCATCCTTCTGGCGATGTACCTGCCGATGTTCACCGTGTTTGATCAGATCCAGTGAGCACTGCAGCGATGGCCTGGCCCGCCAACCAACCGCCGCTCCAGCAAGCCTGAAAGTTGAAACCGCCAGTCACCCCGTCCACATCCAGCAGTTCACCTGCCAAGTAAAGACCGGGGCAGCGGCGGCTCTCCATCGTGGCCAGGTTGACGTCCCCCAAGGAAACACCGCCAGCGGTGACGAACTCCTCCCCAAAGGGTCCACGTCCCTGGATCGGCACACTCTGTGAACAGAGCAGCTCCACCAATCGACGCTCCGCCTTGATCGGCAGATCCGCCCATCGGCGCTCTGGCTCCACCCCAGCCATGGTCAAAAAGGCTTGCCACATCCGCCGCGGCAGATGTTCGAAGGGCTTCGCTGCTGAAAGGGTTCGCCGGGCCTGCTCCTGTCGCCATTGCTGAAACCGCTCGGTCAGCCCCGACCGCCCCAACCCAGCACTCCAATCCAACTTCAGCTCACCCTTGTAGCGGTTCTGATGCAGGGCCCTGGCGGCAAAGGCTGAGAGGCGCAACGTGGCGGGCCCGCTCAGACCACGGTGGGTGATCAGCACCCGCCCGGTCTGGCGGAAGCGCTGATCGCCCAGCTTGAGATCAAGGCCCACATCGTCGATGGCAATGCCACTGCAGGCCGTCAGGGCCGGTGCCTGCAGGGCAAGGCTGAACAGCGATGGCACCGGCGGCACCACCTGGTGGCCGAGGGCTGCCGCCAGGTTTCGGCCACTGGGATGCCCCCCCGTGGCCAGCATCAAGCAGCCCCCATGCAAAGGCTCGAGGCCGCGGCCCTCGAGCACAAACCCCCCCTCGGGGTGAACGCGCACCTGCTGGACCATGGCCTTCGTGCGCAGCTGGACACCCGACGCCCTTGCCGCCTTCTGCAGGCACTGAATCACGGCCTCAGAACGGTTCTGCTGCGGAAACATCCGTCCATCGGGTTCCTCCACCAGCGTGAGCCCATGCTCGTCAAACCAGGCGATCGCATCGCCGCAGGCGAAGCGACTGAAGGGCCCCCGCAGGGGTCGACTGCCACGGGGGTAATGGGTCGCCAGTTCACGGGGGTCCCAGCAGGCATGGGTCACGTTGCAGCGACCGCCACCGCTGATGCGCACCTTCTGGAGGGGCTCAGGGGTGCCTTCCAGCACCAGCACCTGCCGAACCCCCTGCTCGGCTGCAGTGATCGCCGCCATGTAGCCGGCAGGACCACCGCCAACAACGATCAGATCAAGCGGGCTGGAAGCGGAGGGCGACACCGTT
>ENA-OSEY01000616-OSEY01000616.1-marine-metagenome-genome-assembly--contig:-NODE-616-length-25599-cov-6.714756_pt1 | contig 25599 bp, 24 predicted proteins | sample MGYA00248465_ERZ534230 | MGnify/ENA primary metagenome ERZ534230 (study PRJEB26409, sample SAMN06344110) | marine metagenome | isolation source: Sea water from surface | place: Atlantic Ocean:Southern...
TGCATAATTATCATTGTCTTTTCTTCCTCTTTCACCAAAATATATTCCACCAGTAAGTTCTCTAACAAAAAGAATATTTGTATCCTTTATCCTTTCTTCCTTTATTGGTGACATGTCAAGAAGAGATTCAAAAATTATTGTTGGTCTAAGATTTGCAAACAGCCCTAATTTTTTTCTCATTTTCAGTAGTCCCTGTTCTGGTCTTACTTTAGCCTTTGGATCGTTATCATATTTTGGATCACCAATTGCACCAAATAAAATTGCATCAGAATCCATACAAAGCTTGTGAGTGATATCTGGATATGGATCATTATATTCATCAATAGCAATTGCACCAACACGTCCTTCACTTAGTTCAATATTGTGATTATACTTATTTGCAATACATTTTAAGACCTTTATTGACTGATTTGTTACTTCTGGTCCAATCCCATCTCCTGGAAGCACAGCTATCTTTAACTTCATAATTATTCAGTATTTAACATTTTCTCGGTTGCTTTAATTGCAGCTACAGTTTGATCAGTATCAAGTCCTCTTGTTTTAAATTTTTTTGAACCACTATCCCATGTAATTGTAGTTTCACAGAATGCATCTGAGTCACTTCCCGGTGGAATTCTCACTGCATAGTCGATCAATTTTGGAAGCTTTCTTTTCAGTTTTGCATATATTTTTTTCAATGCATTCATAAAAGCATCAAATTGTCCATCTCCTGAGCAGCTCTCTTGGTGGAGATTGTTATCAATAACTAATGAAATTGATACTGATGGTCTTAAAGTTTTTGCATGAGTAAGAACATAAGATTCAATTTTAATATTATTTTTTTTTGTAGGATAGTCTAGGACATCATTTATTATATATGGGAGATCTTCAATTGTGACCTTCTCCTTTTTATCACCTAATTCTATAACTTTGGAGGTGATAATTCCTAGTTCCTTATCATTTAACTTTATACCCAATTCATCTAAGTTTTTCTTAATGTTTGCTTTTCCTGATGTTTTGCCTAATGCATATCTTCGTTTTCTACCAAATCTATTAGGATTCAGATTATTATAGTACAAGTTTTTCTTATTGTCACCATCTGCATGTACACCTGCAGTCTGAGTAAATACATTTTCACCAACAATTGGTTTATTGGATGAGACAGTTTGACCCGAAAATGTTGAAATTAATTTACTAGCTTTAAACAAATTTTTCTCATCTACGTTAATTTCGATATTTGGCATAAAATCTTTTATTGCTGCAACAGCACTTGACAATGGAGTATTCCCAGCTCTTTCCCCCATTCCATTAATAGTAAGGTGCAATCCATCACAACCGCCTCTTATTGCCTCCATTGAATTTCCAACACTTAAATCATAATCATTATGTCCATGAAAATCAATATGAAAATTTGGGTATTTCATTTTTATCTCAGATATGTACTCGTAAGTTTCGTGATGTGTAAGAATACCTAATGTATCTGGTAATAATAACCTTTTTATTTTTTTGTCATACAAGAAATCAAGAAAATCAATTACATACTCCTTACTGCTTCTCATTCCATTACTCCAATCTTCAAGATAAACATTTGTATGAATTGAGTTTTCCTCAGCCCTTTTAATTGTTTCCAAGATATCTTTAAAATGATTTGAGGGAGTCTTTTTAAGCTGATGCTTAAGATGATTAATAGAACCTTTTGTTAATAGATTCTGTACAGAACATCCAGAGTCTAAAAGCCATTTGATAGATTTTCCATCATCCAAAAAGGTTAGTACCTCTATACTCTCAATTTTTTTATTCTTTTTTGCCCAACTAGTAATTTGTTTTACTGAATTTAACTCACCATCTGATACTCTAGCTGATGCTACCTCAATTCTATCAATTTTGAGTTCATCTAATAAAAGTTTGGCAATTGTTAACTTTTCTTTAGGAGAATATGAAACTCCAGAGGTTTGTTCACCATCACGAAGTGTAGTATCCATTATTTCTAGACTACGTTTCATTAGTATCTTAATTTATTTGCAAAAGCTGAAATTTGATCTTTTTTGTTAATTAGATAATCAATATCATCAAAACCATTTGACATATTACTTTTTTTATAGCTGCTAATTTTAAATTTCTCCTTTTTACTGGAACTTTTAATTTTAAATTCCTGATTGTCTAGATTTATTTCAAATACATTTTTGTAATTTTTATCAATTTCTAAAAAAATTTCGGATAAAAATGATTCACTAACTTGAACTGGTAATACTCCAATATTTAAACAATTATTTTTAAATATATCAGCAAAGAAGCTAGAAACAACAGCTCTGAACCCATAGTCGTAAATTGCCCACACAGCATGCTCTCTTGATGAGCCACAACCAAAATTTTTACCAGCAACTAAAATTTTTCCTTCATATTTTTTATTGTTTAAGGGAAATGAATCTACTAATGTATTATCCGAATTATATCTCCAATCTCTAAAAAGATTATCACCAAATCCTTTTCTTTCGGTAGCTTTAAGAAACCTAGCAGGTATTATTTGATCTGTATCAACATTGTCAATATTTAAAGGAACAGCAGTACTGTTTAATATATTAAATTTTTCGTAAGCCATATTATATAATATCTCTTGGATCAGTTATCTCACCAGTTATAGCTGTTGCTGCAGCTACAAGAGGACTTGCTAAAAGTGTCCTCGCGCCTGGCCCTTGTCTTCCTTCAAAATTTCTATTAGTTGTACTTACTGCATATTTTCCTTTTGGGATTTTATCATCATTCATAGCTAAACATGCAGAGCAACCTGGTTCTCTAAGTTTAAATCCTGACTCAGTAAGAATATCAAGTATTCCCTCATCTCTTATACTTTTAAGTACTTTATGAGATCCTGGCACAAGCCATGCGTCAACATTGCTTGATTTTTTTCTGCCCTTAATTATACTAGCAAAAGTTCTAAAATCTTCAATTCTGCCATTTGTACAACTACCCAAAAAAACATAATCTATTTTTTTACCAATCATTCTATCACCCTCATTAAATTCCATATAATCTAGGGCCTTCTGATAAGATGATTTAGATTCAGATTTATTGGCCTTTGGAATTGACTTTGAAATTGGTATTGCCATTCCAGGATTAGTTCCATAAGTAATCATAGGTTCAATTTCTTCAGCTTTAAAATTGTATTCCTTATCAAAGATTGCATCTTTATCAGTTTTTAATGTCTTCCAATAATTAACTGCTTTAGTCCATTCATCACCTTTTGGAGCATATTCTCTTCCTTCTATATAATCAAATGTCTTATCGTCTGGTGCAATCATTCCTCCGCGAGCCCCCATTTCTATGCTTAAATTGCAAACTGTCATTCTTCCTTCCATAGACATATTCTTAAATACACTTCCAGCATATTCAACAAAATATCCAGTAGCACCTGAAGAGGATAACTTTGAAATAATATAAATTGCGACATCCTTTGGAGTAACATTGGGAGAAAGTTTACCATCTACGTTAATTTTCATTTTCATTGGTTTCTGTTGCATTATTGTTTGACAAGCCAAGACCATTTCAACCTCTGAGGTTCCAATACCAAAAGCAATTGCACCAAAAGCACCATGAGTTGATGTGTGTGAGTCTCCGCATACAATTGTTAAGCCAGGTTGTGTAATCCCATTTTCTGGTCCTATTACATGTACAATTCCATTTTTTTTATGACCAAGTCCCCAGAAATCAATTCCATGCTCATTACAATTTTTTTCCAGTGTCTTTACTTGCATTGCTGAAAGTCTATCTTTAATGGGTAAATGTTGATTAATTGTTGGAGTGTTATGATCAGCTGTAGCAAAAGTTCTATGAGGATACATAACTTTTAGATTTCTATTTTTTAGTCCAACAAATGCAACTGGACTGGTAACTTCATGTATAAAGTGTTTGTCTATAAAAAGAACATCAGGCCCATCTTCAATTCTTTCAATTACATGAGAATCCCAAACTTTATCAAAAAGTGTTTTACCCATAGCTAATATTTTTTTTCTGAAGTATTAATGGAAAATCTGAGTCAGTCACCTCCTTCTTTTTATCTGCAACAACTAAAAATTCTCCGTAAACATCATCTAACTCTTTTTTGGTAAGATTAACTCCAAACTCTTTCATTCTAAACGCAAGAGCAGCTCTACCACTTCTAGCAGTTAAAACTATTGATGATTTATTGACACCCACATCAATTGGATCTATTATTTCATAAGTTTCCCTTTTCTTAATGACTCCATCTTGATGTATTCCTGAGCTATGTGCAAAAGCATTAGATCCTACTATGGCTTTATTGGGTTGCACAGGCATTCCCATAAGCTCTGAAACCTTCTGACTTGTTCCATTTAAGAGTTTAGAATTTATATTTGTATCTAAGTTCAAGTCTGAATGCTGTCTCAGAATCATTACAACCTCTTCGAGAGATGTATTCCCTGCTCTTTCCCCAATGCCGTTTATTGTACATTCAACTTGTCTAGCACCATTTAAAACTCCATAAATTGAATTTGCTGTTGCTAATCCTAAATCGTTATGACAGTGACATGAAATCGTAACTTTATCTACACCCTTAACATTTTCAACTAAATATTTTATTTTTTCACCATATTCAGTTGGTAGGCAGTAACCAGTTGTGTCAGGAATATTTAAGACAGTTGCACCAGATTTTATGACCTCCTCACATACTTTTGCAAGAAAATCATTTTCTGTCCTGCCAGCATCTTCAGCGTAAAATTCAATATCCTCTACATATTTTTTTGCATGAGAAACTGCTTTTTTTGCAAGATCAATAATAGAGTCTTTATTTGAATTAAATTTATGTTTGATATGAATTTCAGATGTTCCAATTCCAGTATGGATCCTTGGCTTTTTTGCATGTTTAAGTGATTCGGCAGCAACATCTATATCTTTTTCATTAGCGCGACTGAGAGCGCAAACAGATGCATTCTCTATTATCTTTGAAATTTCAACTACCGATTTGAAATCTCCAGGACTGGAAATAGGAAAACCAGCTTCGATAATATCGACGCCTAGCATATCAATTTTTTCAGCTAAAATTAATTTACTTTTCGTATCAAGCTTGCATCCTGGTACCTGTTCACCGTCTCTTAAAGTAGTATCAAATATTTTGACTTGGTTTTTCATTATACACTAAATTATTACTAATAATAGTGATACTTAAAAAAAAGTATATTAATTTTACAATGTTCTAGATACGTAATTTATTCTTAAACAATTGAAAACTAACATTTTAATAAAAAATTATATACAATGACTAATCAGTTAAAAGATAATTTATTTGTTCTTATTAAATCTTTAACAAAGTCTGAGAAGAGACAATTTAAACTATACGTAGGCAGAATGGATTCAAATGAAGACTCTAAATTTTTAAAATTATTCAATCTTCTAGATAAAATGGACTTTTACAATGAAGATTTAATTTTAAAGAAAAAAATTGTATCAAAGCTTCAACTTTCAAATCTTAAGGCACATTTATATAAACAGATATTAATTAGTTTAAGATTAAATCCTCAACACAAAAACGTTAAACTTCATATTAGAGGTCAAATTGATTTTGCAACTATTTTATACCAAAAAGGATTATATAAACAAAGTTTGAAAATTCTTGATAAGGCTAAATCATTTGCGTTAAAATATGACGAAAATGCCTCAGCTTACGAAATAGTCGAATTTGAAAAATTAATTGAGTCTTTATATGTAACAAGAAGTCTAAGTAATAGAACAAATGAACTAGTTTCTCAAACTAATCATCTACGTGAACAAAATGAAATTTATAGTAATCTATCAAATATCTCATTACAACTTTATGAAAAACTTATTAAGGCAGGTTATGCAAAGAGTGACGATGAGTCTAAAGAGATAAAAAAATTTTTCAAACAGAAAATTAAAAGTTTTAAAATTAGTGAATTAGGATTCAGAGAAACTCTGATATATTATCAAATTTGGGTTTGGTACAGTCTTTTAATTCAGGATTTTTTATCTAGCTATAAATATGCTTCAAAGTGGATAGATACTTTTAATAGGTCACCTGAAATGATTGGAATACACCCTGTTTTTTATTTAAAAGGTTACAACTTTCTTCTGGAAGCCCTTGCTCTAATAAAGTATCCTTCTAAATTTAAATATAGATTAAATGATCTAATTAATGTTGTTGAAGACAAATCATTTCCAAGAAATCAGAATTTAAATGCTTTAATATTCATTTACAAGTATAATAATCTATTTAATCTACATGTTTTAGAGGGTGATTTCAAAGAATCCTTGAAAATTATTCCAGAAGTTCTTGTAGGAATTGAGATAAATAAAAATTTTATCGATCATCATCACATAATGCTTTTATATTTTAAAATTGCATGTATGTATTTTACAGTTAATGACTATGATAATTGTATAAAATATGTAAGCATGATTATGATTAATAAAAATATTAAGATGAGGGAGGACCTTCAGTGTTTTACAAGAATTTTAAATCTAATTGCTCACTGGGAAGCAGGTCGTGATTATAACTTAGATAAAATTATAAGGGATACATATAATTATCTTGACAAGATGAATGACCTTCATGAGGTACAAAAAACAATACTTAAGTATTTAAATGGATTAGAAAACATTTATCCTGGAGAAATTAAAGGATTTTTAAGAAGCCTCCATTCAGAGTTAAAAAAATTTGAAGATGATCCCTATGAAAAAAGAGCTTTTTTATATCTAGATATTATATCGTGGCTTGAGAGTAAAATAAATAATAAGCCTGTAGCAGACATAATTAAAGAAAAGGCATTACATATTAATCGAAGGGAGAAGCAGACCACAGTCCTGATCTAGGTGGCTCAGCCGTTATAATAATTTTTTTTTTTGTTACAGGATGTATAAAATTAACTTCTCTTGAATGAAGATAAATTCCACCATCTTTAATAGATCTTTTCGAGCCATATTTCAAGTCTCCCAATATTGGAAATCCAATTTCAGAGAAACTACATCTTATTTGATGATGTCTTCCTGTCACAAGATCTACCTCAATTTTTAAATATTTTTCAAGTTTTTCAATTATTCTATACTTCAATGAACCATACTTTGAATTTTTTACCTCTTCTTTGGAAAAGAAAGATTTATTTATTTTTTTATTTTTTTTAAACCAGCCTTCAATCTTACCTTCATTTGTTTTAAACTTATTTGATATAAATAGCCAATAAAGCTTTCTAATTTGTCTATTCTTTAATATATCGTTCATCCTGGATAATGCCTTACTTGTCCTTGCAAATATTACAATACCAGATACAGGTCTGTCAATTCTATTTACAAGCCCTAAAAATACATTACCTGTTTTATCGTATTTATTTTTGATGTATTCTTTTACAAGTTCAAGAAGTGGGGTATCACCTGTTTTATCTCCTTGTACAAGAACTCCACATTTTTTATTTACAATAATCAAGTGATTATCTTCAAAGAGAATATCTGAACTCTGAAATTTCAAATTAATACTGTTCTTCTTTGTTTGGAAAGTTTCCTTCTTTTATATCTTTTGAGTATTTTTTTACTGCATTACCAACTAATGAATCAAGATCAAGATATCTTCGAAGGAATCTTGGACTAAAATCTTTATTCATTCCCAACATATCGTGAGAGACTAGGACTTGGCCATCAACATGTGAGCCTGCTCCAATTCCAATTATTGGTAGCTTGAGACTAGAAGTCACCTTTTTTGCTAATTCATTTGGAATTTTTTCAAGTACAATGGAAAAACATCCAATTTTTTCGAGCATCTCTGAGTCGGAGATCAGAGTTTTAGCCTCTTCCTCTTTTTCAGCTCTAACAGTGTATGTTCCAAACTTGTAGATAGATTGAGGTGTAAGTCCAAGATGCCCCATAACAGGAATTCCTGCTTGAATTATTCTTTCAATTGATTCTTTTGCTAAATGACCTCCCTCAAGTTTTACAGCATGAGCACCAGATTCTTTCATTATTCTTATTGCAGATTTTAATGCTTCCTGAGAATCTGACTGATACGTACCAAAAGGAAGATCAACAACAACAAGTGCTCTCTTTACAGCTCTTATAACAGAACTAGCATGATAAACCATTTGATCCAAAGTGATTGGCAGTGTCGTTTCATGGCCTGCCATAACATTTGATGCAGAATCTCCAACTAAAATTATATCAATACCTGCTTCATCTATAATTTTTGCAAAACTATAGTCATAAGCAGTAAGCATTGATATCTTTTCACCTTTACTTTTCATCTGCTCAAGCACTTTAATTGTTACTCGGCCTGGATTTATTTCATTTGCCATGTCAAATTTTCAACAAAAATAGTGTAAATAAAGTTATGAATTATATGACATAATGTCACTTAAATTAAATTGGCATAATCGTTGTCATTTATAAATAAAATTAAAATTATGAGTAAAATTATAGGAATTGATTTAGGAACAACTAATTCATGTGTCTCTGTAATGGAGGGAAGTGAACCAGTTGTAATACCAAATGCTGAAGGAAAAAGAACTACACCATCTGTTATTGCATTTGTTGAAGATGGTGAAATAAAAGTAGGTGATCCAGCAAAAAGACAGGCTGTTACTAATCCAGAAAAAACAATTGCTTCTGTAAAAAGATTCATGGGAAATAAATTTAGTGAGTCATCAAATGATGTAAAAACAGTTGCATATAAAGTAGTAAAAGGAGATAATGATACACCAAGAGTTGATATTGATGGAAGACTATACACTCCACAAGAACTATCTGCAATGGTACTTCAAAAAATGAAAAAAACAGCTGAGGATTATTTAGGACAAACTGTTACAGAAGCAGTTATAACTGTTCCTGCATATTTTAATGATTCTCAAAGACAAGCTACCAAAGAAGCCGGAGAAATTTCAGGCTTGAAAGTTCAAAGGATTATAAACGAGCCAACTGCTGCCGCCTTAGCATATGGAATGGATAAAGGTGGTAAGGATAAAAAAATTGCTGTTTATGATCTTGGAGGAGGAACATTTGACATATCTATCCTTGAACTCGGTGATGGAGTTTTTGAAGTTTTGTCAACTAATGGTGACACTCATCTTGGTGGTGATGATTTTGATCAAGTAATAATTGACTTTCTAGCAGAAGAGTTTAAAAAAAATGAGCAAATTGATTTGAGAGAGGATTCTATGGCTCTACAAAGGTTAAAAGAAGCTGCAGAAAAGGCTAAAATTGAACTTTCCTCTTCTGCTCAAACTGAAATTAATTTACCATATGTAACTGCTACATCTTCTGGCCCAAAACACTTGGTTACAACCCTAACGAGAGCTAAGTTTGAAAAACTTTCGGATGAACTTGTTAAGAGATCAATGGAACCAGTTAAGAAAGCACTTAAAGATGCTGGTCTCACTAAAAAGGATATTGATGAGGTTATATTAGTTGGAGGTTCTACTAGAATTCCAATTATTCAGAAGGAAGTTGAAGCTTTGTTTGGTAAAAAACCTTCCAAGGGAGTGAATCCTGACGAAGTTGTGGCAGTTGGAGCTGCTATTCAAGGAGGAGTTCTCTCCGGTGATGTTGAAGATGTTTTACTACTAGATGTAACACCATTATCACTTGGAATTGAAACAATGGGTAATGTTATGACAAAATTGATTGAGTCAAATACTACGATCCCAACAAAGAAATCACAAGTTTTCTCAACTGCAGCTGATAATCAACCATCTGTTGAAATTCATGTTCTTCAAGGGGAAAGACCAATGGCAAAAGACAACAAGACTATTGGAAGATTTCACCTTGACGGTATTCCTCCATCTCCAAGAGGAGTTCCTCAAATTGAGGTAACATTTGATATAGATGCAAATGGTATAATAAATGTTAGTGCATTAGATAAAGCAACTAACAAGTCTCAAGATATAAGAATTGAGGCATCTTCAGGATTAACAGAAGAGGAAATTGAAAAAATGAAAAAGGATGCTGAAGCAAATGCCGATGCTGATCAAAAAGCAAAAGAAGAAGTTGATAAGCTGAACAGTGCTGATCAAATGATATTTCAAACTGAAAAACAATTAAAAGAGTTTGGAGATAAATTATCTGATGATAAAAAGAAACCTATTGAATCTTCTTTAGAAGACTTAAAAAAAGCACATGAGTCTAAGGATCTTGATAAAATAGATGAGGCTTTAAATACTATAAATGAGGCATGGAAGAATGCATCAGAAGAAATGTACAAAGCTCAAGGAGATAGTGCAACACAGCCTGGTGCTGATGATCCTGCTCAGAAATCTGCAAAAGATTCAAAGGATGATGTACAAGATGTTGATTTCGAAGAAGTTAAAGAAGATTAATTTTGTTTGAGAAAAATCTTATTCTTGATGAAGCAAACAAACGATGTCAAGGTACTTTAGTCTCCACGCTTGGAATTACTTTTATCGATGTTGGTGAACATTATTTAGAAGCTAAAATGCAAGTAACACCAGCTCATCATCAACCTGCGGGAGTTCTTCATGGTGGAGCAACCGCTGCCTTAGCAGAAACTGTTGGTAGCTCGGCTGCTGCCATTTTTTCAAAAAAAGAAAATCAAATTCTACGTGGAGTTGAACTATCGATAAATCATGTCAGAGGAATTAGTGAGGGATTTGTTTTTGCAAAAGCAGTACCAATTCACATGGGTAGGACAATGCAACTCTGGAAAATATCAATTATTGATGAAAATAATAGAGACATTTCTTTTGCAAAGCTAACCACACTCACTATTGATAAATAATTCATATAAAATTTTTATTTAAGAGGCTCAGGATGTAAATTTGGGCATTCAAAAAAAAAAATATGAAAAGTGTTATTATTTGTGATATGGAGGGTTTGATTACAAACATGAACGAAGGTGCCGAAAAGGTCTTTGGTTACCCCTCTGATGAATTAGTTGGTATTAAAAGAGTATCAATTTTTTCACCTGGTGAAATAGTTCTTCAAAATGTTCTTGGCTGGCTTAGAAATGCCAACGAAACTGGTGAACACACAACAAAAACTAATTTTATTAGAAAAGATGGTTCAAAATTTGCTGCTAAGATAAAAATTACTCCAAATTTTGCTGATGGTAAAGACAAACCTCAAACTGGATATTGTGGAATTACTGAAGTAATCGATGAAGAAGTAAATATAAAAATTAATTGGGTTACTAAAATTATAAAAGGTGTTGCAATAACTAGAGTAGGTTTTGCTTCGGCTTCATTATTCCCAGTCTTTTCTATTGGATGTTACTATGCTGGAATCGGAGATGGATTATTCAGTCCAGTTTCCTTAATATTAACCACATTCGGAATATTATTTTTCCACTTATTTTCCAATCTCTATAATGACTACTTTGATGTAACACATGGAACGGATGAAGCTAACACTGAATACTTTAATGCTGGAATGGATTCTACAATTCTTCAGGGTGCACAATTATCTGGGGGGAGTAGAGCTGTAGAATTAGGTTTAATTTCTTTAAAGGGTACAAAAAGCCTTGCTAATATCATGTTTATTCTAGGTCTTGCAACTGCAGCAGGAATATTATATATGAGTTTTTTAAACACCGGATCTACAAGTAATGCATTCTATTCAGCTATCATTGCCTTAATAGGTGTTTTAGTAGGTTATTTTTATACAGCTAAACCAATAAGATTATCTTCAAGATATGGTCTTGGAGAACTTTCAATTTTTCTATCCTTTGGTCCTCTATTGACATTAGGTACAGGTTTTGCTATTGCTAATGAAACAATTCTTTTGTATTCAAATGAATTTTATAATTTACTAATTCTAGGTGTGCCAATAGGACTTTTAACTACAAACATTCTGTTTATTAATCAATACCCTGATCAAGCATCAGATAAAATATCTGGTAAAAATCATTTAGTAGTACTTCTTGGGAAAAAAGCTTCAAGGTGGATATATGCACTCAATCTAGTTTTAGCATTAGGCTCATTATACTTTATTGCAGAGAATGTTTTAGTTGGTACTAAGCAAATGCTATTCCTATATGTGCTTATACCAATTACAATGTTTTATTCATATTTCTTGCTATCAGGATTGTTCAAATACTACAATAGCAGGAAACTTATAAAATATAATATACACACAATTTATTTTCATATGTTATTTTCATTTATATATATGATAATTTTAGCCAATTTTTAGTGTATGTTTTTGTGGGATAAATCATATAATCTCAAAGGGTTCTGGTATTATATACTAGGTTCGTTCATTCTTATATTATTTAGTACAATCGGTCAAATACCACTATTATTTTTTCTCGACTATGATTCAGTGACTGTTGATACAACTTCAGTTGATCTTTTGAACACGATTCCTTCTAATCTAAGATTATTTTTAATAATGATAAGTTTTGTTCTAGTCCTCCCTGGGATCTGGCTTGTAGTAAAAAAACTCCATGATCTTCCATTAATGTCAATTTTGTCTGGTAGGAAAAATATTGATTATAATAGAATACTATTCTCCTTTAGTTTATGGGGTTCCGTAATCTTATTTATGGTTATTACTGGATATTTAATTTCACCAGAAAATTATGAAATAAACTTTAAATTAAAGGAGTTTTTGATTTTATTGATAATCGCTGTATGTTTAATTCCAATTCAAACTAGCGTTGAAGAAATAGTATTTAGAGGGTATCTAATGCAGGGTTTTGGCCATTGGTTCAATAGTAGATTTATGGCTTTATTTATGTCTTGTGTAGTTTTTGGTCTTCTTCATATTGTCAATCCTGAAGTTACTCAGCTTGGATATGGTTTTTTATTTGTTTATTTAATAGGTTCATTTACACTTGGAACTACAGTTCTTATGGATGATGGTCTTGAGCTTGCCCTGGGGTTCCATGCTGCTAATAATCTTTTTATAGCTTTGCTATTAACATCCGATTGGACTGCCCTTCAAACAGAATCAGTTCTTAAAGACATATCAGATCCAAAATTTGGAATATACGAAATGTTAACTGGTGCCATTCTTTACCCTATGATCCTATATATATTTGCAAAAAAATACTCTTGGACAAATTGGAAAGGTAAATTGTTTTCAAAGGTTAGATAGCTTCAATTCCATTTTTATGTCACTCCTCTCATACGGTGCATCTGGATTATCTATTTCTTTAAATCCAAACTTATTGTAGAGATGAATTGAATTCTTCAAAACAGTATTTGAGTAAAGTATAACTGATTTAAAATTATTATTGACGGAATAATCAATTACAAATTGGATTAATTGATGTCCAACACCATTACCTCTTAGCGCTTTTTTGACTGCCATTTTATTTAACTCATAGATTCCTTCCTCTCGTGGAATTAAGGCCATTGTACCAACTACTTTTGATTTAAAAATTGCAAAAAATATATGACCACCTTTATCAATAATTTCTTCCTTGCAATTTCTTAGTACCTTTTCGTCATAATCCTCAACATAAAAATACTCATTGAGCCAATCATAATTTAGGTCATAGAAGTAATCTGAGTATTTATCTTGAAAAGGAACTATCTCAACTTTCATTGCTTGTCATTCTATTAGGATTGACATATTTATCAAATTCCTTTTCTGATAAATAATTAAGTGCCAAAGCTGCCTCTTTTAATGAAATATCTTCATTGTAGGCTTTATTTGCTATTTCTGCAGCCTTATAATATCCTATTCTTGAGTTAAGAGCAGTAACTAACATTAAAGAATCATCAAGAAATTTTTTGATTCTTTTATTATTTGGTTTTAAACCATTAATACAGTTAACAGCAAAACTTAATGATGCATCTCCCAATATCTTAGATGATTCGATTATATTAAATGCAAAAAGTGGTTTAAAAACATTTAGTTCAAAATGTCCATTTGCACCGGCAAAACTTACAGCTACATCATTTCCGAATATTTGAGCACATACCATTGAAATTGCCTCACACTGAGTTGGATTTACTTTTCCAGGCATTATTGAACTTCCAGGCTCATTAGCTGGTAAAATAAGTTCACCTATTCCTGATCTCGGTCCTGATCCCATCAATCTAATATCATTTGAAATTTTATAAATAGAAGCTGCTAGAGTTTTTAATGCACCGTGTACTTCTACAATACAATCATGGCTGGCAATTCCCTCAAATTTGTTTGGAGATTCTTTAAATGAAAGTCCTGAATTTTTTGAGATATGTTCGACAACTTTCTTTGAATATCCTTTTGGGGTATTAAGCTGGGTGCCAACTGCAGTCCCGCCTAAGGGTAATTCACTTAAATGATCAAGAGAATTTTGTAATGATTTAATACCATGGTCAAGTTGAGATACATACCCAGAAAACTCTTGACCAAGAGTTATAGGAGTAGCATCCATTAAATGAGTTCTTCCAATTTTAACAATTTTATTAAACTCTTTTGATTTTTTATCAAGACTATCTTTTAATTTCTTGATGTTTGGGATTGTATTTTCAGTAATAATTTTCATTGCAGCAATATTAATTGCTGTTGGGAAAGTATCATTTGATGACTGAGAAAGATTAATATCATCATTTGGGGATAATAATTTTTCAGACTTGCCAATTTCTTTTCCCTGAATTAAATGTGCTCTGTTTGAAATAACTTCATTAACATTCATATTAGTTTGAGTACCTGACCCAGTCTGCCATATTACTAATGGAAACTGATCATTATGCATATTTTCTAGAATCTCATCACAAACGCTCTCTATCAGGTTACATTTATCTTTTGATAGTACTCCAAGATTAAAATTAGTTTGAGCTGCAGACTTTTTTAAAACAGCATAAGCATGTATAATCTCAATTGGCATAGTTGATGGATTGCCAATTTTAAAATTATTTCTTGATCTTTCAGTCTGAGCTCCCCAAAGAGCGTTTATTGGAACTTTTACTTCTCCTAACGTATCTTTTTCAATTCTGTAGTCCTTCATCTTTGTAATTTACTTAAAAAAAATTACTTTTGTTAAGCATTTACAAATATATGGAGTTTCAACAATACCTCGGATTTTTAGCCTTTTTAGCAATATTTACAATGGGCTTTTGGCTAATGATTTTTTTAGCAATTGTAGCACCATATTGGGCTTCATCATATGTATTCCAAAGAATTAAGGAGTTTATAAATAAAAAACTTAGATCCTAGTTATTAAATATTGGTTCTTCACCACCTCCTTGATCAAAATCACCTTGATTTCTTCTAATATTCTTTTTTCTTTGCTTATACTTATTATCATTAAACCTATAGCTGAAGGTTAGCACATAAGTTGGCATCCTCCATCTACCTTCACTTTTTCTGTAGAAAGTGTCTCTAAATGTCTCAGATTTAGATTTACTGGTGTTAAATAAATCACTAAATTTTAGGGAAAGAGTTCCTTTTTTATTTAGTAAAGATTTTTGTATTGCTCCAGTAACAAATCCAAACGCTTTTCTCTTAGAGAAAGCATTTTCGCTTGGTCCACGAACAAATCCAAAAAATTGAATGCTGAAGTCCTTAGGAAGTCTTATAAACCCGTTAAACCTACTACTCCAATTAGTATTATCAGAGTCAAAGTTTTGATCTTCGTATTGACCTCTTATAGAGCTTGAATTAATTGTAAAACTGGCATTTAGCCTTACACTTCTTGAGGGAGTATATGTCAGGCTTAATTCTGATCCAATTCTTTTATTATTTGATAAATTTATTGGATACGAATCTAAAACAGGAACTTGAAGTATTGGAGCATTCGAGTCGCTATCAACAATAAGATCAACAATTTCGCCTGTTTCTTCAGTTATCCTCTCAATATTTCCATCAGATTGTCTGTAAAAAATTGATGTATTGAGAGTAAATTTTTTAAATCTCTTTAAATAGTCTAATTCAAGTGCTGTAGTAAAAGTTGGATTTAAGAAGGGGTTACCTCTTCTAAAACTTGTTACAGAATTTCTTCTTGGAAATGGATTTATATCCCATCCTCTTGGTCTTCTTATTCTTTTGCTATATCCAAATGTCAAAGATTCTTGACTTGAGAACTCATATGCAAGATTTAAAGTTGGAAAAAGATCAGAATACTTTTTTATTTCAAATTGATTAGTTGTTTTTTGATTAATTTCTTGTTTTGAATTTTCATATCTTAATCCAAATAATGCTGATAATTTGTCAAATTTTTTACCAAACTGAGTATATAATGAGTTGACAGACTCTTTATAGTTAAAAATATTTGATAATCCAGAATCTGATATGAAACTATTACCCGTCAAGAAAGATACATCATAATCAGTTTCTCTCTCTAAGAAACTACCTCTATATCCAAATTCAAATTCAGTCTCTTTATCAATAGGGTAAATAAAGTCAACTTGTCCTAGTAGCCTTTTTTGAAAATCAATATTTGATACTTTTTCAAAAATTGATTCTGAAATTAAAGGAAAGCTTGCAAAGTCTTCGATATCTTCAAGTTCGTCATCTTCACTTTCTTCGTATGATATTCTAGCACTTAGTGTTTGTCCATCTCTATCGTAATCTTTGTAGAAGTCTAGAGCATATTCAAAAGATTCATCCATCTCAGTCTCATCTCTAAGTCTTTTGTTTGTTGAAGATATTGAACCCTCAGATATATCATTTACTATGTTAGTAGCATAGCTTGAATCATCACCTTTTTTGTAAAAACCACTTAAAGTTAGGGATGTCTTGTCATCAAAATAATATTCACTTCCTAAATTGAAAAAAATGTTTTTATTATTGTAATCCCAATCATTTGATTCATCAATTGTTAAGTCTTGTCTAGAATAATTAGTTTCAGAAAAATAAGAACCTGAATTTTCTGAGTTACTTAAGTTAACTGTACTAAATAGGTTCACTTTTTCATTTCTTACATTTAAGGTACCATTTAAGCCCTCATTTCTTGGAATACCAAGATTAAGATTAAAGTTTCCATTAAAACCAAGAAGACTCTGCTTCTTGAGTATTATATTTAAAATACCAGCAGTTCCTTCAGCTGAGTATCTTGCTGATGGTGATGTTACTACCTCAACTTTTTCAATTGATTCAGAGGGTAGTGATCGTAGACCTTGAGGTCCTGATAGACCGACTAAACCTGATGGCTTCCCATTTATTAGAATCCTAACATTATTATTTCCTCGTAATGAAATATTACCATCAAAGTCTACATCAATAGAGGGTATATTAGCAAGTACATCAGAAACGTTACCACCTTTAACGGTAATATCTTGACCTACATTGTATATTTTTCTATCAAGTCTAATTTCAACTTGAGTTCTTTCAGCTCTTACTTCAACTTCATCAAGCATAGACACATCTAGAACCAATGGGATGTTACCAATATCAGTATTACCTCTAATTATAAGATTCTCATTTGAATAAGAAATAAATGATATATAATCTATTCTTAATTCGTACAAACCTGGGTTTACATCAACTGAGAATTTTCCATTTTCATCAGTTAATCCTCCGAATATTTTTTCTGGGTTGTTTTTAGATTTAATAGATATAGTTGCATATTCAAGTGGTTCACCTGTTTCTGAATCTGAAATAATTCCAAAAACTTTAAAGTTCATACTCGCATTTCTTTGAAAATTACTATTACTTGGTTGTTGTGAAAATAATATAGAAGAAAATAAAAAGATGAATAATCTTGTGAGATTTTGCATTATAGGTTTTTGTTTGGTCTAGCAAAGATATTTTTTTAACTACAACACTAAACACAAGGTTTTGTTAAAAAAAAGATGCATTTTATTAAGTGTTTGAGCGTTAGCCTTATACAAAATAAAACTTCGGTAAGATATAAAAGGGGAGGGCTATTTTAAAGACTTTACTATGGCTTCAAATGCATTCGGGTTATTCATAGCTAAGTCAGCTAAAACTTTTCTATTTAAAGAAATATTATTTGACTTGAGCTTGTAAATAAACTCATTGTATGAAAGGCCATGTTGATGAGCAGCTGCATTTATTCTCATAACCCACAAAGACCTAAAGTTTCTTTTCTTAGTTTTTCTATCTCTGTAGGCATATACAAGAGCTTTTTCAACAGCATTCTTAGCTACCGTCCAAACATTCTTTCTTCTTCCGAAGTATCCTTTCGCTTGTTTTATAATTTTCTTTCTTCTTGATCTTGAAGCAACAGAATTTACTGATCTTGGCATAACTACAAATTTATTTTAATCTTAATTGTCTTTTAATATTATTCTCATCACTTTCATGAACTAGACCAAAGTGAGTAAGCCTTAATTTTCTTTTTTTTGATTTTTTTGTCAAAATATGATTTTTAAAGGCATGTTTTCTTTTAATTTTTCCAGATCCGGTAACTTTAAACCTTTTCTTTGCACTGGATTTTGTTTTCATTTTTGGCATAGTTCCCTAATTTAATTCTTTTTTGGTATTATAAACATTATCATTCGTTTTCCTTCTAATTCTGGCATCTGTTCAACCTTTCCAATTTCTTCAAGATCTTGAGCTAATCTTAAAAGCAAAATCTGACCTTGTTCTTTAAATATTATCGATCTTCCTTTAAAAAAAACAAATGCTTTTAATTTTGCACCTTCTTTTAAAAATTTTTCTGCATGCTTTTTCTTAAACTGATAATCATGTTCATCTGTTTGTGGTCCAAACCTTATTTCTTTTACAACAATTTTACTTGTCTTTGATTTAAGTGCTTTATCCCTTTTCTTCTGTTCGTACAAGAATTTCTTATATTCCAGAATTTTACATACAGGTGGAGAGGCTTTTGGAGAAATTTCAACTAAATCTAATTCTAGATTTCTTGCCATTCTTAATGCCTCATTTGTAGAATATATTCCAACATCTACATTATCGCCAACTAACCTAACCTCATGAGCAGTTATCCTAGTATTGATTCTATGAGGGTCTTCTTTTATTTCTCTTCTGAATCTCTTATTTGGTTTTCTTCTTCTTATTGCTATAACAACTGTTTTTAATTAATATTAAATTTTGGTATACATTCAGAAATTTCTTTCTTGATTATATCCACAAATTCTTCAATTTTCATTTCACCTAGATCATCTCCATGATGTCTTCTTATTGAAACTGAGTTATTTTTAACTTCATTTTCTCCTACAACAATCATAAAAGGAATCTTCTTTATCTCAGATTCTCTGATTTTCTTACCTACAGTCTCATTTCTATCATCCAAGTGCGCGCGAATTTCGTGATTTTCTAAGATATTTAAAACTTTTTGACCATAATTTTTAAAGTTTTCACTAACAATTAAAATTTCTACTTGAGTGGTTGTAAGCCATAAAGGAAAAACTCCTGCAGTATGCTCAAGTAAAATTGCAACAAATCTTTCCATACTTCCAAATGGTGCTCTATGAATCATAACTGGTCTTAAATCTTCATTATTACTCCCTTTATATGTTAAATCAAATCTTTCTGGAAGGTTGTAATCGACCTGTATAGTCCCTAGCTGCCACTTTCTCCCAAGAGCATCTTTAACCATAAAGTCAAGTTTTGGTCCATAGAATGCTGCTTCACCCAATTCAACATTGTATTCTAGGCCTTTTTCTTTTGCAGAATTAAGAATTGCTTGCTCAGATATTTCCCAATTCTTATCGGATCCAATATATTTTTCTGGATTTTCAGGATCTCTGAGTGATACTTGTGCGGAATAATTATCAAACCCTAGTGATTTAAAAACAAAAAGTACTAAATCAATGGTATTATTAAATTCTGAATCTACTTGTTCAGGTGTGCAAAAAATATGTGCATCATCAACAGTAAATCCTCTCACCCTGCTCAGACCATGTAATTCTCCACTCTGTTCATATCTATAAACAGTACCAAACTCTGCAAGTCTTAAGGGAAGATCTCTGTAACTCTGAGGCTTAGCTTTATAAATCTCACAATGGTGAGGACAATTCATTGGTCTTAAAATAAAAGTTTCAGAATCATTGGGGGTATAAATTGGCTGAAAACTATCTGCTCCATACTTCTCATAGTGTCCAGAAGTTTCATATAACTCTTTTGCACCAATATGTGAGGACATAACTTTCTTATAACCAGCTCTTTTTTGAGCATCTTCAAGAAAATCTTGCAACCTATCTCTTAACTCTGTTCCGTTTGGTAACCAAAGTGGTAGTCCTTGTCCGACTCTACTTGAGAATGTAAATAACTCAAGTTCTTTACCAATTTTTCTATGGTCTCTTTCTTTGGCTTTTTCTACTAATTCAAGATATTCTGTAAGTAACTTTTGCTTAGGGAATGAAATACCATAAATTCTTGTTAATTGATTATTCTTCTCATCACCTCTCCAATAAGCACCAGCAATATTAAGAAGTTTAACAGCTTTAACAATTCCTGTTGATGGAATGTGGCCACCTTTACACAAATCAGTAAAATCTGCATGATCACAGAATGTAATAGTCCCATCATCAAGAGCTTCAATTAACTCAATTTTATATTCATTTTTCTCTTTTTTATAAAATTCTAAAGCTTCTTTTTTTGAAATGCTCTTCATTTTAAATTTGAAATCATTTCGCGAAAACTCAAGAAATTTTGCCTCAATCTTTATAAAGTCTTTTTCTGAAATAGTTTCATCACCAAAATCAACATCATAGTAAAAACCATTTTCAATTGAAGGACCAATTGTTAATTTAGATTTCGGATAGAAAAATTTTATTGTTTGAGCTAAAATATGAGCTGATGAATGCCAAAATGCTTGTTTTCCTTCATCATCTTCCCATGTAAATAGCTTAATATTGCCATCAGTGGTCAATTTTGAGTCAAGTTCAAGAGTTTCATTATTAAAAGATGCTGAGATAACTTTTCTTGCAAAACCCTCGCTTATACTTTTAGCTACATCAATTACTTTGACACCTTTGTCAAATTTTTTTACGGAATCATCTGGAAAAATTATACTTATCATAGCTAAATCTATTCAAAAATAAATCAATTTAATTTATTCTTAGGTCCAAGAGTGCCATTTAATATATTATTGATTCCTCTATATCCACAAAAAATAGCTAATACAAGAAGGATTGCACCAAAAATAAGTACAAATAAAAAGAATGGGTGATCTTGATTGTTAAATGCTTGTGAGACAATTACTGGGGCTATAAAGCATAAAGATATACCTACGAAAACCTGAATAAAACCTTTCCTTAAGTATTTATTCATTTGAAAAATTATCAATGGCAGAGCGGATGCTCTTATGCTTCAATATAAGTTCATTAGCTTTCTCCTCATTTACCCCTAATTCTTCCATAATAATTCTTCTTGCTCTTTTGTTTAGCTTTGCATTACTCATTTGCATATCAATCATTTTATTTCCTCTTACATGCCCATCAAGAATCATTGAGATTGTTGAGATCATATTCAAAATAAGTTTTTGAGCAGTTCCAGCTTTTAATCTTGAGCTACCAGTTAAAAATTCAGGACCAACGATAACTTCAATTTTAAAATCTGCATATTTTGATAGAGGAGAGTTCTCATTACATACAATACATCCAGTAGATATATTATTATCTTGACAAGCTTTTAGACCTCCAACTACATAAGGGGTAGTTCCTGAAGCAGCAATTCCAATTACAAAGTCACCATCAGTAATATTATGCTCAGAAAGATCTTTCCAAGCTTGACTCAAATCATCTTCAGCAATTTCTATTGAACTGTACAGTGCAGGTATGCCTCCAGCCACTAAACCGACAACTTTCTCTGGAGGTGTACCAAATGTTGGAGGGCACTCTGATGCATCTAAAACACCAAGTCTTCCACTAGTACCGGCTCCTATGTAAAACAGTCTACCACCTTCCTTAATTTTAGGTGCAATATTTTCAATTAAACTTGTGACATCAGGCAGAACTTTATTTACGGCTTTTAAAGCATTATTATCTTCTTCATGCATAGCATTAACAAGTTCACTAACAGATTTTTTTTCTAAATTTTTATGATTTGACTCTTGTTCTGTTATCTTGTAAAAACTCATTATTCTTTTGAATTTAATTTAAAGTCTAAATTCTTCTTAAGTTCGCCTAGAAATTCTTGTGTGGTAAGAAAATTTGAATCAACTAAATCCTCTCTGAAGACAAGCAAAGCAAGATCTTTAGTCATTTTACCATCTTCTACTGTCTCAATACAAACTTCCTCTAAAATTTTACAGAATTTGATTAGCTCCTTGTTATCATCCAGTTTACCTCTGTGCATTAGCCCTCTTGTCCAAGCAAAAATTGATGCTATAGGATTTGTAGATGTTTGCTCACCCTGTTGGTGTCTTCTGTAATGTCTTGTTACAGTCCCATGAGCTGCTTCTGCTTCTAAAGTTTTTCCGTCAGGTGTTACAAGTGTTGATGTCATTAGTCCTAAAGATCCAAATCCTTGAGCTACAACATCAGATTGAACATCTCCATCATAATTTTTACAAGCCCATACAAAACCACCTTTCCACTTAATAGCAGCAGCAACCATATCATCAATCAGTCTGTGTTCATATGTTATATTTTCTTTTTCAAATTTATCTTTGAACTCATTTTCAAAAACTTCTTCAAATATATCTCTAAAGCGACCATCATAAGCTTTTAATATTGTATTCTTGGTTGATAGATAAAGGGGCCATCTTTTAGTTAAAGCCATGTTCATACAAGATCTTGCAAAACCATAAATGGATGAATCTATATTATACATAGACATTGCGATACCATCCTCTTCAAAATTATATACTTCCCAGGTTTTTGACTCAGAGCCATCTGATGGTGTAAATTTCATCTCTAATTTCCCAGGACCATTAGTTGTTACATCTGTTGCACGATATTGATCACCAAATGCATGTCTTCCTATACAGATTGGTCTTGACCAACCTTGAACATATCTTGGTATAGACCTACAAATGATAGGTTCTCTAAAAACAGTACCACCGACAATATTTCTAATGGTGCCATTAGGAGATTTGTACATTCGATTGAGAGAAAATTCCTCAACTCTTTTTTCATCGGGAGTAATTGTTGCGCATTTAATACCAACATTATGTTTCTTGATAGCATTTGCGGCATCAATTGTTATTTGATCATCTGTTTTATCTCTGGACTTTATTCCTAGATCATAATATATGATATCAAGATCTAAATAGTCTAGAATTAATTTTTCTTTGATAAATTTCCAGATAATACGAGCCATTTCATCACCATCTATTTCAACTATGGGATTGGCTACTTTAATTTTTGACATAAGATTTATACTTCTTTAATCCTTGCTTTCTTTCCTCTAAGATCTCTAAAGTAGTAAATTCTTGATTGTCTAACTTTACCTTTCTTATTAACTTCGATTTTATTTAAAGCAGGCATGTTTAATGGGAAAATCCTTTCAACTCCAACAGTTCCTGACATTTTTCTAATAGTAAATGTTTTAGATTCTCCTCTTCCTTTAATCTGAATAACGACTCCTTTAAAAGATTGAGTTCTAACTTTGTCACCTTCTCTAATTTCATAATAAACGGTAATTGTATCACCTGATGAGAAAGATGGAAAATCATTTTTAGTGATAAGTTTTTCTTGAACTAGACTTACTGTTGAATTCATTAGTTTTTTTTTAGTTGGTTTGATTAACTTCAAACACGCGCAAAAATAAACCTTTTTTAATCATTATCAAAAAGATTTGGTCTAAGTAATTTTGTCCTTTCAATTGATTTCTCGTCATTCCATTTTTGAATCTCCTTATCATTACCGGATAATAGAACCTTGGGAACTTTCATCCCCTTGTAAATTTCAGGTCTAGTATAAATGGGAGGAGATAATAGATTATCTTGAAAGGTATCAGATAAGGCTGATGATTCATCTCCTATAATTCCAGGTAGTAGTCTTATAATTGAATCACATAGAACTGCTGCAGGGAGTTCTCCTCCAGATACAACAAATTCACCTATTGAAATTTCTTTTGTTATTATATGCTCTCTGACTCTATGATCAATACCTTTATAATGACCGCAAATAATTATTATGTTGTTTAATGTAGAAAAATGGTTTGCTGTTTTTTGATTTAATAAATCTCCATCAGGAGTGAGATAAATTATTTCATCATAATTGTTAGTCTCCTTAAGTTGTTCAATGCACCTATCAATTGGTTCGATTTTTATTACCATCCCTGGGAATCCACCATAAGGGTAATCATCTACTTTTCTTGAATTGTCAGCAAACTCTCTCAGATTGTGTGTTTTAATTACAACCTTATTAGAATCGATTGCTTTTTTTATAATTGAGAAAGAATTAAGGTTATCAAATACATCTGGAAATAAAGTAAGAACATCAATCCTCATTAATTTGAGCTTTTCTTCAAAGTTACGATTGCTGTTTTTAATTTTCCATCTCTCACATAGTTTACTTCAACTTTATCACCAGGTCTTTTTGATGAGAGATATCCAGATAGATCAGAAAACCTATTGATCTTAAAACCATCTACAGACTTAATTATATCACCTCTTGTTAATCCAGCAGAACCAGCTCCAAAACCTTCTTCAATTTCATCAATATAGAAGCCCTCAGTTTCATTTATATTAAGTTGTCTGGAATATGAAGATTTTAATGCTACACCTCTTACCCCTAAAAGACCTTTTTGAACATCACCGTATTCAATGATATCTTCAAATATTTTTCTTACGGTGTTACTAGGAACAGCAAAAGAATATCCTACATATCCACCAGTCATGGATTGAATGAGAGTATTGATTCCTATCAATTCGCCTTGGATATTAACTAAAGCACCTCCACTATTTCCAAAATTTACTGCTGCATCAGTTTGAATAAATGATTGATTTTTTTGATCATACTCGTTTAGATCTCTTGATTTTGAGCTTACTATACCAGCCGTAACTGTAGAATTTAAATTATAAGGATTCCCCACTGCCAGGACCCATTCTCCAATTAATGTTGAATCTGAATCACCAAAGAAGATGTAGTCTAATTTGATATTAGAATCAATTTTAAGTACTGCAATGTCTGTTACCTCGTCAAATCCAATAATTTCAGCTTCATATTCTTTATTATTATTTGTTGTTACAATTACTTCAGATGAATTCTCAATGACATGATAATTAGTAATAATATAGCCATCAGGTGAAATTATTACACCCGATCCAGTTCCAACCTTTTTTTTTGAATCATCTCCATAGAAAAATTGTAAAGCCCAGCTATCACTTTCTTCAACAATACTAGTATTTTTCACATGAACCACTGCATCAATAGTTTTGCTAGCAGCAAAAGTTAAATCTGGAAGAGATGATGTACCAAAATTTTTTTGAGTATTACTATTAACTGAAAACGCAGAGACGGGGTTACTAATAAATTTAGTTTGGTAATCTATTTTGTCATTATTACTAACACTACTGTATACTATTAATGTTAGAATTGAACAAAAAATGGAGACGCAAAGAATTTTTATATACAGTTTCATTTTTTTTTATAAAAATAAGATATTAAAAATTTAATAATTATATTTTAACTATTGTTTAACTAGAACAAGATGAAATTAAGACTTAGAGCTTTAGAACCTTCTGATCTTGAAATGATGTATGATATTGAAAATGATAAATCCTTATGGGTTTATTCAAATACTTCCTCACCTTTTTCAAAACATACTTTGAAAAATTTTATTGAAAATTCACACCTGGATATTCTTGATCATAAACAAGTTAGACTTGTAATATGTGATGATTCA
>ENA-OSEY01000617-OSEY01000617.1-marine-metagenome-genome-assembly--contig:-NODE-617-length-25539-cov-9.756343_pt1 | contig 25539 bp, 25 predicted proteins | sample MGYA00248465_ERZ534230 | MGnify/ENA primary metagenome ERZ534230 (study PRJEB26409, sample SAMN06344110) | marine metagenome | isolation source: Sea water from surface | place: Atlantic Ocean:Southern...
TCATCTGAAAGCTCATCCATACCCAAAATGGCGATGATATCTTTTAGCTCTAAATATCTTTGAAGAACTTGTTGAACTCCTTTTGCAACATCGTAATGTTCTTGGCCAACAATGGCTGGATCAAGCTGTCTACTGGTAGAGTCAAGCGGATCAACTGCCGGGTAGATACCTAAAGACGCAATTTGTCTTGAAAGTACTACCGTTGCATCAAGGTGAGCGAATGTTGTTGCCGGCGATGGATCTGTTAGATCATCTGCAGGAACATATATTGCTTGCACTGATGTAATTGAACCAGTCTTGGTTGATGTAATTCTTTCTTGAAGAACTCCCATTTCTTCAGCAAGCGTTGGCTGATAGCCCACTGCTGAAGGCATTCTTCCAAGAAGCGATGAACATTCCACGCCAGCCAAAGTGTATCTATAAATGTTATCAACGAATAAGAGCACATCTTTACCCTCATCTCTGAATTTCTCGGCAATGGTTAATCCTGATAAAGCCACCCTCATTCTGCATCCAGGAGGTTCGTTCATTTGTCCATAAACCAAAGCAACCTTATCCAACACTTGTGATTCGGTCATTTCTAGATAAAAGTCATTTCCTTCTCTTGTCCTTTCACCTACACCGGCAAAAACAGAATAACCGCTTGTTTCGTAAGCGATGTTTCTGATTAGCTCCATCATATTGACTGTCTTTCCTACACCAGCACCCCCGAACAATCCGACCTTACCTCCTTTAGCAAACGGGCACATTAGATCAATAACTTTTATTCCTGTTTCTAAAATCTCAGATGATTCCGCCTGATCTTCATAGCTTGGCGGAGCTCTGTGAATAGGCATTTGTTCTTCAGCTCCGACATCGCCTTTTCCGTCAATGGGTTCGCCCAAGACATTCAAAATCCTTCCTAAGGTTTTTTCTCCAACGGGCACTTTCACTGCGTCTCCTGTGTTTAAGACTTTTGCGCCCCTTTGAAGACCCTCTGTTTGACCCATTGCAATGGTTCTAACAATTCCGTCTCCAAGCTGCTGCTGGACTTCTAAAACTAAACCCTCTCCTTCAACTTCAAGAGCATCGTATATTTTAGGAAGCTCCTGTCTAGAGAATTCCACATCGATTACGGCTCCGATTACTTGTACTACTGTGCCTTGGCTCATTTTATTTTCCTCAAGTTCTAAATTGCTTCGGCTCCAGCAACAATCTCAGAAAGTTCTTGAGTAATTGCTGCTTGCCTTGCGTTGTTATAAATAAGTTGTAATTCATCAATGATTGTCCCTGCATTTTCGGTAGCGTTTTTCATTGCTACCATTTTTGCTGCCTGTTCGCATGCAATGTTTTCAATGACCGCTTGGTATACCAGGGATTCAACATACCTTTGCATTAAACCATCAAGAAGTTCTTTTGCATCTGGCTCGTAAATATAGTCCCATCTGTGTTTTAGCTCAGGAGTGTCCTCTGGTAACAATGGAAGAAGTTGTCTTATTTCAGGCGTTTGAGTCATGGTGTTTTCAAATCTATTGCTGGCAAGGAAGACCTTGTCTATTTCACCGCTCTCAAATTTATCAAGCAGGACCTTTATTGAACCGATCAAATCTTCAAGTGCCGGTATGTCACCAAGTTTTTCAGCGGTGGCGACCACGTTGCCCCCAAAAGAATTAAAAAATACTTTTGCTTTTGTTCCAATGGGACAAAACATTTGATTTACACCTGCTTCTGATTGCTCCTTGAGAAAAGGAAGCAGGGTTCTAAATAAATTTATATTCAGCCCTCCACACAACCCTTTGTCCGATCCAATAACAATGACGCCTATTCCTTTAACATCTCTCTCTGACATGTAGACAGGCTTATACTCTGGATTTGAGTTAGCCAAATGGCCAATGACCGATAACATTCTGTTAGCGTAAGGCCTGCCCATCTCCATGCGATCCTGGGTCTTACGCATTTTGCTTGAGGCAACCATTTCCATGGCACTAGTAATTTTTTGAGTATTAGAAATACTTGAGATCTGCTTTCTAATTTCTTTAGTGTTCGCCATTCAGTGCTACCAAGTTTGTGTTGCTTTAAATTTATCGAGAGCTTCTGTGAAGGTTGCAAGGATTTCATCTGAATGTTCGCCGCTCTCTGCTAAATTATCCATGAAATCTTTGTGCTCCGAATTCATATAAGAAATCAGTGCTGATTCAAAATCTGCAATTTTATTGAGCTCCACATCTTTTAAATAACCTTTATCTACAGCAAAAAGAACAAGCCCCATCTCTGAAACGGACATAGGTGAATATTGTTTTTGCTTCATTAATTCTGTTACCTTCTGACCAAGCTCAAGCTGCTCTCTAGACGCGTCATCCAAATCTGATGCAAATTGTGCAAAAGCTTCCAGCTCTCTGAACTGTGCAAGAGCAATTCTCACACCTCCACCTAATTTTTTAATCAACGGAGTTTGAGCGGCTCCACCCACCCTTGAGACAGAAATACCTGGATTCATGGCTGGTAATAGACCTTTGTTGAAATAGGAGGTTTCTAGGAAGATCTGACCGTCTGTAATTGAAATTACGTTCGTAGGAACGAAAGCTGAGACGTCTCCAGCCTGAGTTTCAATAATTGGTAGAGCGGTCAAAGACCCTGTTTTGCCTTTAACTTTGCCTTCGGTTTGCTCTTCAACATAATCTTCGTTCACCCTGCAGCCTCTTTCAAGAAGTCTTGAGTGAAGGTAAAAAATATCGCCCGGATAAGCTTCTCTTCCCGGCGGCCTTCTGAGCAGAAGTGATATTTGACGATAGGCTACAGCTTGCTTGGAAAGGTCGTCATAAATGATAAGCGCGTCCTCCCCTTTATCTCTGAAATATTCGCCCATAGAACAACCTGAGTAAGGCGCAAGAAATTGCATTGGGGCAGGGTCCGCTGCTGCCGCTGCAACAATAATTGTATGCTCCATAGCTCCGTATTCTTCAAGCTTTCTCACCACTGCGGCAATGGAAGATTGTTTTTGCCCTACGGCTACATACACACAAGTAACGCCCGTTCCTTTTTGATTAATGATTGCGTCTAAGGCAATTGCTGTCTTGCCCGTTTGTCGGTCGCCAATAATCAATTCTCTTTGGCCTCTTCCAATTGGCACCATACTATCTACTGCCTTAAGCCCTATCTGCACAGGCTCGTCAACCGGCTTTCTTGTCATTACCCCGGGAGCAACTTTTTCAACCGGAGAAGTTAATTTAGTTTTGATTGGACCTTTACCATCGATTGGGTTTCCAAGAGCATCTACTACTCTTCCGACAAGCTCTGGCCCAACAGGAACCTCTAAAATCTTACCTGTGCACTTGGCCACTCCACCTTCGGCAAGTTGTTTGTAGTCTCCAAAAATTACCACACCAACAGAGTCTCTTTCTAAATTAAGCGCCATTCCAGAAACGCCGCCTTCAAACTCTATAAGCTCTCCGTACATTGCGTCGCTTAATCCATGCACCCTCGCGATGCCGTCTGAAAGAAATACGATCGTTCCCTCGTTGGATTCTGTGGTTGAAGTTTCTAGGGAATCAATTCTTCCCTTTATAATTTCGCTTATTTCTGAGGGGTTTAAATTATCCATGGTTCTCCTTTTTAGTTTCTTAGTTGTGTTTGAAGCAGGTCTAGTTTTCTTTTGATAGACATATCAAGGACCTGGTCTTCATAGGCGATCTTTAATCCACCAATTAACGACTTGTCTATGTCAAAATCTATAACAACCTCAGAATCGAGTCTTTTTTCAAGGGCTGAGGTGATCTTTTTAATTTGTTTTTCTTCTAGCTGGAAAGGTGAAGAGACATGGACATTTTTTTTATTGAGGCTCTCAAGGGCCAGCTCGTTGAAGAAGTTTATGATCTCGGGAAGGTTTTTTAATCTCTTGTTGTCTCCGCAGACCTTAACGAAAGAGGAAGCTTTGTCTGATATTTCGCCTTTAAAAAGATCCATAAATATTTCTGTTTTGTCTGAATAGGACAGATCGGGGTTTAGCAACAAATTAGTTATTTTTTGATCGGCACATACTGCTTTTATTTTTTGCAAATCGGATGACCATTCCTCAATTGAATTATCTTGCTTCGCAACACTAAAGGCTGCTTCTGCATAAGGTCTGGCTATAACCGATTGACTTGTCATAATTCTTTAATAAGTTGATCAACTATTTCTTTGTTTGCGCTTTCGTCAATCTCTTTGTTTAAAATCTTGGAAGCTCCTGCAACGACCAAAACTGATAACTCTTCCTTGAGCGTTTCTTTAGCTTTGTTGGTGCTTTGAGCAATATCAGACTCAGCAGTTTCTTTAATTTTTTTTGCTTCCTCAGTGGCCTGCTCTTTTGCTTCATCTATTAACTGATCGGCCCTCGAACCGGCCTGATTAATTAAAGTTGAAGCCTCAGATTTTGCGGCATCTATGACTCTGCTAGATTCCTCTTTCGCTTCCTCTAGCTGCCTTTTAGATTCGCTTGCGGCTTGAAGGCCCTCATCAATTTCTTTTCTTCTTTCTTCAAGAACACTTGCCATGCTTGGCCATATGTATCTGTAAGTGATAAATACAAATATGCAAAAAGCTATGAGTTCTGCAAAAAAAGTAGCGTTTATATTCATGTTTTACGTGAATAAGAATAATAACCCTACCGCCAAAGAAATGATTGGCAGCGCATCTGTTAAACCTAGAGCAATCAACACCTGAGCAAAAAGCTGTCCTTGCAGCTCTGGCTGTCTGGCGACTGCCTCTATGTACTTAGAGGTAAGAGTTCCAATTCCAACCCCTCCTCCAAGGGCGCCTAAACCAGTAAGCAAGGCTCCTGCTACTAATCTTAATTCTTCCATATCCGTCTCCTAAAGTTGTGGCTAGTGTTTTGTGCTAGCCAAGTTTAAATAAGCGATTGTAAGCATCATGAAGATATACGCCTGCAACGCGACAATTAAAATGTGAAATAGTGCCCAAGCCAGATTCATAATCAAGCCAGGCAAAAACCAAAGTGTTTGAGAAAATGACATAAAGAACTGCCCAAACATAATGGCAATCAAAATGAAAATCATCTCGCCAGCAAACAAGTTGCCGTAAAGCCTTAGTGCTAAAGCGACATGCTTAGACACAAAGCTAATAAATTCTAGAGGTCCCAAGGGAATAATAAATAATTCTTTTAGAAAGCCGCCCAAGCCATGGGTGTTTATGCTGAAATAAGTAACAAGCACCATTACGACTGCAGCCAGAGCTAAGGGTGCGTTCAAATCAGCGGTAGGCAATATCTTAAAGTAGTTTATTCCACTACCAGCCTGCCCAAAAAAGTTAGCCATTTCCACGGGCAACAAGTCCATTAAGTTCCATGACAAAATCCACAAACAACTTGCAAATGCGAGCGGGGCTACTATTTTTGAAGTTCCGTGATACCCAGAAGACACCGCGCTACCGATAAATTCGTGAACAAATTCAACAAAGTTTTGCAGCTTGCCTGGAGTTCCTTTTTTGGCAGATCTGTTGATGAGCCCAAAGAAACCAAAGACCAGAACGCCCAAAAAAACCGACATAAATATTGTGTCCATGTGAAATGCCCAGAAACCCATCTCGGATACATCGCAGGCTGAGTCTAAGCTTTTTGAAAGGTCTTGTTGGTGATGAGCGAAGCCCCAGGAAGATGTTTTTTCACACCAGCCGAAGGTTAAATTTACAAGGTGATGACCTATGTAATCAGAGGTTTCGACTAGATTATTTGCTGCTTCTTTAGCCATGTCTTTTAAGGCAGTGCATTATAGTTGTCTGGAGCCAATAAACTCAAGGCTATAAAGGCTTTTTTTTCGTTATAAGAGCGTCTAACTTTTCTTGCGAAAAGGACCAATTATCTTATCTAGCTGATCGAGATCTCTGTAACTAAAAATTATTTTGCCTGACCCGTTTTTTTTATGTTGAATTGATACCGATGAGGATAGTTCGTTGCTGATCTCCTCCTCTAAGGCGCTTATGTTCGCATCCTTTCTTTTTGGGGTTTTCGTCTTGCCAGAACCTGACAAATAATCTTGCGCAGCCTTTTCTGTTTGTCGAACAGACCAGCCGTTTTTAGCGGCCTGTTTTGCGAAGGAGGCTTGCGGACCTTCTGGCAATGTCAACAATGCTCGTGCGTGACCCATATCAATGCTTGAACTTTCCAATAGGTTTTGAGCCTCTTTGCATAAATTGTTTAGCCTTAAAATATTTGCTACTCCCGACCTAGATTTCCCAACCGCCGACGCTACGTCTTGCTGACTGATATTAAATTCCTTTTGAAGCCTTAAAAGACCTCTCGCCTCTTCCATTGGATTCAAGTCTTCTCTTTGCAGATTTTCAATTAAACCCATTCTGATAATTTGATCTTCAGATGCATCTTTAAAGATAGCGGGAATGGTCGTGAGGCCGGCTTGCTTGGATGCCCTCCATCTTCTCTCGCCGGCAATGAGTTCGTAAGCGTCTCCCCCCACTCTTCGAACTATTATTGGCTGAATGACTCCTTGCGAGGAAATTGATTCGGTTAATTCTTCAAGAGACTCTTGGTTTATGTTTTCTCTCGCCTGATATCTGCTAGGGCTAATTTTATCTATGGCTATTTCTTGGCTTTGTGCTTGCTGAGAAGAAATGGGCTCGTCGCCCAACAAGGCATCCAGGCCTCTCTTTAAAGTTTTTCTATCTTCGCTCATGCAACCATTGAATCTTTCTCAAACTTTGAAATAACTTCCCCGGCAAGTGCAAGATAAGCGACTGTGCCCTTAGCTGTCGGATCATAAAAGAGACCTGGTTTGCCGGAGCTGGGGGCTTCCGCCAGCTTTATGTTTCTTGGGATGACGGTTGAGCAAAGCTCATTCGGGAAGTATTTTTGCAGTTCTTCTGAGACCTCTCTTGTTAGCCTGGCCCTAGGATCGAACATCGTTCTTAAGATGGCGCTGATTTGTATGTTTTCTCCGGTCTTGCTGTTTATATCATTAATGGCTTTGTTCAGAGAAACAAGTCCTTCCATTGCATAGTATTCGCACTGCATGGGAATGATTAGCTTAGAGCTGGCTCTTAGCGCGTTCAATGTAAGAATGCCCAACGATGGGGGGCAATCAATTATCACGTAATCGTAACTGCCTTCGAGAGACCTTAGTGCGTTTTTAAGCTGAAGGGAGGCGGCGGGAACTGTGGTCATTTCAATGTCGGCTGAAATTAGATCCTGACATGAAGGCACTAAATCAAAACCAAAATCTGTACAGGGCAATATGGTTTCTTTGATGCATGCGCCTCTGGCCAAAACATCCATTATGGTAAGTTTATCTTCTGCTTTCTCGTGGCCGGATCCGGTGGTAGCGTTGGCCTGGGAATCAATATCTATAAGGAGGACTTTTCTTTTTGTGGCTGCGAGCGAGGCGGCCAAGTTTACCGCTGTGGTGGTTTTTCCTACCCCGCCTTTTTGGTTAGCTACAACTAAAGTTATCAAGGTTGTATATTATCATTTTTTTGGTGGGTTAAATTCTAAGAAACCTGTTTTTTTTCCTAAAATTTTTGATGCTGCGGAAGGAATGTACTTCCAGTCATTTTTATCTTCACGGATGGCTTGCTGCTCTGAAACCATAAGTAAAATTTTTTGATCTCCACTCATTTTCTTAATCGCCAAGTTTTGGATTTTTTTGGGTTCGGCGAATGCTCTGGAAATTAGAACATCCTCTTTAATGAGATCTAGGTGCTCAAGCCTTTTTTGCAAAACCTTTGTATTTTGAATGCCAAAATGTGCAAGACAGTGTCTCAAGAAAGATGCTTTTTTGTTGGCTGGCTCAAGCAGGCAGCCGTCTTTGTTTCCTAGAATAGAAATTACGAGCCCCGGAAATCCCGCCCCGCTTCCGACGTCAATGTAAGAATTATTTTGTATGTAGGGATATAAATGCGCTGAATCAATGATGTGATGATATATGTTTTCTAGGGTGGAATTTTTTGAAACAAGATTTGTTGTCTTATTCCAATCAAAAACCTTGAGGGCGAACTCTTTTAGCTCCTTTTCTTTTTCTGGCTTTGAGATTTCTTCCAGCGAGACCTTAAGACTCTCGGGTACTTCCGCGTGCATTTTTATCTGCAGTTTCTGTTTCGTTTCTTTTCAGGTAAACCATTAGCGCCGATATTGCTGCTGGCGTGATTCCAGGAATTCTCCAAGCTTGTGCCAATGTTTTGGGTTCAACTTTAGAGAGTTTTTGAGTGATTTCTGCTGACAGGCCTTTTACATTTGAATAGTCAAAATTCGAAGGTATGTGAGCATTTCTGTTTTTCTTCATTTTTTCTATCTCGTCCATCTGTCTTTTGATGTATCCCGAATATCTTTGGTTCGTTTCGATATCAAAAACTATATCGTTGTCTGGGGTCTCAATAGAAAATGCTTTGGCTAAATCTTGAAAATCTAGATCTGGTCTCTTCAGCAAGTCTAAAAAAGAGGTGGCTGACTTTGGCTCTTTAATTTTTAAACTGCTATATATTTTTTCATCCTCAGGCCGGAGAAATAACTTTGCTAGCTTGTCTTTCTCTTTAATTATTTTATTTTTCTTTTCAGAAAATATCTTATATCTGCTCTCGGATACCAAGCCGACTTTATAAGCTTTTTCTGTAATTCTTTGGTCGGCATTGTCCTCTCTTAAAATTAATCTATGTTCAGATCTGCTGGTGAACATCCTGTATGGTTCCTTCGTTCCAAGAGTTACAAGATCGTCGATTAAAACTCCCAGATAAGACTCTTCTCTGCTTGGCGTCCAAGGATCTTTTCCTAAAAAAGACAGAGCAGCGTTTGCACCGGCTACAAGCCCTTGGGCTGCAGCTTCTTCATACCCGGTTGTGCCATTGATTTGGCCAGCAAAGTAAAGGTTTTTTATTTTTCTCGTTTCCAGCGTTTCATGCAGTTCTCTGGGATCAAAAAAATCATATTCGACCGCATATCCATATTGAGTTATTTTGGCGCTTTCAAACCCTTCTATAGATCTAACAAATTTTTCCTGGCAGTCCTTTGGCAGGCTTGTCGAAATTCCGTTTGGATAAATTAAGTCAGAATTTAATCCTTCTGGTTCTATAAATATTTGGTGGGACTTTTTATCTTTAAATCTGAATATTTTGTCTTCGATGGATGGGCAGTATCTTGGCCCAACTCCTTCAATCTTTCCTGAGAACATTGGAGATCTATCAAGGTCGCCTATTATAATTTCGTGAGTTTTTTCGTTTGTTCTGGTTATAAAGCATGGCACTTGCTTGGGGTGAATGCTTTGATCGCTTAAAAAAGAGATCGTGGGTCTAGGGACGTCACCTTTCTGCTCTTCTAAAATTTCCCAATTTATAGAGTCTTTATGAATTCTTGGAGGAGTTCCTGTTTTTAATCTGCCAACTGAAAAATCAATGTTTCTTAATTTTTCTGCTAATTTTTTCGAGGAGTTATCTCCAACTCTGCCCCCTTCGTTATTATCCATTCCAGTGAAAAGCTTTCCATTAAGGAAGGTCCCTGTTGTCAAAATTACTTTTTGAGCTTTTAAAATTTTACTTTCGCCAACAGTAACCGAACCGATTTGATTGTTTTGTATACCAAAGTCAGTAACCTCGCCTTCTACAATCTCGAGGTTTTCTAGATTCTTCAATTCTTTTTGAACGGATTTTTTGTATAACTCCCTATCTGCCTGAGCGCGCGTAGCTCTGACGGCCGGTCCTTTGGAAGAATTCAAAACTTTTAGATGTATGGCGGCCCTGTCGGCGCATCTTGCCATTATTCCATCAGCAGCATCTATCTCTTTTACAAGGTGGCTTTTTCCTACTCCGCCAATAGCAGGATTACATGACATTTGACCGATGGTTTCAAATTTATGAGTAATCAGGATGGTTTTAACTCCAATCCTAGCTGCAGCCGCAGCTGCTTCACAGCCTGCGTGACCTCCGCCTATTACAATTATGTCCGCTTTCATTAAAAATATTATATATATGTATTTATATATTAGAGAGTATATGTTTATTGTTGTTAGCCCTGTTAGTAAGTGGAAAAAGTCTTTGGCCCCTCAAAACCTGGGGGATAGAGAAGGTAGAGCCATGTTACTAAGCTTGTTTATAAGCTGTGTTTTGCTCTTTTTAAAGTGTTGAGAAAATAACTATAAATAGTTACTAACAGCTTTTTAAAAAGATCTTAATGCAATAAAAAACACTTTAATGACATGATATGAATTATAGTTAGTGCTTACTTACCTATGCAAAAAGCGGAAAATATTTCCCCCAAAAAGTCATCGGCGCTCATCGGAGACTTAATGTCCCCAAGAAAGATATCTGCCAACTTTAGGTGCTCTGCAGCTATATCAACGTTTTTCACATCAATTGGGTCTGGACAAGAGTCTATTTCCATAAAAGCTTTTTTAACCAAGTTTCGGTGTCTTTCTCTAGCTGAAAATAAAGCATCAGATCCGCCGCTCGAAAGAAGCTCGTAAATTTTTTCTTCAAGAGCGCTGATATTTTTTTTCTCAAGAGCAGAAACAACAATTCCCTCAAACTCTTTGGGCGGGCTAGAAATGTCAGACTTATTGAAGACTTTTAAGATGTTTCCGTTCTTTTTGAGGCTAAAATCCCTGTTTTCAGCATCAATCACCTCCAAGATCAGGTCTGCTCCCTCTATTAACGACCTAGATTTATCTATTCCAAGCTTTTCTATTTCGTCCACTGTTTCGTCATTTATTCCCGCCGTGTCATAAATATCTACTTGCAGGTCTTTAATTTGTATTTTTTTATATATTGGGTCCCTTGTAGTTCCTTTAATTTCAGTCACAATCGAGGCCTCTTCCCCAGAAAGAATGTTCATAATGCTAGATTTGCCCACGTTTGGAGGCCCGGCGACTACAACTCTGTGTTCAGACATTATCCTTATTCCTTCCTCTATTTTCTCATCAAAATCCTCTAAAAGGCATCTAAAATCTTTAAAAAGAGCATTAATTTGCATAAAATCTATGTTTGTATCTTGATCAGAAAAATCGATAGAAGACTCCACTAGTATTCTTATTTTTCTTAGACTTTCCAAGATTTTATCTACATTTTCACCGAAATTACCAGAAACTGACTTTGATGCCGCCACCATTGCTGCGCTAGAGCTAGCATTTATGAGATCGATAACTGCTTCAGACTGCGCAAGGTCAATCTTGTTGTTAAGAAAGGCCCTTTGAGTAAATTCGCCTGGGTTTGCGTTTCTGGCGCCTAATTCTATGCATTTCTGAATCAAAGCCCTAACTATTAAGGGGTTCCCATGACACGATATCTCGGCCACATCCTCGCCTGTGTATGATGAGGGGCCCTCAAAGCAAGAAATTAGACACTTTTCATTAAACCCCTCTGAAAGGTTTGTCTCTGCAACTTTTGATGTTCCATGATCAAATTCTAGGGAAAAGAGGTTATTAATAATGCTTTTTGCCTCCTTTCCGCTAATTCTTACAACTGAAATAGCTCCTCTGCCGGGAGGGGTTGAACAAGCAACTATAGCCTGATCCAAAGAAAATCTCCTCTATGCTGCCTTTTTAGGCCCATGCATAAGCATTTGTAAGGCTGAGACAAGAGAATTTACCAACCAATACAAGACAAGACCAGCCGGGAAAAATGCAAAGAGCACCCCAAATATGATAGGCATAAATTTAAAAATTCTTGCCTGCATTGGATCTACGCCCGCTGGTTGAGGCTGCAAAAGCTGCATCAAATACATTGCCCCCATGTTTAACAAAGGCAATATAAATAAAGGGTCCCTTACAGATAAATCAACAATCCAAAACATGAATGGAGCATGTCTGAGCTCAACTGTCTCGATTAAAACCCAATAAAAAGCAAGGAAAAAAGGCATTTGTAGCAGCATTGGAAGACATCCCAGCGCAGGATTCACCTTTTCTTTTGAATACAGGGCCATCATCTCCCTTGACATAGCTTGTCTGTCGTCCCCATATCTCTCTTGAAGCTCCTTGAGTTTGGGCTGAAGCTGTCTCATTTTCCCCATATTCTTGTATGCAACATAAGACAGGGGCCATAAGAAAATCTTTATAAGGACAGTTACCAGTACAATAGACCATCCCCAGCTGCTAATTGCTTGATTAATAAGGTTCATTACCCAAAAAATAGGCTGACCAATCCAATATAAGAAGCCATAATCTATGGCTAAACCGAGCTTTGGATGCATTAAGTCTAAATTTCCTTTAATTTTTGGACCCGAATAAGCTGAATACTCGTTTTTTATTGAGGTGCCTGGAGCAACCTTTTTGGTCTCTTCAACAAACCCAACAGAAAAAGAGCCATCATTTTTATTTTTCTTACCTTGAAGCAGGCTGTTGGACGACTGGTTGGGTAGCAGGGAGGTTAAGAAATAATGTTGAATCATTGAAATCCAACCTCCGCTGGTTGATGTTCTAAATTCTACTTCTTCTATTTCTGAGAAAGATCTTTTATCGTAGTTTTCACCATCATAAGAAAACGCAGGACCCAAATATGCCCAAGATGAGGGTTGAGTAAATATGCCCCCAGAACCAGAAATAGTTTTCTCGGATGAGCGATTTATTTTTGCATATGGCGCGACTGAAACTTCAACTACTTCTCCATTAAAAAATTCTTCTTCAAAATTTATTCTGAAGTTTTCCCCCAAGCTAATTTTCTTAGAATGAGTGGAGCCATTTGGAAGTCTTCTTATGATCTCAACCGAATCTTTTGATTTAGACAGCACAGAAAAATAATTTCCTTCCGTTGCGTTAGACATTCCTGAAACAACAAAACCACCGTCTAAAAAGTAATTCTCTTTACCACACTTGTTGAAAAGCAAAGTATTAGCTTGGCCATTAATTTCCAAAGGATAATTCAATAATTCTGATTTAATAATCTGTCCGCTGGACAGGCTTATTTCAAGCTTCTGATTTTCATTAGAGACTTCGACTGTTTCTTCGGCGCCACATATCAAAGAGGTGACATTGCTTGACTCAGCAAAAGAACTTGACTCGTCCACAAAAGAATCAGGCTCAGGAATTGGATCGGTTGGTAAGTACTCACTATCGTTTAAAATGTTTTCAGAAATGATTTCTTCTTGAGCAGGCGGATTCCAATTGATAAGCAATAAATAACTAAAAATGAAGATTGAAAATACTAAAAAATATCTTTGAAAATTATCAATCATTCTTTGCTTTCTCCGGAACGGGATCATAACCATATGATCCAAGAGGATGACATTTTGAGATTCTTTTTAAGCTGTAATATGTGCCCTTCATCACGCCATGAATCTCAATACAATTTTTAGCGTACTCAGAACATGTTGGTTGAAATCTGCAAGAGGGTCCAAAGTACGGGCTGATTGATCTTTGATAAACAACAATCAAGAAAACTAATATTTTTTTTAAATTAAATCTTTTCAATTTTGGACTCTAAATCAATGAAATTTTTTTTTACTTTTAATTTATCAAATTCCTCTATTTTATTTTTAACCATGAGGATGGCGTCATAAGAGTTTAGCTTAGATCTCATTATAATCTCTCTAAATTTTCTTTTAATATAATTTCGATTAACAGCCAATTTAACAAACTTTTTTTGAATAATAATTCCAGTCCTAGCTGAGGATATTTCGTTTTTTTTTAGAATTACTACGAAGGGTCCAGATGAGAAGGAGGTGTCTGAATTTTTGAAGACGTTATCAAAGTCTTTTTTTCCCACCAGAGCAGGTATTTTCATTTTAAGCAGATAAAACTTTTCTGCCTTTTCTTCTTCTGTTGTTAATAACGGCTCTGCCGCCGGCAGAAGACATTCTGGCTCTAAATCCGTGAGTCCTTTTCCTCTTCAGTTTGCTTGGTTGATAGGTTCTTTTCATTTCGAGTAAATTAAGGTGGTGAATGATATATTAATTGAGCGAATAAATAAAACTCTAATTAATTATATTATTAACAAGTTATTCACAATTTTTCACATGATTATCCTGTGGATAAGTTATAATAAAGATATTATTATCTTTTTATGAATTATCAAGCCTGGGAAGAATGTAGAAAATCGCTTGAACTAGAGCTAAACCAGGATGAATTCTCTACTTGGATAAGTCCCTTAGCTTACTCAGAAGAACAAGACGAATTTGGCATGCAAGCTGTAACGCTTTTAGCCCCAAATGATTTCATCAAAGAACATGTTAAACAAAATTATGATTCCATCATAAAACAATATTTATCTAGATCTCTTGATTCTGAAAATCTAAGTTTAAATTATGATTTATTTAATTCTCCTAAACCATTGATTACAAAGGATAAATCTAAAAAAATTCCTTTTCTAGATGATAAAGAAAATTCCCTTTTTGAAAATTTTACATTCGAAACTTTTGTAGAAGGAAAATCAAATAATATAGCTCTAGCAGCAGCAAAACAGGTTGCTGATTCGCCCAAAGGTGCATACAACCCTTTATTTATATACGGTGGGGTTGGTTTAGGTAAAACCCATTTAATGCATGCAGTGGGAAATAAACTTAAAGAAAAAGATCCATCCAAAAGAATTGTTTATATCCATTCCGAGAGGTTTGTAAGTGATATGGTTAAATCACTTCAATTAGGGGCAATAAACGAGTTTAAGCAGTTTTATAGAGGCGTAGATGCTTTGTTGATCGACGATATTCAGTTTTTTGCAGGAAAAGAACAGTCTCAAGAAGAACTCTTTCATACTTTTAATGCGTTGCTGGAAGGAGGTCAGCAAATGATACTCACTTGCGACAGGTATCCTAAAGAAATAGAAGGATTAGAAGAAAGACTTAAGTCCAGGCTAGGTTGGGGCTTACCGGTGATTGTAGAGCCTCCAGAACTTGAAACTCGAGTAGCAATTTTATTAAAAAAAGCCGAAGAGCTTAATTTAAATATGCCGCAAGACTGTGCTTTCTTTATATCTGAAAGGATCAGATCTAATGTAAGAGAGCTTGAAGGGGCGCTAAAAAGAGTTGGCGCGAATGCAAAATTTGCAAACAAAGAAGTTGATTTGAATTTAATTAAAGAATCTCTGAGAGATTTGCTTGCCATTCAAGCGAGACAAGTCAGTATTGACAATATCCAGAAGACAGTTTCAGATTATTTCAATATAAGGCTTTCTGATCTGTTATCATCTAAACGAAACAGGTCTCTCGCCAGACCTAGACAATTATCGATGAGTTTAGCCAAAGAACTAACAAATCACAGCCTTCCCGAGATAGGAGACGCATTTGGAGGCCGAGATCATACAACGGTTCTTCATGCATGCAAAAAAATAGGAGAATTGAGACAAGGAAATACTGAGTTGGACGAGGATTATAAAAACTTGGTAAGAGTCCTCACCGCTTGATTATGGAATTTAATATAAATAAAAATGATCTTGTTGAGCCAGCCTTGCTGGCCTCAAATGTATCTGAAAAAAGGCAGTCTATTCCTATTTTGTCAAACGTATTAATTTCTGCGGCCAAAAATTCAATAAAAATAACGGCAACTGATTTAGAAATTGAATATAAAACAACAATTGAGGGCGTAGAAGTTAAAAAAGAGGGTGAAGTTACAGTATCTGCTAGAAAACTAGCAGATTTAGTCAGATCAATACCAGAAGATACAAAGCTGAACTTTTGCCTAATTGATAACCAGATAGAAATTAAAGCCTTAAAGTTCCAGGCAGATTTAGCTACATTGCCGGCTAGCGACTTTCCCTCTATTGATTCTGCTGATTTCAGCAGCTCTATTAAGATTTCATCTTCAGCCTTAGCTGATATGATTGGTTCAACATCTGTGGCAATGGCTGCGCAAGATGTAAGATATTACCTAAATGGATGCCTTTTAGAAACAAAAGGAAATGCACTATGTGTAGTATCAACAGATGGTCATAGGCTCGCTTTTACAAAAACTTCAATTGATGGTTTAAAAGAGGATTTCAGGGTTATTGTTCCCAGAAAAGCCGTCATGGAATTGCAAAAAATTATTTCTGCTAACGATGAAGAAATTACGTTGAATGTATCCCAGAATCAAATAAATGTTGTAGGCTCTGTATTTTCCTTCACTTCTAAATTAATCGAGGGCAATTATCCTGATTATGAAAAAGTTTTTCCGGTTGGTGATGAATCTAAACTTATTGTCGATAAAAATGAATTTAATACTGCTCTGAGCAGAGCTTCCGTTCTTTCAAATGAAAAATACAGAGGAATCCGATTGAGTCTTAACAAAGATTTGCTGAAAATTGAGGCTAATAATCCAGAAAAAGAAAGCGCTGAAGAAGAAATAAAAGTTGATTATTCCGGCCCAGAGCTAGAAATTGGTTTTAATATAAGCTACTTACAAGAGTCCTTGACCACTATTAAAGATTTATCTGCAGAAATAGTTTTTTTTGGTCAAGAATCAAGTTGTATTGTTAAAAATAAGGAAAACGAAGATCTGATACACGTTATTATGCCTATGAGACTCTAGTCTCATGGGTTTAAAAAAATTAGAGCTATCCTCTTTTAGAGCCCTCTCACAAAAATTTTTCTCCTTTGCAGATTCAAACCTTATTTCAGGGAAAAACGGCTCTGGAAAAACTACTTTATTGGAAAGCATTTATTTCTCGATAGAAAATAAGTCGTTCAAAACCAACAACATGAATTCTTTCTATCCATTTGAAGAAGATTTTTTTGCTTTGAAAGCATTATTTGACGACAATTCGAAGCTAGAGCTTTCAAGAAAAAAATCCAAGGCACTGGTTAGGCGCATCTCTCCAAAAGAATCAATACTAAATGATCTTTGCCCGTTTTTAATAAACAACTTTGCATTAAATTATTTAGAGTCTTCATCTGAAACTAGAAGAAACTTCTTAGATTTTTACTTGTTTCACGTGGAACAAAATTACAAAAAAAAATACATAGAGTTTCAAAAAGCATTAAGACTCAGGAACAACGCGCTAAAAGAAACAAACAAAAAAACTTTCAAAATTTGGAACGATTTATTTGTCGAAAAATCAATAGAAATTTCATCTTTAAGAAATAAACATTTGGACAAGATTATTCCATTGCTAAAAGTAAATTTTGATAAGGACTTTCCATCAGAAAAAAAGGTAAATTTTAGGGTTGAAAATCTATGGTTAGAAGAAGAAGATTTTAAGAATGAATTACGCGAAGTTTATCAAAAAGACTCGGAAGTAAAATATTCAACGGTTGGGCCTCATAGGCTTGATCTTCTCTATGATGTCAACGATGTAAAATCAGGCGATGTTTTATCTAGAGGAGAACAGAAGTTATTGATTTTATTAACAATATTAGGATTTAATCAACACATGCATAATCTCGGAAATAAGCACTCCATCTTTCTAGTTGATGACTTGCCTTCTGAGCTAGATGAGGAGAATTTTCTAAAATGTTTGGAGCTAATTTTGGATGCTCCAGGACAGAAGTTTGTGTCCTCAATTGACCCTGATTTTTTAGGTATAAAAGGGCGATTTAAAACCCTAATTGCTTTATAATAAAGCATGCCAAAACCGGTAAAAAAATCACCAAAAAAACCTCCCAAAAAAGCTCAAAACGAAGCCAGTTATGACTCCTCAAATATAACGGTTTTAAAGGGCTTAGAAGCTGTTAAAAAGCGTCCTGGTATGTACATAGGTGATACCGATGATGGGACTGGCCTTCATCATATGATCTACGAAGTGCTGGATAACTCTATCGATGAAGCGCTTGCTGGCTACTGTGAGAATGTCACTGTAACGGTTCACGACGATTCCAAGGTTACCATTTCAGATGACGGAAGAGGTATACCAGTAGATATCCATAAAGACGAGGGTATTTCAGCAGCTGAGGTCATCATGACAAAGCTTCACGCTGGAGGAAAATTTGATGACAATTCATACAAAGTTTCTGGTGGACTTCATGGTGTTGGTATTTCCGTTGTAAATGCTCTTTCAGAATATCTTTTATTGGAAATCAATAGAGATGGTTTTAGTTATACACAAGAATACAAAGACGGGACCCCAAAATCAAAATTAAAGAAAGGCGGTAAATCAAATAAGACTGGAACCAGCATCACTTTTATTCCGTCTTTAGAAACTTTTGGAAAAAATAGAACTTTTGATCATGACACTCTCTTTAAGAGGCTAAGAGAATTGTCATTTCTAAATTCTGGACTATCGATAATTCTAAAAGACGAGCGCGATGGAAGATCTAGTAACTTTAAATCAGACGGAGGCCTCGAAGAGTTCGTGACCTTCCTAAACAAAAAAAAGTCGGTAATTAATAAGCCTTTTAGGTTTTTGAAAGAAACAAAAGATGGCATGGCTGTGGAGCTAGCCCTGCAGTGGAACGATAGTTATCAAGAAAATACTCTTTGCTACACAAATAACATTTTTCAAAAAGATGGTGGAAGTCACTTAAGCGGATTTAAGACCGCGCTCACCAGAAGTTTAAATAATTTTATGGAAAAGGAAGGTTACTTAAAATCTGGTGACTTAACTCCATCCGGTGAAGATGTCAGGGAAGGTTTAACTGCAGTTATTTCTGTTAAGTTACCAGATCCTAAATTTTCATCTCAAACAAAAGACAAATTGGTTTCATCTGAAATTAAGCCTGTAGTCGAGCAAGAAACTTATAAGCATTTAAATGATTTTCTTTTAGAAAACCCAGGAGAAGCAAAACAGATTGCAACCAAAATAATTGATGCTTCAAGGGCCAGAGAAGCGGCAAGAAAAGCTAGAGAAATGACAAGAAGAAAAGGGGTTCTAGATGGAATAGGCCTCCCTGGTAAATTAGCAGACTGCCAAGAAAAAGATCCTTCTCTAAGCGAGTTGTACATTGTAGAAGGAGAGTCAGCAGGTGGTTCAGCCAAGCAAGGGAGAAACAGACATAATCAAGCTATTTATCCGATGAAAGGAAAAATCCTTAATGTTGAAAGAGCAAGAATAGATAAAGTCTTAAACTCCGATGAAATTGTAAATATCATAACCGCGCTGGGTTGCGGTCTTAAAGAAGACTTTGATTTGGAAAAGTTAAGATATCATTCAGTTGTAATAATGACTGATGCTGATGTAGATGGGTCTCATATTAGAACTTTGTTATTAACTTTCTTTTATCGTCACATGCCAGAAGTTTTAGAAGCTGGTCATATTTTTATAGCGCAACCGCCCTTGTATAAAGTTGGTCGCGGCAAATCAGAGGAATATATAAAAAATGATTCCATGTTAAGAAGCTTCCTGGTGAATAAGATTTCTCAAGAGACGGTTCTTCATCTAACTAAAACAAAAAAAGTTACCGAACAGGATTTCTCTAGCATGCTCGCTTCATATAATTCAATGATGGACTTTGTTGAATCTTCAACCAATAATGCTCCAACCTTATTCATTGAGGCAATTTTAAATTCCAAAGATTATGTTCAGAAAAATATTGCAGGATGGCTGAAAGAAATAAATTCAAACCTAAATAAAATTTCTTCAGATGATATAGAAATCAAAGTTGAATTAGACAATGAAAGCAAATCTAGATTGATAATTTCCCAAACAGAACACGGAAACACATTGGCAACTATATTGCCTGTATCTTTCTTTAAGTCTAAGGGCTATAAATTAATTATGGAATTCAAAAAGAAAATTTCCGGAATTAAGCAAAATTCTTCTTTTTTCATGAAAGGAGAAGTAAAAAAAGAATTTACAGATAATCTTATCGATTCTTTTGAAGAATTATTTGAGGATTCGAAAAAAGGACTAACCATTCAAAGATACAAAGGTTTAGGAGAGATGAATGCAGACCAGTTATGGGAATCAACGATGAATCCAGATAGTCGATCTTTACTAAAAGTTACAATAGAAGATGCTGAAGCAGCTGATGAAATCTTTTACAACCTAATGGGAGACGATGTTGAGTCCAGGAGAGAATTCATTGAAACTAACGCAGGCCTTGTTAGCAATATAGACATATAAATTCAAATTTCCCTTCCGCTTCCCTTTTATAATAATTATTAATACTATTTATTACTGTTACTTATAAATTAATAAAAAAATAGGAGTTTTTTATGTTACAAATTACAAAATTTGAGATGCACAGCGGTGCTGATAGAAATACCTTTGGAAATGCAGCTTATGCAGTATGTAAAACTGCAAAAAGCAGTCCTGGCGTCAATGATGCTAAATATTATTGGGTAAATCCCAATTTAATTGCATTCATTGTTGATGCAGAGCCAGGATCGTGGGGTTCAGGAGCACAGCCAACTTCAGAGGCAATGAAAGCTTTGTTTGATTTATCTGATATTTCAACGCAAGTTGCTAACGAAACTTGGATGGGCGCTAGAGAAGGAACTGATAACTTCAATTTAGCAAAATAATCTTTGAGTCAGCTATTTGTTAGCTGACTCAATTAAATTTAATTCATTTATAATTCTTTGATGATCAAAATCATTTTTATATTATTTTTAAGTTCATCAAGTTTTCTTTTTGCTTCAGATTTTTCTTCAGAGAGAGGAATGACAAACCTACTCGGTTCAGAAACTTGGGCGAGATGTGCAACGGAGATGTCTCAGAATAATGTAAAGGTTTATGAGCTTTCATACGAAAGAACCTCAACAATGCCTTTGTCTCCATTTGCAGGTGAGTACAAACCAAAATTTTTACCTGAACTGGGTTTCGAAAACTCTAATCACATTTATACGATGGACGTACTCAATGAAAACGTGAATGACGGAAATCAAGGAACCCAAATTGACGCTCTTGGACACTTTGGACATTCAGATAAATTTTGGGATGGAAAAGGCGAGGTGGATCTTTCTGGTGTTCGATACTTCAAAGGTTTAACTGCTAAAGAAGTTAAACCATTTCCAGAATCTCCATTGCAAAAATTAGGAATTGAAACAGTTCCTCCTATCATCACGACGGCTGTTTTGCTAGACGTTAGAAAACATTCCTTTGGTGGAAGATCTATGAAGGCTGGTGAATACGTAACCGTAAAACATATCGAGGAAACTTTAAAAAAATCATCGCTGAAAAAAAGAGGAATTTTGCCTGGTGATGTTGTCCTTATTTACACTGGATGGAGTGATCAATATGAGGATCCAGACGAAAATAAAATTTATTATTCTAAGGCACCGGGAATATCTTTTAATGCCGCAAAGTTTTTAGCTGCTAAAAAAGTTGTAGGAGTAGGTGTAGATAATTGGGGGGTAGATGCCTTTGGTGATCCAAGCGAAATGGGTAAAGAGGTGTCTCAAAATCCTGATGGCGTTGTTTTACCGGCACACTATTATTTCTTAACTCAGGTTGGCATTCACACTATAGAAAACTTAAAGCTTGATTTACTTGCTAAGGATTCTGTTGATCTTTCATGCGTGATGATTCTCCCACTAAAAACGAAGGGTAGTGCGGCCTCACCAATCAGACCGGTCGCCATAGGATCTTCAAAATCCTAACTTCAATTTCTTTGCTTGAGTAAAAAGTCTTCCAGGCAGTTATTTTCAGGTTCTTGATTGTCCTTTATAAGATTTCCTTCATCATCTAATAACACTCCATGAAAAACTCTTTGCCCATTAGAGAATAAATCTTCATACATAGAAATATCTTCATTAAATTCAATATCTTGTAAGAAATATCTATATTTTAGATAAGCAAAAAGATTGCTTAGAAAACTACTCCTTAAAAGCCTATCCATGAAACATGTTGAACAAAGAGACAAAAAATATCCCTACTCCAAGAGTGCCCACCATGAGCACAATAAGGTCCACGAAAAAAACAGAAATAAGCTTCAACCAAGACTCATTTTGATTTTTAGTTTTCTGCAAAGCAGTAACTTTAAAAAAAGAAAAAGCAACAATGAAAACCACACTTCCAATGATGAACATACTTAAATTCATTAAATTAGTTTAAAACAAAAAAATTAAACTAAAGTTTGTAATGAGTGAAAAGTATTAAACTATAATAAAACAATGCTCAATTTTCAGAACCAAGATTGCAATACATCTTTGCAAGAAGGAATAGATGAATATAGAAGTTATTTAAGAATAAATAATAGATATGTTCTTGGAGAACAAGTTAGCGATTCAGAAAAGTGGGGTATTCTCTGCCATGATGCAACTCATGTAATTTTTGGATTAGATACAACCTTAGAAGAGGAAGCAATGTTGGATTGCTGGGTATTTTTTGGTGGAAACTATTTTCAAACATTAAAAGATTATTTTTCCGGAAAAATAAATTTCAAAGAGACAACAGAAAAAGTAGAAATTCTTCTAAAAGACGTTGGTTATACAAAGTACTTTTTTCTCTACTTAAAAGTCATGTATAAAAAGTGGCCAACGATTTTATTTAGATGTTTTAAAATGAAGAAGCGTTGGAATTATTATTTTTCAGAAGAGTTACTTGATAAAAGTATAAAAGAAATAAGAGAAGAATTTCACATCAAAATCCTTACACATTCAGAAAGGAAAATAAAAAAAGTTTCTTGGAGCAGAGAGATAAAAGAGTTTTGAATATCAAAGAGATTCAAAAATTCAAAGACCAATTATTGGATGAAATCCAAGACACTTTTTCTGATAAAAAAAATCCTACCCTTTTGGAATATCAACAACAAACAGAAAATCTCATTACATTGAAAGAGCTGCTTGAGAGAGAAAAGGAATCTATGCCACAAGAGAATTTTGATTTAATTTCTGGGCAAGATTTTGTCATCCTTCAAATCGAAAGATGGATAGATGAGAACAATGAAATCATCGACGGTTGGTTTGAAGAATCCGATCAGCCGCTTAAAAAGCACTAGCTTTGGATGTCATCATTGTTTTGGTTTCTTAATTTTTCTAAACTTATTTTATCTTTCAGGCTCATCATATAGGCAGCGCCAGCCAGGATAAGAACCGCTGCAGCTTCTCCAACAATTAATGTAGCTTCCATTTCTTTATTTTGCATAACAATTAATCTGCAAATAGCCGTTATAGCGATAATTATTGGCAAAGTTACTGGAATTCTATTCGTGCTGTAAAAAGCACCCACCATGCCTAAAATTTCAGCATAGATGAATAATAAGAATAAATCCGACAGTTCAATGCGTCTTTCTATGAACATTTCCCATAAATAAAGGGCTGCAGCGATGCATGTAGCAATTCCAATAAGCGCTAAAAGGATTTTTTCACTAATTAGCGTTGTCCAGTGGATTCTGTCATTTGTAGCCTGACTAAACAGTTTTTTAAGCATATTTCCCCCAAAATGGTACTTTTATACAGTTTAAGTCTTAAATTTAGCAAAAAGGAGCGAAAAAGGGAGTTTTTTGTGAATTTGAGGTTTGAGAATCTTTTTTAAAGATATTTTTAAGACTCGGACGTTAGATGATAATTTTCAATCATCCATGATTGAAGGTCAGTTGTAAGTTGTCTTATATTTTTACCGGATGTTTCAACTGGATCACCTAAGTAAAAAATAACTTTTCCTGGTTGTATTAAGTAACTGGGCGGCCAACACTCTGCTGAGTTGTGAACTATTGGGATGATGCTGGTTTCTGTTTTGGCTGCAACTTCAATACCAGTTCTAGAAAATCTTCCTATTTCTCCTACTGGCATCCTCGTGCCTTCTGGAAAATATAAAACAGATAATCCAGCTTCAATTTTTTTTATTCCTTCTCTTATAATTTTTTTGGTAGAGCTCAGCTTCATATCTCTTTCTATGTAAATAGGTTCAAGCAATCTAAAACCTAAACCAAAAACTGGAACGCTCAAATTTTCTTTCTTTGTAATCGCTGACATTGGTTGAAACTCATGATGTAACACCAACGTTTCCAATGTGCTTTGGTGATTAGAGACAAAAAGAAATTTGCCATTAAGGTAATCTTTGAATCCTTTAAATTCAATTTCAACATTACAAATATATTTCAATGTAAATCTTACTAACCATACCCAGCTTAAAATAATTTTTTGTCGCGTTATTAACGGAGTGAAATATAGAAAAGGTATACCAATGAAAATTAATCCCAATCCAATAATAAGGAAAAAATAAAAAATACCCGATCTAAGATAAACCATCAAAAGTTGTTCTCTATTGCTTCGAATAAATTCTCGTAAATTTTTACACCCATCAAACTTTCAGCTGTTCTAATGGTATGCATTCCATAACCGGTAAGAACCAAGACAGGACGACATCCATGCTTTTTTGCAGCAAGTAAATCAGATTCTTTATCACCAATAAAAAAACAATCCTTAAGTGAAATTCCAAGCTTAGCTTCAGCTTTTTCTAACAAACCTGTTTTGGGTTTTCTGCATTCACAATTGTCTTCATTTGCATGCGGACAAAATAGAATTAGCTCAATCTCAGCCCCAATTTTTTTTAGTTCATTTTTCATATGATCATGAACGTTATTTATCATTTCTTCAGTTGCCGTTTTTTGTGAAACGCAGGCTTGATTTGTAAGAACAACAATTTTTACATTTTTGTCTGATAATTTTTTTATTGCTTGAACGCTCTTATGTTCAAATTCAAATTCCTTTGGATCTCTTACATAATCAAATAGATCAACATTGATGACACCATCACGATCTAAAACAATATATTTACTAGAGTTATCCAAGAATATTTTTACTTAAAAAAATTAGAGAAATAAGTTGTAAGTTCTTGTATTTGAATAGTTTTTTGATCCATGCTATCTCTATCTCTTATTGTGACTGTATTATTTTCAAGAGAATCAAAATCAATTGTTATGCACATTGGAGTACCTACTTCATCATGCTTCCTATAACTTTTTCCGATATTTCCTGTATTCTCCAAGAGAACTCTACCCTTACCTAAAGATTGAAGTTCGTCTTTTACATTTTTAGCCAAGGATACGAGATCTTCATTATTTTTTTTCAGAGGGATAACGGCGGCCTTTATTGGACTAAGATGAGGTTTAAGAGCTAGAACTATTCGTTCTTTTCCGTCTTCTAATTTCTCAACCTTGTAAGCTTCGTTCAAAATAGCCAATACTCCTCTTTCGACTCCGGCAGATGGCTCTATAACAAATGGAACAATCCATTCATTTGAATCTTTATCCTGTATCGCCAATCTTGAGTTAGAGTCCGAATTTTTTCTTATCTTGCTTTGTATATTTAGTTGATCTTGATTTTTGGAATGTGAGCCTAAATCAAAGTCAGTTCTGTTTGCTATGCCCTCCAATTCTTCCTCACCGTGAGGGAATTCATACATTAAATCAACGGTACGTTTCGAATAATGGGATAGTTCATCTTTAGGTACTTCTAAAAATCTAATTTTCTTTTTAGAGACTCCCTGACTCTCCCACCATTTTGATCTTTCCTCAATCCATTTGTCGTGCCACTGATTATCCTCTCCTGGCTCTACAAAAAATTCCAATTCCATTTGTTCAAATTCACGGACTCTAAAAATAAAATTTCTTGGAGTTATTTCATTCCGAAAAGCTTTCCCAATTTGCGCAATACCAAAAGGTAAAGCTCTTGATGTTGAATCAACTATATTCTTAAAGTTAGTAAAAATCTGTTGCGCAGTTTCTGGTCTGAGATAAGCAATGGATCCTTCATCTTCAAGAGGGCCAACGTTTGTTTTGAACATCAAGTTAAAAGGTCTTGGGTCAGTCAAATCTTTACTGCCACAATTTGGGCAAGTATCTTCAAT
>ENA-OSEY01000619-OSEY01000619.1-marine-metagenome-genome-assembly--contig:-NODE-619-length-25477-cov-9.044567_pt1 | contig 25477 bp, 17 predicted proteins | sample MGYA00248465_ERZ534230 | MGnify/ENA primary metagenome ERZ534230 (study PRJEB26409, sample SAMN06344110) | marine metagenome | isolation source: Sea water from surface | place: Atlantic Ocean:Southern...
ACGAGAGGACCGGAGTGAACGAACCTCTGGTGTTCGGGTTGTCACGCCAGTGGCATTGCCCGGTAGCTATGTTCGGACAGGATAACCGCTGAAAGCATCTAAGTGGGAAGCCCCCCTCAAGATAAGATCTCCCTGAACCTTCGGGTTCCTAAAGAGCCGTTCAAGACTAGGACGTTGATAGGCAAGGTGTGTAAGTGCTGTGAGGCATTGAGCTAACTTGTACTAATTGCTCGTGAGGCTTAACCGTATATTTTTAGTTATTTAGAAATTTTTCTAAACTAAGCCAGAATATTTGGAATTCAATACGAAAAACGAATTTTGCTCGATGACAATAGCAAGTGTGTCCCACCTGATTCCATTCCGAACTCAGAAGTGAAACCACTTAGCGCCGATGGTAGTGTAGCTTTTGTTACGCGAGAGTAGGACATCGTCGAGCTTTTCGTTTATATTCTCAATATGAGAATCTTTACATTACTTATTTTCCTTTTCTTATTTTCTTGTACTCAAACTCCATCTGTTTCTTCAGAATATATGGATAACTTTATCGAGTATGTAGAAACATTATCTTCAGATGATTTTGAGGGCAGAGCTCCGGGCACACCCGGAGGAATTAAAACTAAGAACTTTATATCGGAAAAGTTTTCAGAATTTGGTCTTGAAGGTTTGAACGGCAGTTATCTTAGCGATGTCAAATTAACTGAAATTACACTTAAAAATTCATCTACTTTTTCTATTTCTCATAACGATAAGAAGTTAGATATAGACTTTGGAGCTGATTATGTTTTTTGGACAAAAAGGCAAGTCAATGAAGTTGAACTAAAAAATCAAAAAATGGTTTTTATAGGCTACGGCGTTGATGCTCCTGAATACGATTGGAATGACTACGAAGGAGTCGATTTAAAGGGAAAAGTAGTTGTAGCTTTAATCAATGATCCAGGTTTTGAGCTGGAAAATGAAAATATATTTAAAGGAAAAGCCATGACTTACTACGGTAGATGGACCTATAAATTTGAAGAAGTTGCAAAAAAAGGAGCCACAGGGATGCTCATCATTCATGAAACTGCTCCAGCTGCATACGGATGGAACGTTGTAGAGACAAGCAACACAGGGCCTCAATTGGATTTATATTCAGAATCAAAGAATGTCCATAGAGCAAAGATTGAAGGATGGATTACCAAAGAAACTTCAGAGAAAATTTTCTCTCTTATTGGATCTTCCTACGAAGAAATGAAAAGTGCTGCTTTGAAGAAAAACTTTAAAGCCATCGAGCTGGAAGGCTTTCAGGTAAGTGCAAAAATTAACAATCAAATTAAATATTCAAATTCTCATAATGTAGTGGGCATAAAAAAAGGTAAGACTTATCCTAATGAATTCATAATGTTGATGGCTCATTGGGATCATCTAGGTAAGGATTCTTCCTTAGATGGAGACCAAATCTATAATGGAGCCGTTGATAATGCTACCGGAACTGCCTTGATTATGAGCGTAGCTGAAAGATTAAAAAATGAAGATACAGAAAGGTCTGTAATGTTTCTTGGTTTAACTGCTGAAGAATCGGGATTATTAGGTTCAGCGTATTTAGCAGAGAATTTTCCATTTGATTATTCTCAAATTGTTGCAGGAATGAATTTTGATGGAATACCCGCAATTGGTAAAACAAAAGATATGTTAGTTATTGGCTATGGAGCCTCTGAATTAGAAGATGTTCTCAAAAGACATCTAAAGAAATATTCAAAAGTCATTACGCCAGACTTATTCCCTGAAAAAGGATTTTTCTATCGATCGGATCACATAAGTTTTGCAAAAAAAGGAATCCCTGTTTTGTATGCAGATCCGGGATACGACCTTGTTGATGGTGGTTTGGAAAAAGGCATGAAGTATGCAGCAGAATATACTAGCAATCTCTATCATCAGGTAGCAGATGAAGTATACGAAGATTGGAATTATGATGGAATAGCTGAAGATATAGATATCTTCTATTCAATGACAAAGGATTTAGCAAATTCGAGAGAATTCCCTAATTGGTACCAAAACAACGAATTTAGATCCATAAGAGATAATTCTTTAATCAATAAGAGTCCCTAAAGAGCTTGCAAACTCTCCATTATTTGGGAAATCAGCCGTTAATCCAGCAAAAGAAATCCACCTTTTTAGAACGCTCTTGTATAAATCATATTGAGGCGTTCTCCCAACTACGTAAACATTCTCGCAGTTGAATGCTACTGCAGTTGCAGAAGCCATTCTCGCAACAGTTTGTCCGACTAAATTCATTATTGCAGCTGCTTTGTCTGCTTTAGTTGATTTATTTTTATATCTTACTTTTCCAAAATTTACAGCGGTTGCATCTTTGGGTAATTCGCCTATTGGTCCTGATACAACTTCATTAAGTAATAAATCTACCTTTTCTACCTTACCTCGATTCGCAAGTTTATTGATTACATCAGGATTATTTTCATCATTAATTAGATTACACAAACCAACTATAGTTCCTCCTCCAACGCCTGTTCCCCCTGCATGAGATATCATATTTCCGTCACTTAAGACGAATGCCGTACCAGATCCGGAGCTGATAATTAACTTTTTTTTATCATTTTTAGCCAAGTAATTTGTACCTTTACTGATGGCATCTATTTCATTTGCATGCGATAACTCAATTCCATCAATCTTTGAAGGTAAATCATAGTGCTTTCCCCCTGTCACACCTATGAATTCGACATCATCAAAATTAACTAATTTATGAATTTGTTTTGAAATATTAGAAACTGATAACTTTTTAGAATCGAAAGATATAAACTTTGGTTCAGATTCATCTAGAATAGATAAATCTGTGAAACTAATACCAAAATCAATTCCTACTTTCATCAAACTTTTTTTGTTTACATCATACATGAAGAATTTTAAGCAAATTATTACAATTTGTTTTTTTGCAATCGCATTGGCTAACTGTGGTGGCGGAGGGAAGGGTGGTTCAACACAGCCTTCTTCTCCAAACAATGACGTTCCTCCTCAGAACTCTCAATCAAATTCAAGTCAAACACAATCTTCTCAAGACTCTAGTAGTTCAGACTCAACTGCATCTTACGTAGAGTTGATGACAAAATTTACAAGTTCGGTTGAGTATATAAATCAATACGGGCTTGCCATGATTAATGCTGCAGAGCCATATGCAAATAGTCTTTCTGGTGCTGGAACAACCATTGGAATAATGGATAGTGGAATTGAAACAAATCATGTCGAGCTTGATTCGCAGAACAAAATTACAACTGATAGTGTTTTAGATTATTCAAATTTTTCGGGGTATAGAGCACCCACAGCGGATGATAAAACTCATGGAACTTTTGTTGCATCAATTGCAGCAGGAGATAGAGATGAAAGCAATAATCCTAATGATATTCAGGGAGTTGCCTATAATGCCCAAATTCATTTTATTGCTATCCCTCTTGCAGAACCTGATGAAGATTATGAACCTGTAGAAGTCACTGAAGAAAATGCAGAGGATTACAGTGGTCTTGATCAGGCATATGCCTCTTTTTATAAAGACTTTACATCTAGATATGTTACGGCAGTGAATAATAGTTATGGAATGCAAGGAAACATTGCAGATTATGAGGAGTCTGCAGTTAGAGCATCTTTTCCTACTGTAATAGAAACCATTGCGCAACAGAATAAAATTAATAAAACTATTTTTGTATGGAGTGCAGGTAATGCAGGAGGATATTCAGAACAACAAGTTGATAACTCCAGTCCAGAAATTTTTCCAGGAATGGTCTATTTTATCGAAGAGCTCCAGGATACCTCTGTTGCGGTTGTTTCAGTTAACGAAGAAGGTCTAATTGCAGATCACTCTAATCGTTGTGGCTTAGCAAAAGATTTTTGTGTTGCTGCTCCGGGCGAGAATATTACCGGGGCCTATGTTACGACTGAATATCCTGAAAATGATAACTATGGAACAGGTTCAGGAACTTCTTTTGCAGCTCCTTTCGTCAGCGGTGCAGTAGCATTATTAACAGAAAAATTTAGGGGTCAATTGACTGGGCAAGAAATACTTCAACGTATTTATGTAACAGCAAATAAAGAAGGAGTTTACTCAAATTCTGATATTTACGGTCAAGGTCTTCTTGATTTAAAAAAAGCTATAGAACCGATTGGACAAACATATTTTATTTCTCCCATAACAAACCAAGTAACCACTTTTTCTCAGGCCAACATTTTTTTGAGTTCGCCATTATTTGGAAGTCTAAATAACTTAGGCGATAAACTATTCTTAACTTATTTTGATGAGCTTGGAGCCCCTTTTTCAATTAATGCTAGTCAACTCGTAAGAAATAATAATCCAGAGAATAGCTATTTACCTAGATTTCCCAACTCGCAATTACCTACATCAGGAAATGAATATTTACAGTTATTTTCCACAATAGAGAATTATGATTTTTTATCTAATCAAACTACTCAGAAAAGTGGTTTTTCTTATGCTCTTTCTTTAGATCCCAATAATTCTTTAAATTTATCTTTAAATCAGAAGAATTATTATTCATCACTAAGTACTTCTTACGATCCAATTAAAAATTTTGTATCCAATGGGCCAAGCATAAAATACTCATTCAAAGACAAAAGATTTGGTTACGGTTTTAGTTTTTCCAAAGGTTTCCAAGGTTGGAATCCCTGGACTGATCAAGATAAGGCTTATTCGAAGTATTTTTCAACTCAGTTAAATATTTTCTCAAAAAATAATAAAACATCCATCAAGTTGGGACGCCTTGAGGAAGATTCTTCTTATCTTGGGATGATGTTTTTAAATGGACAAAGTTCTTCAAAAAATTCTTATTCTTCAATAATAACCGTCGATTCAGATTTTTTTATTAATGAGAATTTCTCAGCCTTTATATCATTGACAGGCATGAGAGCTGAACCTTATGAAAATTTCTCTTTTATCAATATTAGATCGGATTCATCATTTCTTACATCAACAAACCTAAGCATTCTTGGTAAAGATATTTTCAATAAAAAAGATCGTTTTAGATTGGACTATTTAGTTCCTTTATCTATAGAAAAAGGTACAGCTGACCTTAAATTTATATCTGGAAGAGACTATTTTGGTAATTCCACGGTGGGTACAGTGAAAGTTAACTTGGCGCCTGCACATAGAGAAAGAGTTTTTTCAGCAAATTATTCATCTCCAATCAATGATTTTTCCGAATTCGGACTTAAATTATTTCTTGTTGAGAATCTCAATAACATAAAAGCAGAAAGTCAGGCTAACCTGACTTTCTATTTAAGATTAAAAATTAAATAAAACTTAAGCTTGGTTTAGCATTTCTGCTACAGCCTTGGCTTGCTCGTTTGATTCTTTGACGATTTGCTCTGAGCTTTCGAGAGGTTTTGTTATCTCAGCCCAATCAATTTCAAAATCACTAGGAGCATTTTCATATTCAAGTAAACCTAATTCTTCATATTTTGGTCTGATGGAATCTGTCAAAAGACCAATTTTTGATAGATTAGGCATGACTCTTGAGAATAAGAAATTTCTAAAAGTTTCCATGGCTCCTGATTCTAAAGTAAATTGCCTAGCTTCCTCAGGAGACATTTTCAAAAATTTCTGCATAGCAGTGGTGTTAATAATTCTATCTCTTGAAATGACACATGCTTCGTATGCAAACTGTGCTCTGTCTTCTACTTCTTCTGGACTTAAAGTTTTTATATATTCTTCTAGATAATTAATCCCGAAGGTGACATGTCTGGCTTCATCTCTGATTACATAATGAAGTAGTTGTTTGAGAAGTACGCAATTAGTATCTAGTTTTAAGTTTGTAAAAGCAGCTAAAGCAAGACCTTCTATAATTACTTGCATACCAATAAACTTAAGGTCCCATCTTTCGTCAGTTAAAATTTTATCAAGCAAAGCTTTTAAGTTTGCATTAACAGGATAATGAAAACCTATTTTTTCCTGAAGATATCTGTTGAAAACTTCAACGTGTCTTGCTTCATCAAAAGTTTGTGAAGCAGCATAAAGTTTTGCATTGTATGTTGGTGCACAGCTTGCAATTTGTGAGGCAACTAATAACGCACCCTGTTCGCCATGTAAAAACTGACATAGGAGTTCAGCTGTTTCGTGTCTGTCGAATTCTATTTTTTCTTCATCAGATAGATTTTTCCAAGCATCTAATTGTTCGTGAGGTGGCTCGAACAATTCTCCACCAACTAAAGGCTTATCTTTAGGATGATTGTAACTCCAATCTAAATCAATAGAACCGTTCCAATTTAGTTCTTTACCTAATTCATAAAGTCTTTTAATTCTATTTTCTGCTACTGTGTAATCCCAGTTATATGCCCCGGTTAGAGGGGTATTAAAGATTTCAATAACATCTTGAACATGCTTCTCTTCTAGAGGCAATTCATCATCAAAATATATTAAATCTTCAGGTGGTCCGTTTCTTTTAACAATTTCCATATGTGTACCTTTTTTAAAAATTTATTAAAGCATTTTGAATGCCGAGGGTCAATTTAATCAGGTTTCAAACAGCGAAGTTAACTGATCAAGCATAGCCCCTCCTAACTCTTCTGCCCTGTGAATGGTGACTGCTTTTTTATAGTATCTTGTAACATCATGTCCGATACCTATTGCAATTAGTTCCGTCTCAGATGCGGTTTCTACTTTTTTTATAACGTCTCTTAGATGAGTATCAAGATAATTAGTAGAGTTTGTCGAAAGCGTACTGTCATCAACAGGGGCTCCATCTGAAATAACCATTAATATTTTTCTTTGCTCAGGTCTTTTGTTTAGTCTGTTTTGAGCCCACATCAATGCTTCTCCATCTACATTCTCTTTTAAAAGCCCCTCCCTGAGCATCAGTCCTAAATTTTTTCGTCCCCGTCTCCAAGCTTGATCTGCAGGTTTGAATATTATGTGTCTCAAGTCATTTAAGCGCCCTGGATTAGGGATTTTACCTTGCTCTAACCATAACTTTCTGGAGTCTCCACCTTTCCAGTGCTTAGTTGTAAATCCAAGAATCTCTGTTTTTATGTTGCATCGATCAAGAGTGCTGCCAATGATATCTGCGCATATCGCAGCAGTAGTCATTGATCTTCCTCTCATAGATCCAGAGCTATCTACCAAAATAGAAACTAGGGTATCTTTAAACTCTGAGTCTTTTTCAATTTTGAAACTCAATGGAGTGAGAGGATCTACGATAATTTTGTGAAGTTTACTGGGATCTAGCTGACCTTCCTCCTTATCAAATTCCCAAGATCTATTCTGTTGAGCTAATAATAATCTTTGCAGTCTATTAGCTAATTTCGCTATAGCATTTTTACTGGATTCCATTAATTGATCCAATCTTCCTCTTAATCTAGCTAATTCTTCAGAGTCACATAATTCCTCTGCCTTAACTTCTTCATCAAAATCTTTTGTGTAAACTTTATACTCTTGTTCCCCAACTTTTTTTAGAAGTTCTTCTAATTTTGATCTATTTTCAATCCATGAATCTTCATCAGCATCTACTTCTCCTTCTTCGATATCCATTTCTTCATCTTCAATAGAAGTATCTTGCTCGTCACTTTGTCCATCCTCTGAGTCAGTTTCTTCTTCCTCTTCCTGATTTTCTTCTTCGCTGGACTCATCTTCATTTTCTTCTTCATTTTTCTCATCATTCTCTTCTTCAGGCTGTTGCTCATCCACGCTAATCTCTAGATCTTTTAGTAAAGAAAAGATGACTTTTGAAAAGTCCAACGAACTTTCTAAAGACTCTTCTAATTGCCCTAAGTATTTCTCCTGAAAAGAAATGAGTTTTTCATAAAGATCTTCAAATTTTTTTGAATCAGGACGTCCTAATTCTTGTCCGAGAAGTTCAGATCTCAACCAATGCGAGATAGCTACAGAAGAAGAGTCTTCATTTGCATCCAAAGAATTAATATTTTTCTGAAAAAGAAATTCAAGGTTTTTTGAAACTCCTAGAAATTTTTTTGAGCCCAGCAGCTCGACTCTAGTAAGGTCTAAGTCCTTGATGATTTCATTTACTTTTGCATCTCTATGTGTGAATAAATTATCACTTGAATATTTATTTATAAGAGCCACTTGATCAGATTTTGCCCTGAGATCATTAAAGTTTTTAACTGGTTGAAGCGGTTCTGGCAAAGAACTTTGTCTAAGGTTCTCTATTCCAAAATTTACATTTAATTCTGTATCTTCAGAAATAGCTTTAGCCGAAGCTGCAAGCGCATCCTTTATGGTTTGTTTATCAGATTTCTCTAACAAAATTTAATTGGATTCAGAGCTTATGGAACTATTGGTTTCAGCACCAAAACATCTCTGAAAATATTCTGAAATGATTGGTCTTTCAGTTTCATCTGACTTATTGAGAAAACTCAGCTCGAATGATTTAACCAAATCTTCAAAAATAGAATAATTTTCTGCCCAACTAATGACCGTTCTAGGCGACATTAATGTTGATATATCCCCACTCTCAAATCCTTTTCTTGTTAAGTTGGCTAGTCTAATCATATTTAGGACAGTTTCTTTTCCTTCTTTGTTATCTAGATCTTTTACTTTTGAAAGGATAACCTTTTGCTCAAGCTCCTCATCTAAATAGTTTAAAACTGACACGATTTGCCATCTATCCATTTGTCCTTGATTTATCTGCTGTGTCCCATGATAAAGGCCAGTACTATCTCCCAAACCTACGGTGTTTGCTGTTGCAAATAATCTAAAATACGGATTAGGCGTTAAAACCCTATTTTGATCCAACAAGGTTAATTTTCCTTCAGCTTCAAGAACCCTTTGAATGACAAACATTACATCTGGTCTTCCTGCATCATACTCATCAAAAACTAACGCAACCGAATTCTGTATTGCCCATGGAAGTATTCCTTCTACAAACTTTGTTAATTGCTTTCCATCTTCAATAACAATTGCATCTTTGCCTAGCAAGTCTAGTCTACTGATATGACTATCTAGGTTAATCCTCACACAAGGCCAATTTAATCTTGAAGCAACTTGTTCAATGTGAGTTGATTTACCAGAACCATGCAAACCTTGAATCATTACTCGACGATTATGCGAAAATCCTGCAAGAATTGAGAGGGTTGTCTCTTTGTCAAAACAATAGTCGGGATCAAGAGCAGGAACGTATTCACTTGGTTCAGAAAAGGCCGGTACTTCTAGATTAGAGTCAAAGCCAAAGGTATTTCCAACGCTGACCTTAATATCTGGAGTCGCGCTTAGATTTTGGGAAGTTGAAATTGTCATATTATTCTTTTATAAATTATTATCCTTTATACCCTAAAACTTCAAATATATAGCTATGACTTTTTGTTAACTTCGTCTAGACTTCTTTTTTTTTATGAATGCCGTAGATAACAATATATGGACAAAGCTTCAATCTGAGGCTGAGGACTATATTAAATCCAATGAAGATTATAAAGACTTTTTGGAGTCTTTGGTTTTATCTAATGATGATTTTATTTCTTCCATTAGCCTAAAATTATCCAGAGATTTATCTCAGGCATGGTCTTTTTCTGAAAAAAAATTATTTCCAAGTATTTTGCAAGCACTTAATGCCAAAGATGTTTCAAAAGCTATTGAAAAAGATCTTAATGCAGTTATTTCCAGAGATCCCGCAACAAATACCATTTTGGAGACATTCTTATTTTCAAAAGGATTCTCAGCTTTGCAGGCCTACAGGGCCTCTAATTATCATTGGAAAAAAGAAACTCTTTTATCTTATTTTCTACAAAGCAGAACCTCGCAAGTTTATGGCGTAGATATTCATCCTGCAGCTACTATTGGAAAAGGAATAATGCTTGATCATGCTACTGGAATAGTGATTGGAGAAACTTCAGTGATTGAGGATGATGTTTCTATATTCCAGGGAGTTACTCTTGGTGGAACAGGAAAAGAGGTAGGGGATAGACACCCCAAAGTAAGGAAGGGAGTCTTAATAAGTTCAGGAGCTAAAATCTTAGGAAATGTTGAAATAGGCGAAGGTGCAAAAATAGCTGCTGGAAGCGTGGTTCTAGAAGATGTTCCTGAGCACATGACAGTTGCTGGTGTTCCAGCAAAAGTAGTTGGTAAGACTTCTATAAAAACTCCTGGGACTGAAGTTGATCACACAATTGAGGAAAATTAATGTCGTCACAAAAAAGTTTAGATGATTTAGTTCAAACACTTAATCTAGAAAAATTAGAAGAGAACCTTTACAGAGGTGAATGCGAAAAAACTGCATGGGGCAGAGTCTTCGGTGGTCAAGTTTTAGGCCAAGCCTTAAGTGCAGCTTATAACACCATTGAAGAGGAAAGATATGCGCATTCTTTTCATGCTTATTTTTTGAGGCCAGGAAGAATAGACATCCCCATTGTTTATCAAGTAGTAAGAATAAGAGATGGAGGAAGTTTTACAACAAGAACAGTTGATGCAATTCAAAACGGTGAGGCAATTTTTAATATGTCTGTTTCTTTTCAAAAGGACGAGGGCGGCTTCGAACATCAATTCGACATGCCTGATGTTCCTGGGCCTGAAGAGCTCAAAAGTGAAAGGGAATTAAGAGAGTCAATGATGGATCAAATCCCTGAAGAGTATAGAGATGGATTTCTTAGAGAGAAAGCAATTGAATTAAGAACAGTTGAGCAATTCAATCCATTAAATAGTGAAAAAAAACCTCCTTATAAACATACGTGGATGAAGGCAAATGGAAACCTTCCAGATGATATTCTTGTCCACCAAAACATATTGGCATACGCATCAGATTTTGGTTTGCTCAGTACAGCACAACTTCCGCATGGTATTGGTTGGGGAGGCATGAACAGAAAAGTAATGGCTGCGAGTATTGACCATGCCATGTGGTTTCATAGACCTTTCAGAGCGGACGAATGGTTGTTATATGTAACAGATAGCCCTAGCGCAAGTAATGCAAAAGGTTTCAACAGAGGAAGTGTTTATACACAGGATGGAGTATTGGTAGCTTCAGCTATCCAAGAAGGATTGATGAGAAAGATAGACTCAGATTACTCTAAATAAGAGCAGTAGAGCCCATTAATTCTTTATCAATTTCTCGAGCAGCGGCTCTTCCCTCATTTATCGCCCAAACAACAAGTGATTGGCCTCTTCTGCAATCCCCGGCAGCAAAAACTTTTGGATGTGAGGTTTTATGGATATTATGATCTGCCTTAAAATTAGATCTTTCATCAAGATCTATATCTACTTCTTGATTGATATAGTTTTCTGGTCCAAGAAAACCCATCGCTAGAAGAATAAGATCTGCTTTCCAAGTTTTTTCAGTTCCTTTTATTTCTTTAAAAGCTGAATCAACCATTACTGTTTTGATTCCTATTAACTTTCCAGACTCATCTCTTAAAAATTCTTTTCCAGAGATTGAATATTCCCTGGGATCTTTTCCTAATACCTCGATTGATTCTTCATGACCATAATCAACTTTGTGTATTCTAGGAAAAAGAGGCCAAGGATTGTTATCTGCTCTATCTTTTGGCAGCTCAGGCATTATTTCAAAATTAAGAAGACTTTTGCACTTATGTCTTAATGATGTACCGAGACAATCGTTTCCTGTATCTCCTCCACCAATGACAATTACGTTCTTATCTTTAGCAGAGATAAAGTTATTATTTTTGAGTTTGCTGTCTAATAGACTTTTAGTGTTTTTGCCAAGAAATTCCATGGCAAAGTGAACACCATCTCCTTCTCTGCCAGGGATGGCTAGATCTCTGGGTTTAGTAGCTCCAGTGGTTAAAAGGACAGAATCATTCTCGTTGATAAGGTTTTCAAGAGAGGGCGAATTCGGAGCACCAATATCAGTATTTATGTGAAAAATTATCCCTTCCTTCTCCATAATCTCAATTCTCATATCTAGTATTGATTTATCGAGTTTCATGTTCGGAATTCCATACATCATTAATCCACCAATGCGGTCAGATCTTTCGTAGACTTCAACAGAATGGCCAACGCTATTTAGTTGTTGAGCTGCTGAAAGACCAGCAGGACCTGATCCGACTATAGCTATTTTTCTATTGGTCCTGACTTCCGGAACCTTAGGCTTAAGCCATCCAGATTTTATTCCTTTGTCAGCGATTGCAAATTCTAGATTTTTAATGGCGACAGGAGTTTCAGTTATACCTAAAACGCATGCTCCTTCGCAGACTGCTGGGCAGACTCTTCCAGTGACTTCTGGAAAATTATTTGTTTTGAAAAGCCTATCAAATGCATCTTCCCACTGCTCGTTGTAGACCAAATCATTCCACTCAGGAATTAAATTGTATACAGGACAGCCTTCACCTGATTGACAGAAGGGTACGCCACAATTCATACATCTGGCCGCTTGAGTATTCAGGAGCTTATCGTCATGATCAGTGTATATTTCTTTAAAGTCCAAAACCCTAGACTTAGCTGGCCTGTAAGGCTCAACTTCTCGAGAGAATTCTTTAAAGCCAGTTACTTTTCCCATCTCAACTCACTTTAAGTTTTGTTTCATTTAATTCCATCATGACTCTTTTGTAATCAGTAGGCATTACTTTTACGAATTTTGATATTGAATTGTTCCAATCCTTTAAGATTCTAGTCGCTACAGCTGAACCAGTAAATTTCTTATGATTTTTTATTAGTTGCTTAAGCTCTTTGAGATCATTCTCATTTTCTAATTTTTCTAACTCAAAAGTACTGGTGTTGCATTTTCTTTTGAATGAGTTTTTAGAATCATAAACGTATGCAACTCCTCCACTCATTCCGGCACCGAAGTTTCTGCCTGTATCTCCAAGAATTACAGCCACTCCACCGGTCATGTATTCGCATCCGTGATCTCCGATACCTTCTACTACAACCTTAGCTCCACTGTTTCTTACGCAAAATCTCTCTGCGGCTATCCCTCTGAAATATGCTTCCCCTCCTGTAGCTCCATAAAGCGCAACATTTCCAAGAATAATATTATCCTCTGCTACAAATTTACTTTTCTTATCCGGATAGATGATTATTTTTCCACCTGAAAGTCCTTTACCAACATAGTCATTCGCGTCCCCTTCAAGCTCAATGGTCATACCTTTACAAGTCCAAGCCCCAAGACTTTGTCCAGCAGATCCATTTAATTTCATGTGAATTGTATCCTCAGGCAATCCTTTGTTTTCCCAGATTTTAGAGATCTCATTAGAGATAATGGTGCCAAAGACTCTGTTTGTGTTCCCAATTTTCTGATTTATTGTAATTTTCTCTCTACTTAATATTGATGGTTTGATCTTTTTAAGTAGCTTGAGATCAAGTGATTTTTCTAGATTATGATTTTGATCTTGAGTTTTAAATACATCAGTATTTTTAAATACTTTTTCAGCAGGAGTAAGAAGATTTGATAAATCAATGCCATCTTTTTTCCAATGATTGATAGCATTATCAAATTCGAGAAGATCAACTCTTCCTATCATGTCATTGAGATTTTTGATTCCTAACTTCGCCATTATCATTCTTAGCTCTTTTGCAACCATAAAAAGATAATTAACAACATTTTCTGGCTTACCTTTAAATTTTTCTCTTAGATCTTTATCTTGAGTAGCAATTCCAACGGGGCAAGTATTTAAGTGACACTTTCTCATCATAATGCACCCCAAAGTAACAAGTGGTGCTGTTGAGAAACCAAACTCCTCAGCTCCTAAGATAGCTGCAATAGCAACATCTCTTCCAGTCTTTAACTGGCCATCTGTTTGAAGAACCACTCTGGATCTTAAATTATTCATCACTAAAGTTTGGTGTGTTTCAGCAATTCCAAGCTCCCAGGGAAGGCCTGCATGCTTGATCGATGTTAATGGAGAGGCTCCTGTTCCTCCATCGTGACCAGCAATGACCAGATGATCTGTTTTCGCTTTTACTACTCCAGCTGCAATAGTTCCAACTCCAATTTCTGAGACTAGCTTCACACTTATTCTAGCTTTCCTGTTAGCATTCTTAAGATCATGAATTAATTGAGCTATGTCCTCAATAGAGTAGATATCATGATGAGGAGGAGGACTAATTAGTCCAACGCCCGGCGTGGAATGTCTTATCTTTGCTATATATTGATCGACTTTTTTTCCTGGAAGTTCACCGCCTTCTCCGGGCTTCGCACCTTGCGCAATCTTTATCTGAAGTTCGTCAGAGTTAGTCAAGTACCACATAGTTACACCAAACCTTCCAGAGGCAACTTGTTTTATTGCTGATCTTTTAGATCTCCCATCTTTTAATGGTTTAAATCTAATAGGATCTTCTCCTCCTTCACCTGTATTCGATTTACCTCCTAGTTCATTCATTGCTAAAGCAAGCGATTCATGAGCTTCTGTAGAGATAGAGCCTAGTGACATTGCTCCGGTTGCAAACCTTTTTACAATTTCTTTTTCAGATTCAACTTGATCCAAAGGAATTCCCTTTTTAGGATATTTGAATTTCATCAGGCCTCTCAAAGTACTGTTTTTGGTAGTCTGTTCATTTGCATGATTTGAGAATTCCCAATATTTACTCTCGTCATTTGCTTGAGAGGCTAATTGTAAAGAGGAAATCGATTTTGGATCCCACATGTGTGAATCACCACCGTTACGCCAATGAAAATCTCCAGGATTAGGAAGTACAGATACTTTATTTTGATCGTATTCAGGAAAACCTATTGCATGTCTTCTCTCTATTTCTTCAGCTAAAACTTCAAAATTTACCCCTTGTACTCTGCTAGTAGTCCCCGGGAAACAAAAATCAATTATTTCATCAGCTAAACCAACCGCTTCAAAAATTTGAGCACCTTTATAAGATTGAAGTGTAGATATTCCCATTTTGGCCATGACCTTCAACATACCCTTAGCAACTCCTTTTTTATAGGCATTAACTAAATCTGAGGTATTTCTCAATTTTTTATCTTGCAGTATTTGATCTTTTAAAGATTTCTCCAAGACTTCAAAAGCTAGGTAGGGATTTATTGCATCAGCCCCATATCCGATAAGAAGGCAGTGATGATGAACCTCTCTGGCTTCGCCAGACTCAATAATTAGTCCTAATTGTGTTCTTTTTTCTTTTCTAACTAAATGGTGATGGACGGAAGAACACGCAAGCAATGAACTTATAGCAACTCTACTTTTTGACAGATTTCTGTCAGATAGAAGTACAAAAGAATATCCTTGCTTTATTGCGTCCTCTGATTCAGTGCAGATTCTTTTTAGAGCTTTCTTTAGACCTGAGGCTCCACTACCTCTTTCGTATGTAATATCGATAGTCTTAGTAGTCCAACCATAATCTTTATTATTCTTTATACTAATTAGTTCTTCATTTGAAAGAATAGGATGCTTCAATCTTAATCGATGTGCATTTTCTTCTAAAGATTCGAGCAAATTACTCTCTGGGCCTATTAGGCATTCAAGAGACATGATTACTTCCTCTCTTATTGAGTCGATTGCCGGATTAGTAATCTGAGCAAAAAGTTGCTTGAAGTAGTCATAAATCATTCTGGGTTTATCAGATAAACATGCTAAAGCAGCATCATTTCCCATTGATCCAAGAGGATCTCTCAACTCAGTTACAAGGGGTAGCAACATGAACTCAAGTGTTTCAGTGGTGTAACCGAAAGACTGCATCCTTGAGATTAGATCGTCTGTTTTATATTTTGTTTTGGATGTTTTTAGATCTTGGATATCTATAATTTGATTTTTTACCCAATCTTTATAGGGAAGTTTTTTTGAGACCCTTTTTTTGATTTCTTCATCTGGAATCATCCTGCCTTCCTCAAAATCAATAAGAAACATTTTTCCTGGCTGAAGTCTTCCTTTTGATAAAACTTTTGATTGATCAACCGGAAGAACTCCTACCTCTGAAGCCATGATGACTTTGTCGTCATCAGTTACATAAAATCTACTTGGTCTGAGTCCATTTCTATCTAAAACGGCTCCAACATAATTTCCATCTGTGAAAACTATAGATGCAGGACCATCCCAAGGTTCCATAAATGATGATGAATACTCATAAAAGGCTTTTTTTGCTGGACTCATTTCATTGTCATTTTGCCAAGCTTCAGGAATCATCATCATGGCAGCCTCAGGTAGTTCTCTTCCTGACATTATTAGCAGCTCAAGAACATTATCGAATGAACCTGAATCAGAGCAGTCTGGTTCCGTTATAGGGAATAATTTATTAATTTTTGAACCGAAATAATCACTTCTCGCAAGACCTTGTCGAGAATACATTTGATTCATGTTTCCTTTTAAAGTGTTTATCTCGCCGTTATGACACATATATCTGTTGGGTTGAGCTCTATCCCAAGAAGGGAAGGTGTTCGTACTGAATCTCGAGTGAACCATTGCCAAATGAGTCTCGAATTTTTTATTTTCAAGATCTGGGAAAAAAGGGAAAAGCTGAGCTGGGGTAAGCATGCCTTTATAGGCAATCAGTCTCGATGAAAGGGTGCAGGCATAAAACAAAGAGGCTTGACTCAAATTTTCTTGATATCTAAGTCGTTTAGTGAAAATTTTTCTAATTAAGTAAAGTTTTCTCTCAAAAGCCTCCTGATCAAGTTTGGTCGATTTTTGAACGAAAACTTGTTCTATCTCAGGCTGACAATCTCTAGCAGCAGGTCCAACGTCTGCCTTTTTAGGATTAATAGGAACTTTTCTCCAACCTAAAAATTTCTGTCCTTCTGATTTAATAGTTTGTTCAACAATTTTTTTACAAAAAGATCTTTCTTTTTGATCCTGTGGCAGAAAAATATTACCTACTGCATAAGAACCAAAATCAGGAAGATTAATATTTATTTTTTTTGCCTGATTTTGAAAAAAAGAATCCGGCAAAGCAAGAAGAATGCCAGCTCCATCTCCTGTGTTTTCTTCAAAACCACATCCTCCTCTGTGATCCATTCTAGAGTTGATAAGGTAGGCATCATCCATGATTTCTCTTGAAGGGATTCCCTTTATGTTGGCAACTAGGCCAACGCCACAAGAATCCTTCTCGCTAGCTGGATCATAAAGTCCTTTCTTTTTTGGACGCTCTATTAATTTTTTATTTATACCTTTTACCATCGAGTCAATGCTTCATCCTTCCTGATAGAAAGATGCGTTCCTTCGGTTTGATTTTTTACCTACTTCCGTCCCCAAATAAGGATGAACGATTGATCTTAAGCCCAAGATCTCAGGGAAGAATGTTAATTTCTTACTTAATTATTTATACCAAAAAATAATAAAAAAGACCAATTTTTATTCTATGTTATAAGAGAAATGTTTTTTATATTTTTAAGCTATTTAAGATTTTCTCTTTGTCAACGTTTTCAATTATTTTAGCCTTTCCTATTCCATCTAAAATAATGAATCTTAAAGTTGTGTCTTTACTTTTTTTATCCGATTGCATGGCTTTAAGAATCCTTGCAGGTTCACAATTAGTAGGAAGCTTTGTGGGAAGGTTGAATTTTTTAATTAAGGACTTAATTTTATCAAACTCTTGTGAATTTATTTTGCCTAACAATAGAGATAATTTGGCTGCACAAACCATTCCAACGCCAACTGCTTCGCCATGATTTAATCCCTTAAAAGATTGAACGCTTTCTATGGCATGTGCAAAAGTATGACCAAAGTTGAGATAAGCTCTAACTGATTTCTCTCTTTCGTCTTGCCCAACAATATTTGCCTTAATTTTTGTTGATGTCCTAATGAGGTTTGATAACTCGGTAATGTTTCCTTTCTTTTGAATATTCTGATCAAAATTATCTAATTTTGATAAAAGATCTTTATCTTCAATCAACGCATGTTTAATTATTTCTGAGTAACCTGCTGCTAAATGCCTTTTGCTAAGCGATTTAAGAAAATATGTATCAATCAATACTGCTTCAGGTTGCTTGAATGCTCCAATCATATTTTTAAATTTTTTACTGTTAACACCTGTTTTACCCCCTACAGAAGCATCGACCTGGGCCAGAAGAGTAGTAGGAATATGCATAACTTCAATTCCTCGAAGATATACAGAAGCTACAAAACCTGCGAGATCTGTAGTTATGCCGCCACCAAAAGAAACAATCAATGAATCTCTTGAGAATTTCAAATCAATTAATTTTTCTATGATTTTTTGAGAGGTCTCTAAAGATTTATTTTTTTCATTTGCTATGAATCTAAAGGATTCAAATTTACTCGGCTTTGATTTCCTTATGAAGCTCTTAACTTTTCTGATTGATAAATCAGGAAGTTTTGAGTCAAAAATAAAAAAAATTTCTTTTGAATTGGATATTTTTTTTAAGGGAAAGCTATTAATAAAATCATTACCAAAATAAATGGAATAATTAGAACTAGGTGTGCTTACTTTTAATTGTTTAATTGTTTTCATTTAATTCTTCAATAATTTTTATGAGAATATCTTTGCTTTTATATTTGTCTACATTAATTTCAAAATTTGAAACTTCTTTATAAAACTCTAACCTTTGATCGTAGAGTTCTCTAAGTTTTTTTAACCTGTCTACGTTTTTTAAGAGAGGCCTTTTATCTGATCTAGATGTTCTTTTGCTCTGTCTTTCAACTGAGGCATTTAAGAAAATAACTCTATTTTCTTTTAATTTCTCACGATTTTCCTGATCAGTAACGATACCTCCGCCAGTTGCAATAACCATATTTAAGTTATTTGGGATATTTATTAAAAACTCTTTCTCTTTTTCTCTAAAATATTTCTCACCTTCATTTTCAAAAATCTCATTAATAGTTTTGTTTTCTTTTTTCTCAATTTCTTTGTCTGTATCAATAAATTTTTTATTTAAACTTTTAGCCAGTTTCTTTCCCAAGCTTGACTTTCCAGATCCCATGGGTCCAACAAGAAAGATGTTCATCTACACATTATATCTATTAGAATTATCATTTAGAAAATGAAAAATTTTTTTAGGGCTTTATTCAGGTCAAAGATATTTCTAATATCTTTAATTACTGTTCTTTTGCCATTTCAAATGGCGCTTGGAGTTTACATATATCTTTATCCTGAATTACCTAAAATTAGTGACCTTGATAAAGCAGAATTACAAATTCCATTAAAAATTTATACTAGCGATGGAAAGCTTATTTCTGAATTTGGGGAAATCCATAGAACAAAAATTATTTTTGAAGACATACCTGAGGGACTAGTTAATGCATATCTTGCAGCTGAAGACGATGAATTTTTCTCTCATACGGGTATCGATTTTACTGCTCTTGCTAGAGCGCTAAGTGAGTTGATAATTACGGGAGAAAAAGGCAGCGGTGGTGGAACTTTGACAATGCAAGTTGCAAGAAATTATTTGCTTACCCAAGAAAAAACCTACAAAAGAAAGTTAAAGGAAATTTATACGGCCTTTATGCTTGAAGTCTTCTTAACAAAAGAGGAAATATTTGAACTTTATGTAAATAAAGTTTTTTTAGGAAACAGAGCTTATGGCATTGTTGCGGCCTCCTCAATTTATTATGGAAAGCCTCTTCAAGATTTATCTATAGCTCAATTTGCAATGATTGCTGCATCAACGCAAAGACCATCAGAGGTGAATCCACTGGCAAATAAAAGAAGAGCATTGAATAGAAGAAATTGGATACTTAAACGAATGAAAGATCTAGGATACATCTCAGAAAGCGATTATCAGGTAAATGTATCTGAACCTCTTACAGCGGATAATTATGGAATCAAACCTGAGGTGGAAGCCGGTCATTTGGCAGAAGAAATTAGAAAATACATGGTTAGTAACTATGGAAAGGGAGTATATAAAGATGGCTATGAAGTTTATTCAACAATAAATTCACAGCATCAACTTTCTGCCAACAAAGCTCTTAAAACTGGAATAGAGAGTTATGAGAGTAGACATGGATTTAGAAAGCCAAAGAATTATGAAAATTTGATCCCAAATAAATTTCTTAATAAGTCCGAAGTGTTCTATCAATTTTTTTATCAAGACATAGATTTTTCTGATGAGTATGGAATAGAAAAAACCGATGAGCATCCTTTCAGGGAGATTGAATCTCTTTATGAGTCACTCCCAAAATACAAAGATTTTGTCCCTGCCATATTTCTTTCAGTTGAAGATCAAATTGTATTTCTTATCAATTCTAATTTAGAGCTCATAAGAATTTTTAAAGAAGACCTGATTACGAAGATTAGACCAAAAATAGATGAAAATAGAATAGATAGAGAGGTTCAGGAATTTTCGGACTTTTTCTCTCCCGGAGATCTCGTTTGGATGAATGAAAGTAGCGAAAAAGTGGAATTCTCTCAATATCCAGAGATTCAATCATGCATCGTGAGTCTTGATCCAAAGGATGGAAAGATCTTGGCTTTGGTCGGCGGATATGATTTTTATTCAAGCAACTACAATCGTGTTTTTCAAGCAAAACCTCAGCTTGGTTCAAACTTTAAACCTTTTTTGTATAGTGCTGCTTTTGAAAATGGTTATAACCCATCCTCAATAATCCTCGATGCACCTATAGTTTTTGAAGATGACAATTTAGAAGATGTCTGGCGCCCAAAAAATTCATCCGGTAGATTCTATGGACCAACAAGATTGAGAGAGGCATTGGTTCAGTCAAGAAACATAGTTTCAGTGAGACTTCTTCAGGAATTAGGTATCGACAAAGTAAGAAGCCATGTTCAGAAATATGGATTCCAAGAAGATGAAATTCCGAATGATTTGTCTCTGGCTCTGGGATCTTATAGTTCTACTCCTTTACAAAATGCAAAAGCCTTTTCTATCATTGCTAATGGAGGAAAATCTATAGAGCCTTATTACATTGAAAAAATCGTTCTTCCTAATTCAGAAGTATTAGATTTCTCAAAAACTAAAACTTTAGATTTAAGAACCTCAAGATTATGGAATGGATACAATGAAGAAAATAATGAAGAAGAAATTATTGATCCTAGAATCACATACGTAATAAATGACATTTTGATAGAAGCGGCAAAAAGAGGAACAGCAAGCAATATAAAGAAATTATCCAGAGATGATTTTGCAGGAAAAACTGGAACAACTAATGATGCAGAGAGCACTTGGTTTACAGGTTTTAATAATAGCTTCTTAGCAACAGTTTGGTTTGGATATGATCAACCTAAGCCACTAGGGGAGAGAGAGTTCGGAAGTACAACTGCTTTACCTATTTGGATGAATTATGTCTCCGAGGTTGAGAACAATATCGATAAAGGAACGCAACCAAGGCCTAAGAATTTATCTGCAGCCAGATTGAATAAAAGCACTGGAGAAATTGCCAGGCCGGATGAAAAGAATATCTTCTTTGATTTTCTTATAAATTAAATAAATTACTTATAAATTGTCAGCATTAATTTTGAAGAATATTCATTCCATTCTTCCAATACTTTTCTTTTAAAATTTGATCTTACAAAACTTTGAATCTTTCCCTCTAGAATAGAAATGACTAATCCAGCTGAGTCAGTTGGAGTTAAGTTGAATTTTGCCTTGCTCGATTGTTCGTAATTTTGGAAGGCAAGTTTTATTTCAAGCTCGAATCTTTCAAATAAATGATTTACTTTTTCTTCAATTTTTATTTCATCTGGAGTAAGTACTTCTCTAGTCAAAATTTTACAAATACCTTTGTTCTTCTCACAAAACGCTAATATTAAAGTACAAATATTAAAGGGAGTTTCTGGACTGGAAACTTCTTTTTTGATGGATGATATTCTTGGAAATATATTTTCCTCACAAAAATCAACTAAACCTTCATATATCTTTCTTTTACTTGGAAAATGTTTATAGATAGCAGCTTCAGTTATCTCACATCTTTTTGCCAATTCAGCAGTAGTAATTTTTATCGGTTCCTTACTTTCAAGCATGGAAACTAAAGTCTGCATAATATTAATTTGTCTATTTGTCAGAGTTTCGGTCATTTTATTTAGTTATCCAAGTTCCAACGCCTTTGTCCGTAAGTATCTCAACTAAAACTGCATGCGGCACTCTGCCATCAACGATATGAGCACTTTTCACGCCGCTTTCTAGACTTTTTATCACAGACGAAAGTTTTGGAAGCATTCCTCCTTTCATGGTTTTAGCAATTTTTTTGGCTTTTTTGATATCCATTTCAGATATTTTCTTCCCTGTATTTGTCAACACTCCTTTTACATCCGTCATCATAATTATCTTTTCAGCCTTTAATTTTTCAGCAACCTTGCAAGCCACATGATCAGCATTAATATTGTAATGCATTCCAAATCTGTCCCTGCCAATTGGAGCAATCACAGGAATTTTTCCACTAAAAATATTTTTCTTGATCAAACTACCATCAACTTTTGTGATATCACCTACAAAACCAAGATCTATCTTTGTTTTAATTTTTTTACAGATAAGAATACTCTCTCTAATGTCATTGAATGTTTTTGTTCTTGCTCCCCAAGTTTTGATCAGTTCGGCAATATCTCCATTTACTTCTCTTAGAGTTTTAACAATAGTTTTTATTGAATTTTCATCTGTTTTTCTAAGTCCATCAATAAATACACTTTTTATATTGTTCTTCTTCAAATTTCTTTCAATTTGAGGCCCGCCTCCGTGAACAAGAACAGGAAATATTCCAATTTGCCTCATCAAAGCAATGTCTCTTGCAAAATTTTGCCTTAATTTGTTTTCTTTCATAGCACTGCCGCCATACTTAATGACCACTATTTTTCCAGAAAACTTTTGTATGTAAGGCAAGGCCTCACTTAGGATCTTTGCTAGTGATTCAGCTGACTTACTATCTTTGATCATTAAAAGTTTGTTTTAATCGTATTATCTACCTTTGAAATAGCTTTTTTAAATACATTTTTTATATCTTCTAAATCTTGAGGTGAATTTCCTTCAAACCTTAAAACCAAGTTTGGTGAAGTATTTGATGCCCTAACAAGACCCCAGCAACAATCTTTATCTATTCTAATTCCATCTAGGGAGCTAATCTCTCCACTTTCTTTCTCAAGTATTTTTATTAGTTTACTTATCATTGAAAACTTATTTTCATCTGTAACGGATATATTTATCTCTGGAGTTGATAAATTTTGAGGCAGCTCAGAAAAAATATCTGATGAACTTTTTTTCTTTTCAGATAAAATTTCTAACATTCTACTTCCAGCATAAATTGCATCGTCGAAACCGAACCATCTGTCTTTAAAAAAAATATGCCCACTCATTTCTCCTGCTAAAAGAGCTTTCCTTTCAAAAAGATTTTTCTTTATGTAGGAGTGACCGGTTTTTGACATGTAGGCTACGCCAGAATTTTCTTCAATGAAATTTTTTAGGACGTTAGAACATTTAACGTCAAAAATAATTGTCGCATTTTTATTTTTCTCTAAAACTTGACCTGCATAGAGAATCATTTGAATATCTGGGTAGATAATTTTCCCTGAACTATCAACAATTCCAACTCTATCTGCATCACCATCCAGGGCTATACCAACATCAGCATTTGACTCTTTTATCTTGCTCTGCAAGTCTTCAAGATTCTTAGGATTGCCAGGATCAGGGTGATGATTTGGAAAATTTCCATCAACTTCGCTGAAAAGTTCTATAACTTCACAACCAATTGCTTTAAATGCTTGTGGCGCAATTACTCCTCCAACACCATTTCCACTATCAAGACAAATCTTCATGGGCCTTTTCAATGAGATATTATTTCTAAGCTCATTAATATAATCATCCAAAATATCTATTTCTTCTAAATTACCTTTCTTGCTTTCTTTTGAGATTATGCCTTGCAGAATGTCATTTTTAATATCTTGAATTTCCTGCCCAAAAATAGTTTTACCGCCCAAAATTATTTTAAAACCATTATATTCTTTGGGGTTGTGGCTTCCCGTGATCATGACTCCATTCTTAGTATTGAATTTCTCAACTGCGAAATAAAGTAAAGGTGAGGGTACCATGCCCACATTTTTGACATTTATGCCATTATCTAAGAATGATTCAATTAGGGTAGAGCAAATTCTTGCTCCAGATAACCTTCCGTCGCGTGCTACAACAACTTGCTTTAAACCCAATTTTTTAATTTTATGACTTAAAGCTGATCCCAATGACGTAACAAATTCTTCACTCAGGTCCTTAGATGCAATACCTCTGATATCATATGCTCTAAAAATATTTTGATTAATTTGCATTTGGTTCTAATTTAAATATGGATACTTCAAAAGGCCTCGAAAACATAGATGGCGTTGTATGGTTTGACGGTCAGTATGTTGACTGGAAAGATGCCAAAGTTCATGTTTTAACTCATACTCTTCATTACGGATTAGGTGTATTTGAAGGTGTTAGAGCTTATTCTACCACGCAAGGACCAACGATTTTCCGTCTTAAGGACCACACAGATCGCCTTTTTGAATCTGCAGATACAGTTAAATTAAAAATTCCTTATTCAAAAGACGAAATAAATAAAGCTCAAATAGAAGTCGTAAAAAGAAATAAGTTAGAGGAAGCTTATATAAGGCCTATGTGCTTTTATGGTTCTGAAGGCTTGGGACTCAGAGCTGATAATCTTAAAGTTCACTGCATTGTTGCCGCTTGGTATTGGCCAAGCTACCTTTCCCCAGAGCTTTATGAAAAAGGAATCAAAGTAAAACTATCTAGTTACACAAGACAAAGAGGGAATAAAGTGTCGAGATCAAAAGTTAACGGAAACTACGTTAATTCAATTGTTGCACTTAATGAAGCTCTTGAAGCAGGCTTTGATGAAGCATTAATGTTAGACACAGAAGGAAATGTTGCTGAAGGTTCCGGAGAAAACTTTTTCATGGTGAAAGATGGGAAAATATTCACTCCTGATGTTGAAGCATCACTTAATGGTATAACAAGAAAAAGCATCATTGATTTAGCTAAGAATGAAAAAATTGATGTTATTGAGAAGAACATCTCTCCAGAAGAGGTTATTCAAGCAGATGAACTTTTTTTTACAGGGACCGCAGCAGAGGTATTACCAATAACGTTTGTCGATAAAAATAAAATATCAAATGGTCAAAGAGGACCTATTACCGAGATTCTTCAGTCAAAATACTCTAATCATGTAAGAGGGAAGCACATTTTATTCCCTGAATGGTTAACTAATATTTCTGATAATTGAAAATCTTAATAATTAAAACCTCTTCGCTGGGAGATATAATTCATTCCTTTCCAGCCATTGAAGACATAAAAAAAAATTACCCGGAATCTAGAGTAGATTTTCTAGTTGATCGCACATTTCTCAGCACAGCAAAATTAAATCAGTCTATCGACAATTTCTTTTCAATTTCATTAAGAGAAACAAAAAATCAATCTTTTGTGAAAAGACTTAAGAATCTGAATGAAGAAATAAATGCATCATTTGAAAATATCTCTTACGACTTTGTAATTGATTTTCAAGGATTGATGAGAACTCAAATCATAGGTTCAAAAATAAAAAAAATTTCCAGCTCCAAAAACTTTATTGGATATAGCTTTAAATCAGCAAAAGAGGGGCTTTTAACATTTTTATACGACAAAGGAATAAATATAACTAAGGATGAACATGCTGTAATGAGAATGAAAAAATTAGCAGCTGAAAGTTTAAATTATGAGCT
>ENA-OSEY01000623-OSEY01000623.1-marine-metagenome-genome-assembly--contig:-NODE-623-length-25391-cov-6.159872_pt1 | contig 25391 bp, 7 predicted proteins | sample MGYA00248465_ERZ534230 | MGnify/ENA primary metagenome ERZ534230 (study PRJEB26409, sample SAMN06344110) | marine metagenome | isolation source: Sea water from surface | place: Atlantic Ocean:Southern...
ACCGTGTATTATCAGGTGGAAAACGGTCATGATCGTGATGGATTGGGTTCAGAAGAGAATTATTTCTGGAAAACAGCAAAAGAACGTAAAGAAGACCCAGAATTAGGATGAAATCAGACCAATTATTGAAAATCTATAAGGCAGTTACCATAAAAGTGAAGAAATTCAAGTATCCTCCTCGTAGAAAACACTATAACATACACACATACGGATGAAAAACGTTAAAAACGCTCATATGGGCAATCATTTACTTACTGAAGTGTATAATGTTCCTTTTGACAAGTTAAATAATGCAAAAAAGATTGAACAAGTATGCGAAAGTGCTTGTAAAACTGAAGGTTTGCAAGTTTTAAACACTTATGTGCATCAATTTGACCCTTATGGAGTGACTTGTACCATAACTTTAGGTGAAAGTCACCTTTCTTGTCATACTTGGCCCGAAAAAGGGTGTGTTGCCTTCGATATTTTCACTTGTGGGACGAAAAATCCACGTTCAGTAGCATGGTGGATACTAAATTACTTCGATACTGATGACTATATTATGAAAGACTTAGAAAGATAGGTATAAATAGATAAAACTCCATCGTTTTAATGGCGATTACACGAATATCAAGATCATTTAAGGATATTAGTCTGTCTTTTAAGAGACATCCTGTGACGAATGATATTGCTGTGCTTAAAAATGCAGATGCAATAAAAAGATCAGTTAGGAATCTGGTTCAAACTATCCCAAATGAAAGATTTTTTAATTCTACGATTGGTTCAGAGGTAAAAAACCTTTTATTTGAGAATGCTCCCGGATTCATAGATTTTGGTACAGCTGCAATTATTGAAAAGCAAATATTTACTACAATTGAAAACTACGAACCTAGAGTTACTAATTTAGAGGTAAATGTGGAACCTCGACCAGATACTAATGAATTTGAAGTGAATGTTATTTTTGATATCGTTGGTCAAACATTCCCATTACAAGATTTCTCATTCATATTAAAAGCAACAAGATAATGCCAGTTACTAAATTTACAAATCTTGATTTTGATCAGATTAAAACACAAATAAGAGAATATTTAAGAGCAAATTCAAATTTTACCGATTTTGACTTTGAAGGATCAAACTTTTCTGTCTTGATTGACGCACTGGCATATAATACTTACATATCTGCATTCAATTCAAATCTTGTTGTTAATGAATCTTTTCTTGACTCAGCAACATTGAGAGAAAATGTTGTATCTTTAGCAAGAAATATTGGTTATGTACCCCGTTCAAAAACAGCAGCAAGGGCAGCGATTACTTTTAATGTAACAGCAAACACCACAAGTCCCACAATGACCTTAGAACCAGGCCTAGTGTGTGTGGGAAGACAGAATGACTCAGATGTAGTGTTCTCAATTTCAGAAAGCATTACCTCAAATACGACAGTTACATCTGGTATAGGAACTGCTTCTTTTGGATCTGCGACTGATCCAATACATGTCATGGAGGGAACTTTTCTTACCTCACAATTCGTTGTAGACGGGTCTCTAGAGCAAAGATTTATTCTAGATAACTCAAACATCGATACATCTTCTATCGTCGCTTATGTGGGCACTCCGGGGGTATTAGGTAAGCAATATAAGATGATTGATAATATAGTAGGAATTAGTTCAATATCAGATACTTACCTCATTCAAGAAGTTCAGGATGAAAGATACGAACTTTTGTTTGGCGATGGTGTATTTGGTAGAAAACCACAGAACGGTGCTGTTATAACAGTTCAGTATGTTGTTACCTCTGGATCTGAAGGCAATGGCCCTGAAAATTTTGTATTTGCGGGAAGTTTTACTGGCAGCAATGGTCAAGTCATTACTCCTACAGTAATTCCAGATATAAACACAATAAACGCTGCTTCTAATGGTGGTGATATTGAATCAATTGATTCTGTAAAGTATTTTGCACCTAGATTATACTCCTCTCAATATAGAGCTGTTACATCGAGAGATTATGAAGCGATTATACAATCCATATACCCAAATACTGAAAGTGTGTCTGTGGTTGGTGGTGAAGAAGTAGATCCCCCACAGTTTGGCACAGTTTTAATAACAATTAAACCAAAGAACGGTGAGTTTGTTTCTGATTTTGATAAAAATCAAATTCTAACAAAATTAAAGGGTTACTCTTTAACTGGAATAAATCAAAAAATTGTTGATCTACAGGTGCTTTATGTCGAGATAGAATCATTCATTTATTACGATTCAACGAAGATTGCAGCTGTAAGTGATTTGAGAACAAAAATAGTAAATGCCATAACTACTTATTCTGAATCTGGTGATGTAAATAAGTTCGGTGGTAGATTTAAATACAGTAAAGTTTTAAATGTAATTGATAATATTGATAGAGCAATTTCCTCAAATATAACCAGAGTTAGAATGCGTCGTAACTTGAATGCACTTGTGAACCAGTTCGCACAATATGAACTATGTTTTGGTAATCAATTCAATGTAAAACCAGAAGGATTAAATATCAAAAGCACAGGATTCAGAATATTAGGGCAAACAGAAACACTTTTCTTCACTGATGTTCCTAATGATGATAAATTGACAGGGACTATCTCTATTGTTAGAAAAAATGCAAGTGGTGAAACTATTATTGTTGTAAAATCTGCAGGAACAGTTGATTACGTTCATGGTGAAATAAATCTTACCACAGTAAATATTACATCAACAGATAGACCAAACAATGTAATTGAGGTTCAAGCATTTCCTGAATCAAATGACGTTATAGGTTTACAAGATTTATATTTAGATTTTAACATCCCAAGTAGCCAAATAAATATGGTTAAGGATACAATTACATCAGGAGAACAAATATCTGGTGTTGGATATAAAGTAACATCAAGTTACTCTAACGGAGAACTTACAAGAACATGATTGGAACTGGAATAGACAAACGTATACAAGTTCAACAAATAATAGAAGGTCAACTCCCTGAGTTCATTACGTCAGAGAGTCCTTTAGCTGTAGATTTTTTAAAACAATATTATGTTTCTCAGGAACATCGTGGTGGTGTAATAGATTTAACTGATAATTTAGACCAATATCTTAAACTTGACAATCTTACCCCAGAGGTGGTTGTTGGTGTGACTACTCTATCTTCTGGAATATCTACCAATAGTGATACTATTACCGTGTCATCTACAAAGGGATTTCCTAATGAGTATGGTTTACTAAAAATTGATGATGAAATTATAACATATACTGGATTGACAACTAACACCTTTACAGGTTGTGTAAGGGGATTTTGTGGTATAACCACTTATAATGATATTGATAATCCCGGTGAGTTGGTATTTTCTACAAGTGTATCTGGTATACACACAGCGTCATCAAGTGTTCAAAATTTAAGTGTACTATTTTTAAAAGAATTTTATCAAAAAGTTAAAACATACCTAACTCCGGGGCTTGAAGATACTACTCTTAATCCAAATGTTGATATAAGCAATTTTATCAAAGAGAGTAAATCATTATATAAATCTAAAGGAACAGAAGAATCTTTCCGAATTTTATTTAATGTTTTATATGGAATTACTCCAAAAATCATTGATTTAGAAAATTTTCTCATAAAACCCTCCACATCTGAATATATCAGAAGAGAAGTTATAGTAGCTCAACAAATATTAGGTGATCCTAATAAATTAGTTGGTCAGACAATTACTAAATCTAATGATTTAAATACATCAGGATCTGTTTCTGAAGTAGAAATTTTTAGTAGATCTGGAAATTTAGGTATTACAACTTATTATAAATTAAATTTATTTGTTGGATATGACGATAGAAGCGGTATTCAAGGAACTTTTACAATTCCCGGTAAAACAAGAGTTATTGAAGATGCTCCAATCAATAGCACTTTACTTACTGTTGATTCTACAGTTGGATTTAGCACTACTGGAATACTAGTAACTGATGGTGTAAATGGAATAAACACAATCACATATAGCGATAAAACTATAAATCAATTTTTGAATTGTACAGGGATCGGTAATTCTATAAGATCTACTGATGATATAAGAAGTGATGAGTTTATATTTGGATATGAAGATGGCGATTTAACTAAAAGGGTTGAATTAAGAATTACTGGTGTATTGTCTGATTTTGAATTATTACCAACTCAAGGATCAAGTGTCACTTTAGAAGGTGAGAAGATAACAGTTAAAAATTTAGGGGAAAAAATACCAAATCCAAATCTTGATTCAGATAAAACTCGCAAAACTGTATTTTTTAATTCATGGTTATATAACACTGCAAGTAGATTTAAACTTGACACAGAAAATATTGTATCATCAGATCAGTTTTTCTTAAAAACAAAACCAGATAATTCAAACTTAAAAATTGGTGATAAAGTATCTTTATATGCAAAGGGTTCATCAGCACCCAAGCAAACCGGTATAGTTGTTAAAAATATTACAGAAATCGACAATAGAATAAGTCTTGGTTCAACAATTAATGTAAACAAATTAGATCATGATATTCAGAGAGAGTTAGACAAGGCAATTGGTGATGTAGGTGTAGATTTAGAGTTTGGTAATAATGCCATTACTTCAAATGTCCAAAACACATATAATGATAACGATGAGAATTATTATGTGGCATCATCATCTATGCCATCATATTTAATTGAAAAAACAGTTGATAAGGCATCTTTAGTTAATCCCCAAATAGATTTAGCTGGAATTGGAACAGCACAATTACTAGAGAAAAATCTTGTTACTGGATTGTATTCAAAACTTCAATTTCCTAATATTTTAGAATTTGTTACTGGAGATGCGTTGGCATATATTCCAGAAAATGATCCTATTGTTGGTTTAGATACAACTGGTGGAGTTTATTATGCCGAAGTTTTACCAGATTCTAGTGGTGATAATAAAATTCTTAGATTATATCCATCAAGATCTTTTATCACAGTAACGAACGTTAATCCTGCAAGACCACCCTATAAAGAATTTACGACAACAGGGATCGGATCTACAGGTTCTCATAAATTTATACTATTAAGACATAAAAATGAGGAAATTGGTGTTCAAAAAATATTAAGAAAATTTCCTGCAGAACCTAATATACAATTTGGAAATTCCATTAAAACGGAAGAAGGAACAACTGGAATACTAATAAATGGTGTAGAAATAGCAAATTATAAATCACTTGATAAAATTTATTATGGGCCTCTTAAAAAAATTGACATTTTTAATCAGGGAGTAAATTTTGATGTAGTAAATCCACCTACTATCCAAGTTCCATCCGCAGGAACAGGGACAACTGCTCTTGTACAACCTGTGGTAACTGGTTCTCTTGAAGAGATATTAGTAGATCAACAAGATTTTGATGTAGAAAATGTTTTATCAGTAACGATATCTGGTGGAAATGGTTCTGGTGCTATCTTAAAACCAATTGTTACAAAAAGAAAAAGAGAAATAATTTTCGATGGTAGATTAAAAAATGTTCGAGGAGGTATTGATCATATTAATGATTTTATTGAATTTAAAAAAGCACACAACTTACAAAATGGAGAACCATTAGTTTATTTTAATAATGGTCACACTTCAGTTGGTATTGGAACATTCCTTGGATCAAATTTAAATCAAAACAAAACACTTATTAATGGGTCAGTATATTATCCAGAGGTCGTTGGAATTAGTTCAATAAAATTATACGGTAGAGAAGAGGATTACAAAGCTGGAATTAATACTATAGGATTTACTGCAGAAAATAAATCAGGAACTCATAGATTTGAACTACTTAATTTAAAAAATCATTTAAAATCTATTAAAGTATTAAATAAAGGATCTAATTATACAAATAGAAGGTTAATTGTAAAACCTGTTGGAATTGCCACAGTGGATAATTCAATCAATTTTGAAAATCATGGTTTTATCACTGGCGATTTAGTGCAATATGCTCCATCTAGTGGAGATGCAAATCATGCTCCTGTCGGTTTAGGAATTACAACAAGATACAGAGTTTTAAAATTAGATGACAATAAATTTCAACTGATTGATGTTGGGGTTGGTGCTGTAGATTCTAATAATAACTTTGTAAGAAGAAATGTTACACGAATATCTAAAGGAAATACTTCTAGTAATCATGAATTTTTCTTTGAACCAATAATAGTGAATGCTAATGCGGTATATTCACCAGTGTCTGCAGGTAGAACTGAATCTCTTGTTTTAACACCTAAGATAAGAGGCCAACTTTCTGATGCATATCTTTATGAAGAGGGATCTAATTATGGTTCAAATATATTGAATTTTGAAAGAAAACCTAATATTAAAGTTTTAAATGGTGTCGGTGCAGAAGTAAAAGCTATTACTTTAGATGGAAAAATAGTTTCATGTGATGTTAGATTTGGAGGAAAGGAATATACATCTGCACCTGATTTAGAATTAGTTGGAATTGGAACTGGAATAGGTGCAAAATTACGAGCAGTTGTGAGTGATGGTAAGATAAGTGAGGTAAAAATTATAAACCCCGGTATTGGATACACTGAGTCACCAACAATAAAAGTTGTACCAAATGGATCAAACTTTATCATAGATTCTTCAGTAAGAGATTTGACAGTTAATAATTTAGTTAGATTTGGTGATGAAATATTACTTAGAGAATCAAAAACAAACTTGCAGTATTCTGTAGTTGGTTACTCAGGTAAAGTGCAGACTGCTTTCGGTGATACTGTTACTTCTCCACAACAACACTCTCCAATCATTGGATGGGCATATGATGGTAATCCAATTTATGGCCCATATGGATTTGATGAGGATAATAATACTAGTTCATTGTCCAGAGTTTTAATTACTGGTTATACTCTCGATTCCTCAAAGGTTCAAAATAGACCATTAACATCTACTTTTGCACCGGGATTCTTTGTGGAAGATTATCAATTTGATGATTCTGGAGATTTAGATGAGAATAATGGAAGATTTTGTAAAACACCAGATTTTCCAAATGGAACTTATGCGTATTTTGCAGGTATTTCTACAATCACTGGTGCACCAGTATTTCCATATTTCATAGGAGATACTTACAGATCAGATCCAATTAGTGAAAATTTCTTACTAACACAAAATATATTTGATTTTAATAATTCAAATTTAACACGTAATACATTACCATACAAGTTAAATGACAAAAATGCTGATTATAACTTTGTTGTCGAATCTTATGAAATAAAACAACAAACATCGATAATTGAATCTGTTACTAAAGGAAGTGTTGATAGTTTTTTAGTTGTATCTGAAGGTGATAATTACAAAGTTGGTGATAGTCTTAACTTTGACAATACAGGAACATCAGGTGGTGGAGCTGCAGCACAAGTATCAAAAGTCACTGGAAAAATAATTGACAATGTAACTGTAGGTGTTACCACTTATAATGATGTTGTTTTTGAAAGATCTTCAACTGGAGGTATTTCTGGATTTATATCGACAAGTCATGTATTGAACACGACTGACACTGTTGTTATTTCCGGTCTTACAACCAGTATACCAAAATTAACTAGTTCTCATAAAATTGGTGTAAGTTCTGAAAGCACTGTTTTATATAAAGAATTACCTGCGAATAGCACAGCTGGTATTGTTACAGATATCTACCTCGCAAGAATTCCGGAAACAGTATCTGCAGGTAGTAGTATAGGAATAGGAACAGAAAAACTATTTGTATTGAATACTTTTAGAGATAGAAGTATTCTTAGGGTTAAAAGAGGAGTTGTAGGATCTGGAGATACTGCAAATCATGTTTTAGGTGGATTAGTTCAGACAATTCCACAAACTTTTGATATATCGTCATCAAATATAGGTGAGTTTGTATCTAGTAGAAATGATTTAGTTTATTTCAACCCTGCTGAAGCAGTTGGTGTTGCCACAACATCTGGTGGATCAGTATCAATCGGAAAATCTTTTACGATTGGTGAATTAGCAAAAGAAATTTCGATTCCAGCTAAAGGAATATTCTTACCAAATCATCCATTTGAAGATAATCAAGAAGTAATTCTTAGAAAACCATCAGGTGCTGCTACACAGTTTACCATTGGTTTAGGTGATCGATTTCAAGTTGGTGCTGATTTCAATTTACCCGCTGCAGGATTAAGCACAACTGTTTACATAAGAAAATTCTCGGATGATGTTGTAGGTCTTGCTTTAACTGCAAATACAACTCCTGTCTTCTTTAAAACTGGTAATTTTGATAATTTTGAATATTCTATTGAATCTAATTTTACACAAGTAAAAGGAAAAGTAGAAAGAATTACTGTTAATGTTGGTATTTCCACAGTATCGGCAGGTTCAACACTTCATAGTTTGAAAAACAATGATAAGATTGATTTGAAATTAATTTCAAATCAAACAAAAGGTGTGGGAGCAGCTGCAACTAGTGTTGTTGTAAAATATAATGCTCAAAATGATAAATTGCTAATTAATCCAATATTATTTACAAATTCATCTGTTAATAAAGATACTATTAATATTGCAAATCATGGATTTAAGACTGGACAAAAAATATTTTACAATGGATCTCCCGCTACTGGTTTAACTTCACAAAGGTCATATTTTATTTACAGAATTGATGATAGTAATTTTAATTTAGCAGAAACTAGATATGATGTCATTAATGAACCACCTAATATTGTAGAAATTTCAAATAATACAGGTGGTAATCAGGAAATATCATTAATAAATCCTGAACTTGAAATTGTACGTAATGATAATTTACTATTTTACGTATCAGACCCATCTTTAGTTGGGTATGATTTAAATTTCTTTTACGATCCTGATTTTAAAAATCAATTTGTTTCCACAGGATCAACTACAGATTTTGCAGTTGAGAGAAATGGTGTCATTGGAGTCGGTACGACATCAACTGTTACTTTAAAATATAATGATAATAATCCCTTAAATTTATTTTATACTATTGAAAAAACAGGTTTCATTAGCACATCCGATCCAGATATAAACAATGGTTCAAAAATTTGTTATGTAGACAGTGAATATAATGGATCATATGTCGCTTTTGGAGTTACTGAGGGTGGTTATAATATTTCACTTAACAAAGTTCCAGAACAGGGAAAATATACAGTTGGATCAGGTGTTTCTATATCTTATGTAACTTCATCAAATAATACAACTGGGGGAATTTCAAGATTGAATTTGACCTCTGGTGGTTATGGTTACAGAAACATTCCCGGAATATCAAGCATTACTACATTAAATGGTTCTGGTGGTAGTTTACTAGCTTTATCAAAAACTATTAACAAAATAAAAAATGTAAGGATTACAGATCCCGGTTTTGATTACCATTCAGATAATACATTGAGACCAGATGCAAGATTATCACCTACTGTAACACTAGTTAACTCTGATTCAATAGTAGATATTGAAATTACTGATGGTGGAGTACATTATTCTTCAGTTCCTGATCTCGTAATTGTAGATCCTGATTCTGGTAAATTAACTGCAGATCAAGGGGTCATACAATTAAAATTATCTGCAAACTCTGTATCTTCCGTTAATATTTTAGAGTCACCTAGAGGATTAACCTCCAAACCTCAGATTTTAAGAACAATTAATAATACAAACGGATATCGTGTTACAAATATTCAAAGTAGTAATAGTGGAATTGTTACCTGTACTTTAAAAACACCTATAAACGGTTTTGCAACACCACAATTTGTAGCAGGTGAGAAAATTTTTGTTGAAAATATCAGTAAAGGAACTGCTGGTGATGGGTTTAACTCTGCAGATAATGGTTTTGAGTTCTTCAACGTGGTAGAGTACAATAATACAGATCCTGCAATTTTAAAATATGAACTTCCTGAAACTTCAACAAATCCCGGTGTGGCTGATTTAGTGCAGAAATTTGCAACTGTTATTAAGTTTTCACAATATCCAAAATTTAACATCACTCAAAGATCATCCGAATTTAGAACTGGAGAAAATATATCAATCAAAATCAATAATGTTTTTGTGTCTACTGAACTTATTGTAATTGATAATCGTCCTGATGAATTTATTAAATTAGAAGGTAATTATGAAATCAAAATCGGTGATATAATCAGAGGTCAGAATTCTGGTACTATTGCTACAATTAATAGCATAGAGAATAATAAAGGTAGATTTGTTATTGATTACTCACTAAGACAAAACACTGGTTGGAAAGATGAAATTGGAAGATTGAGTGAAGATTTCATGGTGTTATCTGATAATAATTACTTCCAAAATTTATCTTATACGGTTCAAAGCCCTAAAACATTTGATCAAATAGTAGATCCTGTCAATCGTCTTTTACATACAAGTGGATTGAAAAATTTTGCTGATACAGGTATAACATCAACAACTTCAGCTGGAATAGGTGTTTCAAACTTTACAGTTGTTTCTGCAGACGTTATTTCAGAACAAAGAGTTGACGCTATACACAATTTTGACCTAGCACAAGATATTGATACTATTGATAATGGTACCAAGTCTAAATTTGTTCAATTAAGAAACACAAAACTTGCAAAATTCATACAGGTCAACACAAATAGAGTATTGAAAATAGATGATATAAGTTCAGGATTCTCAGACAGTGATGCAAACCTTACAGGAAAAATATTAGTTCCGTTTGGTGAAACTTTTGCAAGATTTTTAGTTCAGTCAAGAAATATAGCAAATGGTGAATTACAAATTGATGATGTAGTTATTTTTGAAGAAACTAACTTTAATAGAGATTTATTTACTTTTGAGAGAAATAACTTAGTTTCAACTGCATCTACAATTGTAAATATTGTGGGTGAATCTAAAAATGGTGCAAAAAATTTAGTAATATCACCAACCGATCCAAACAATGATGATATTGATATAAAGATATATAAAAATTCATTTAATGATCTTAACTTAAGAAGTGGAACTCAAGATTTAGGTATTGTTGATTTAGTTGGTATTTCTACAATAGTAAGTGTCGGAACGACATCTGAACCAATAGCTTCCGGTTCTACCACATCTATTTCTGCTTTTTACGCAACTGTGCAAGTAGAAGATTTATCAAATAATGAAAAAAATTATGTAGAGGTATATGCATCACATGATGGAACAAATTCATATTTCAGTGAATATTACGCTGATACATCATCACAAAATAATTTTTCATCTAATTTTATAGGTTCATTTAGATCTAGAATTCACAATAATATACTTACACTTGATTTTGATAATTCTACATCAGCTGGTGCAGGTATTACTGATATAAAAGTTTCAGCGAAAGTTATAGGTTTTGGAACCACAGGTGGGAATGCAACTTATAGATTCAAAGATAATCAACAACCTGACGGATCAGAGAGATCAATGATCTTGCAATCAGGAATCACTTCAGTACAAAGTTCAGCAAATTCAAACGTTATTGGTATAGATTCAAATAGATTTAGTACGATAAATGCTATAGTAAAAGTTGGTATAGGAACCACTGTTGGTGCAGGAGTAACTCATGCAATACATCAGGTTCTTGCTATACATGATGGAGTTGATACACATACGGTACACTATCCTTTTGTCTCTATCGGATCAACATCAGGAATTGGTACTTTCTCTTCAACTCTCACATCCTCTAATTTTGTGTTGAAGTTCCATCCAGATTCAGGAACAGGAAAACATCATATTCAACATTTCAGTGAGTTATTATATAGAGATTTAGATATCGTTAATGATCCACCAGATTTAGGCTATGGAAGGGTAAATGAAACTCTAAGAACATTCCAACATAACGCTGTAAATGGTACAAGAGCAAATCGTAAAAATTTCGCCCTTCTAAGTGACGGAGTTCCAATTTATGAGAAAGGATTTGATCCAGAAGATTCTTCCAAACTTAATAGATCTACTGGTGTGTTCACATTACCCAATCATTTCTTCTCTGACAATGAAGAATTAATTTATACACCCAAATCAACTTTTGCTGGTGTTGGTGCAACTGCACTTCAAATGTCTAATGGGTCTAATTTACCCACAACAGTATTTGTAAAAAGAATTACGAATAGTACTTTCCAACTTGCAACATCGAATACAAGTGATATAAATGGATTAAATACCGCACCAGCAGTAACATTTACAAACGTAGGTGCAGGAAATTCTCATCGCCTAACAATGGCTAAGAGGATGGAGAAGAGTGTTATAGTAATAGATGGTATAATTCAGTCACCAATGGCATTTTCACCTGTCACAACCACTCTGGTTAATAACTCAGGTGGTAGTATTTCAACTACAACCACTGATATTTGTGTAGATACTAGTGCAGATATTAATTTACAAGATCACATTAAATTAGGAGATGAATTTGTAAAAGTTATTTCCGTAGGATTTGGAACCACATCATCAGGGCCTGTTACAGGAATTGGAACTTTCAATATAATAGGTGTTGAAAGAGCATCTTTAGGAACATTATCGTCAAATCATAATAATGGTGTAACTGGCAGAGTTTTTTCTGGTTCATTTAATATTGTTGGTTCTGAAGTACACTTCACAGATGCACCTAAAGGGACAAATAATCTTTCTAAAACTCCATCGTTATTAGATTTCCCAAGATCTGATTTCCAAGGTAGAACTTATCTAAGACAAACTTACACAAATAACAAAATATTTGATGATCTTTCAACTACATTTACAGGTGTTGGTGCAACATTTAGAATGAAAGTTGGTGGAGCAAATACAACAGGAATCTCAACAGGTAGTTCATTAGTATTGATAAATGGAATTTTTCAAAAACCAACTACAGAAAATAATTTAGATAACAATTATGAATTTGTTGGAGTTGGCACTACTGCACAAAATATAGAATTTACCGGTGTCACTTCAGCAATTACAGGTAATCAGATAATTGTAAATGGTGATGTGAATCAGAATCAGTTACCTAGAGGTGGTAAAATTGTATCTCTAGGATCAACAGGTGGATTAGGAGTTGCTCCATTAGTAGGTGCTGCTGTCACTGGAATATTAAACCAATTTGGTGGTATCACTGCTGTAGGAATTGGATCAACCTTATTCAATAAATCAGTTTCACCTTCCAGACCATCATCTGGATTGACCTTTGGATCTGGATATAGACCAGTTGGGGGAACAGTTGCCATCGGTATAACCGATTTAGCGTATGAGCATAGATTTGTAAGTGCAGGTATAGGTTCAATCAGAACAAACACAACCGGAAATAATATATTTGCTGCAACACAAAGAACAGCTACAGATGCTGTTTATACTTCACATACTGGATTACTAGAACTAACAATAGCAGGTCACGGATTATCAGTTGGTAACTTTGTCGGTATTGATACTGGAAGTATCGTGTTTACATGCTCAAGGGATAATTTCCAATCAGAACATGCATATCCTCGTGCAATATCAAAAACCACTGGTCTTCCTGATCCGATCGCTGGAATAGCCACTGTTATTACTGCTACAACAACTAATACAATTACAGCCTTTATCGGATTTGGTGGAGGTGCTGGAACGGGTGCTTCTGCGACTGGAAATATCGGTATAGGAGGAACATTAGATATCAATATAGGAGCAGCGGGTACTAATTATGTAAATCCAAGATTCCAATTCCCTCAACCAAATTATGAGAATATGGAGGTTATTGGAGTATCGAGAAATGGTATTACAACAACCGATACTGGATCTAACTTACTGCTAACCCTCAATGTAGGTGCAAGTTCAACTGTTGGTATAGGATCAACACTGTTTGAAATATCCTCATTTGAAATTGCAAGAGACGGTCATTCATTCAAACGCGGAGATAAATTTAAACCAGTCGGTTTAGTCACAGCTAGGGGTGCTGATCTTGAAGATTTTATATTAGAAGTTACAGAAATCTATAATGATAAATTCGCTGCATGGGATTTTGGTGAATTTGATTATGTTGATCCAATTGATAACTTGCAGGATGGAGTAAGAACTAGATTCCCACTTAGAGTAAATGGTGAATTATTGAGTTTTGATATTGGTGAAAATGTTGACTCTCAATTAATTGAGATGAGTAACCTATTAGCAATATATGTTAATGGAGTGCTACAAGATCCTGAAGTTGCTTATAACTTTGGTGGCGGTACGACATTTGAATTTACAACTGCACCAGATGCTAATGATGAAATTTCTATATTCTTCTATAAAGGTACATCATCTGAGGATATTAATGAAATTGATGCTGATGAGAGTATTAAAGAAGGGGATGTAGTCATACTTCAGGCAAATAATGATGTAAGTAATCTAACAAATGCAAATACAAGATTAATTAAAGATCTTCAACAAGATAAAAGAACAGTTTCCGGTATCACTACCACTGACACTTTTGAAACAGAAATTTATGCCGGTGTTGGAATAGATGACGCTCCTACTGATAAACCTTTAACATGGTTAAAACAAAAAGTTGATAAAGTTGTTAATGGTATTGTTGTTTCAAAAGCTAGAAATTCTTTAGAACCACTTATATTCCCAACAGCTAGAATTATTGGAAATGTAAGTTCTGGATCAACTAATAGAATATATGTTGATGATGCCGATTTCTTTGAATATGAGAAAGATGAAGATACTGCTGTTACATCAATAGATGTTGATGCTCTGATTATTAATGATATCCAAACTGTTGATGCAACTTTAACAGCAACAGTTTCTGCTGCAGGTACTATTTCATCAATTAATGTTGTAAATGGTGGAAGTGGTTATGTTGGAAATTCTACCTCAGTGCACATTGCAAATCCTCCAGTCGCTATTAAGGTATCAGCAGTGGCTACAGGTATTGGATCTACTGCTACTGCAACAGCGAATATTACAAGTGGTGTCATTACCTCAGTCACTATCAATAGTGGTGGTATTGGATATACATCATCATCCATACCTAATGTAATTCCAGCAGCACATAAACCTATTATCGAAAAAATTGAAAAGATAGAGACAATTAGGGGATTCTCTGGAATTGTCACAGGTATTTCCACTGTGATGATTGGTGGAACTCTTGGATTAGAATTTGGTTTACAAGCACCAGCAGGACAAGCGTTTACAGATTTGATTCCTACAACACCGATTTACATATCTGATACATCAGTCGGTCATGGAATTACAAGTTTGAATGAAAGTGGTGTTGATACTGATGTTGTTGCGATTGGTAAGACATTTGTTGATAATGTTTACCTTGTTAAAGAAATTACATCAAGTTCTAATAATGCTGCAATTAAAGTTAATGTTCATTCTGGAATTAATACAACTGGCATTGATTTGGCCAAATTTGGATTATCATTTACTGTAATATTTGGCAGTGTAGGATCTGGTAATACCTCATATATAATGAGTGGAACTCATAGAGATGAATTCAGCACACAAACTAATCTATCAAATGCAAACAATGCAACCATTTATGTTGAAAGAGGTGACACACTTATTTTAGAAAATACCACAGGTGGTCATCAAATTGGGATTAAAACTGATTTGTCAAACGCTACGCAAGTTACAAATGGTATTACTGGTGCTGGTACAACTCTTATCACATGGGATACAAACACTATCGCAGCGAGTGATTCAATCTATTACTACTACTGCACTTCGCATCCAAATAGCATGAATGGTAAGATTATAGTAAAACAAACTGAAAAAGGTAAATTCTCTTGGGGATATCTAGCACCGGATTCAGGATCATTCGTTAGGAATAATCCAATCGCTATCGGAGTAACTGGAAACACTGTCATTGCAGGAGAAGGATTAGGAATATCAACATTCCCAACCATTCAAAGAAGGGGATTTGGTATCCGTGATACTGGTGCAATTAAGAGGTCACACACACCATGACGATTTCCTGTATAAATATAGAAAAAACAATATAATAATGCCAGCTATTGTAACAGACCAGTTTAGAATATTAAATGCAAGTAATTTTGTTGCAGGGGTCTCTTCGTCTACTAATTCATATTACGTATCTGTAGGTCTTCCAAATCCAGCACCATCATCTGTAGGTTTTGGTAGACAAACAAATTGGAATACTGCAACTCCAAACCCAGTTGATAGTTTTTCAGAAATAGATCATATTGGAGACACCACTCAGTTTGGTAAAAGAGTTACTGATGCAAATGTGAGAAGATTAGTTCGTCGTATAGATTGGACTAAGGGAATTAAGTATGATATGTACAGACAAGATTATAGTACATCTAATACAGCACCAAATTCAAACGCAACACGATTATACGATGCTAATTACTATGTCATGAATAGTAATTTTAATGTTTATATTTGTATTGAGAATGGTTCTTCAGGAATAAACACTACAGGAAATGCATCTGAAGATGAACCGACATTTACAGATTTAGAACCATCTAAGGCAGGTGAAAGTCAAGATGGATATGTATGGAAATACCTTTTTACTGTAAATCCAAGTGATATTATCAAATTTGATTCCACAGATTTTATTGCTTTACCGAATAACTGGCCGACAAGCACAGATGCACAAATACAAGCAGTTCGTGAAAATGGTGACTCTGATATAAACAATAATCAAATAAAAACTGTATACATTGCAGATCAGGGTGATAAGTATACTGGAACTGGTGGAGAATTTGATATATTAGGTGATGGAACTGGTGGTAAAGTCGTAATTGAGGTAACGGGCCAAAAAATTACAAATGCAACTGTCTCAAGTGGTGGAAAAGGATATAGTTACGGTATTGTAGATTTATCCTCTATTAATAGTGGTGCAGTGCAGGGTGGTACACCTGCAAAATTGGTACCAATCATACCTCCTTCACGAGGTCATGGTTTTGATTTGTATAAAGAGTTAGGTGCTGATCGTGTTCTTGTTTACGCAAGATTTGATGACACAACTAAAGATTTTCCAATAGATGCTAAATTTGCTCAAGTTTCTTTAATTAAAAATCCAACATCTTTTGGAACTACTTCAATATATACAGGTAGCACATTTTCATCCCTTAAAGCTATTAAACTTTCAACTGTATCTGGAACACCAACGATTGGTGGTTTATTACAACAAACGGTCGGAACAGGTGAAACTGCATTTGGATATATTGCATCATTTGATAATGATACAAATGTTATTAAATATATTCAGGATAGATCATTATACTTTGGTAATAATCAAGATCAAACTGATGTCTTAAACGTAAAAAATCGTTCTACACAGTTTCCATTTGAATCCACTACATTCCAAATTGCCTTTTCTGGTGGTACTGGTTCAGTCGAAACTACGTTTAGTTCAGGAATTACAACTGACATCAACAATAATAATGTTGCACTTGGTGTTTCATTCACAAGTGGTCTTGCCTCTCCTGAGATAAATAAAGGGTCGGGAGATGTATTGTACATTGATAATCGAGCTCTTATATCAAGAAACTTGAGACAAAAAGAAGACGTTAAAATTATTCTGGAATTTTAAAAAATGCCACAAAAAACGAATTTAAATATAAGTCCATATTACGACGACTTTTCCAAGGATAATCAGTTTTATAAGGTTTTATTCAATCCGGGTAAACCAGTACAGGCTCGTGAATTATCAACCTTACAATCAATATTACAAGATCAGATAGAATCGTTCGGTAGTCATATGTTTAAGGAGGGATCTATGGTGATCCCCGGAAATACAAGTTATGACCTTGAGTATTATTCAATTAAATTAGTAAGTGATCACTTAGGAGTTCCAGTATCGTTATATATTGAAGAGTTAAAAGGAAAAATATTAAGGGGCCAGGAGTCAGGAATAAAATTAAAAATTGACAATTATGCATTTCCATCAGATTCAACAGATGTTACTGATTTAACAATTTTTGTAAAATATCTTGAATCTGGAGATGATAATGAAGTATCATTCCTTAATGACGGTGAAAATATTGTTACAGAAGAGTCATTCATCTACGGTAACACCCAAGTTACAACGGGTGAGACAGTTGCAACCTTAATCGATCAAGATGCATCAAAAGTTGGTTCTGCAGTATCCATAGCAGATGGAGTCTTCTTTATTCGTGGACATTTTGTAAATGTTACTGCTGATAAAATTGTTTTAGATCCATACTCAAATTTGTCAAATTATAGAGTTGGTCTTTTTATACAAGAAGAAATAATTCAATCTAAGGATGATTCATCACTATTTGATAATGCAAGGGGTTTTTCAAACTTTGCTGCTCCCGGTGCTGATAGATTAAAAATTAACACCAGATTAACTAAAAAACCTCTCACGGATTATAACGATAAAAACTTTATTGAATTAATGCGTGTAGACAATGGTGAATTGAAGAAAAATGAACAGAAACCAGATTATGCATTAATTAAAGATTATTTTGCAAAGAGAACATTTGAGGAATCAGGAAATTACGCACTTGATAACTTTAAGGTTGAGGTTGTTGAGTGTTTAAATGATGGTATATCAAATGAGGGAGTATATGATGAAAATCAAGAAACTGATCTAGGTAACATACCCGGTGAAGATTTGATGTGTGTTAAAGTGTCTCCCGGAAAAGCATATGTGCGAGGATATGATATTGAGAAACCTAATACTTCAATCATTGATGTTGATAAACCAAGAGATAAGGAAGAATTAACATCACAAAAAGTTAATTTTGCACTAGGAAGTTTATTTAAATTAAATAATGTTCATGGATCTCCAAATTTAGGTTTAAATCAAGCTGTTGCCAATTCTACTGTGTCTCTTCGTAGTCGAAGAAAAGGATCTGGTAATAATCCTACCGCATCAGGTAGTGAGATAGGAAGGGCGAGAATTTATACATTTGAAAATACTGACGCATCATATACAGGCCCAACAACTAAGTTTGATTTATATTTGTTTGATATACAATTATTTACAACTATAACCATAGAGTCTGCGACTGCAACTAACTTACCTGTAGGAAGTTTTATTGAGGGTTTATCAAGCGGAGCATCTGGATTTAATGTTACTAATTTAGGTGGTGGTGGTACTAGTTTAAATTTGGATCAAGTTTCTGGAACTTTTCTAAAGAATGAACCATTAAGAATAAATGGAAGGATCGAACTTCCTAATGGTACCAGAAGGTCTGTTAGAACAGTAACAAAATTTGGTTTAGAGGATATATTATCAGTACATCAAGAGGACTCACAAGGAAGCGGTATTCATTTTAGTGGTGATTTAGTGGTACAACCAAAATTAATTCCAAATCTTGGACTTGGAGATGAAGTTGCTATAAGTGGATCAAACGTATTAACATGTGCTGGAAAAACATTTGGATCTTTAAAGGTAGATGACATTATTATTGTAAATGATGGTGCTTCAGATCCAAAATTCAATCGTATAACTGCAATTTCTAGTGATCTTAAATCAGTTACATTAGCAGCAACAGATGCGGTTACAGGTGTCAATGCCGGAGCTGTATTGCAATCAACTACAAGGACTGGTGTTCATGTTGCTCGTCCACAAATATTCAAAAATGATGTAGGTTTATATGCTCCATTGAGCAAAAAAAATGTATCTGATGTAGCACTAGGATCATCAAAATTATTCATCAAAGAACAAGTAAATAAAACTTCCTCTGCTGCGGGAGTAATTGAAGTTAATATTTCAGATTTTTCTGGAATTTCAAATGCCACTTTTGCTCCTTTTGATGCAGATCGATATAGTATTTCACAAAGAACTTCAGGTAATACAACACACACTGTTTTAGATTCAAGTCAGGTATCTCTTTCAAATAATAATACCACGATCACTTTTACAGATATTGAATTTAACAGCACTGCTTGTGTAGTTACAGTAACTCTTGAAAAAGATATTATTGATAATAAAACTAAAAACGTTTCAAGAAGTAATAGTATTATAATAAATCTTTCATCTCAATCAGGAGTTTCTACAAATGGATTAACAGACAATAATTTTTATGGATTAAGAGTGCAGGATAAAGAAATTTCACTAAACACACCAGATGTATATAATGTCTCTGGAATTTTTGAGTCAGTAAATTTAGCAGATCCTGTTTTAGATAAACTTGTTTTTGTGAGTGGATTATCACTTGATACTGCTACTATACTTGGTGAGAAAATTAAGGGTGCGGAAAGTGGTGCAGTCGCAGTTTTAGCAGCCCAAGATAGTGCAACAACTGTTGAAATTGTACTCCTAACTCAAGATAAATTTGAAATTGGTGAATCAGTTACTTTTGTTGAATCAAATATAACAACCAATCTACAAGGAATTCAAGATGGTTTGTATAAGGACATAACATCAAACTTTAAACTTGATGATGGTCAGAGAGATGAGTTTGCTGATTACTCTAGAATAGTCAGAAAAGATGGTGCAAATGTTCCTTCTAGAATAGTAAGAGTTATATTTGATAAATTTACAGTCCCTTCAAATGATACAGGTGATGTGTTTACAGTTAATTCATATCCTATAGATCAATTTAAGGATGTGCCTATACTTAAAAATGGCCTTCGTGCATCAGATACATTAGATTTTAGACCTAGAGTAAATGATTTTAGTTCCACTACAGAATCTCCATTTGCTTTCGCACAAAGAGTTTTTAGTTCTTCAGGGAATAATCCAACTCTAGTCCCCGCACCAAACGAAGCATCAACACTCGATTTTCAATTTTATTTACCAAGAATTGATAAAATAGTTTTAAATTCAACTAATACTTATGAGGATGCTTATACTAATGGAGATTTTCAAGTAATTAAAGGAACATCATCCGAAGATCCTGTAGTTCCTTCTGATATTGAGACTGCAATGACTGTAGGAACAATAGAATTGCCAGCATATCTATACGATACTTCTGATGTTAAAATTACACTTGTTGATAATCGTAGATATACGATGAGAGATATTGGAACATTAGAAGATAGAATTGAAAGTCTTGAGGAGTTAACATCTCTTTCATTACTTGAGTTAGATACTAAAACACTTCAAGTACAGGATGCTGATGGATTATCAAGATTTAAATCTGGATTTTTTGTAGACGATTTTAAAAATACTAATTTATTAGATAATAGAAATCCTGATTGCAAATGTGATGTTATCTCAAGTTTACAGGAATTAGTTACTCCAACTGATTTTTATTCATTAAAACCAGAATTAGCTTTAGCATCAAATATTAATCCAAACACTGCTGATTTTTCTCAAGATCTTGAATTATTAGACTCCGGAGTAAGAAAAACTGGTGATTTAATTACTTTGGATTATGATGAAGTTACTTTACTAAATCAACCACTTGCATCAAGAGTTGAAAATGTAAACCCTTTCAACATGGTTTCATTTGTTGGTAATATGGTTTTGAGTCCTAGTGCGGATACTTGGACAAGAAATATTATTTTAGATGATGGTACAAGAACTGTTTTGGGAGATACTGAAGAAACATTTACTAATGATCGTATTGTAAGTAGTGAGCCTGATACTCACATAAGATCACGTAATGTATCTTTTGATGTAAACGGTATAAAACCGACCACAAGATTTTATCCATTTTTTGATGGTACTAAAGGTATTGATATTATTCCTAAATTAATAGAAATATCAATGGACTCTGGTTCCTTTGATGTAAATGAAACAGTAGAAGGTTTTGTTGGTGGAGATCGTGTATTTGCTGCTAGAACCTGTGCACCAAATCATAAAAACGGAAGTATTAGTTCTCCTACTACAACTTATTCAACAAATCCATATAACAAAAATCTTACAATACCTAGTCTTTATTCATCATCATCCACAATTTTAAATATTGATATCGCATCTTTAGTAGAGGAAGCTCAGGGTCGATTCTTTGGTCGTATTAAAAAGAAAATGAAATTAGTTGGGAGCACGAGTGGAGCAACTGCTACAGTTAGTAGAATAAGATTAATTTCAGATACTTTAGGTGATTTAAAAGGTTCATTCTTCTTTAGAGATCCACTTAGTAAACCTACACCAAAATTAAGATTTACGAATGGTGTCAAATCATTTAAATTAACAACTAAAAAAGATAATTCCGCACCATTACTTGGTGATGCTGCAATGAGTGAAGTTGAGACAACGTATCGTACTAGTGGATTTGTGGACACATTTAGACAGTCAACTGTTGTAGTTCGTATTCCACCACCACCCCCACAACCACTCGTATTTAATATAACGAATGAATTTATAACAAATGAGATAACAAACGTAACTAATGTCACTGAAGTTACTAATGTAACCAACGTGACCAATAATATTACCAACGTTAACAATGTCACTGAAACCACAACAAGAAGAACAGGTGGTGGAAGAAGGAGAAGAGATAGAAGAAGGAGAGCAAGAAGAAGCGATCCATTAGCACAATCATTTACCGTTGATGGAACTGGTTGTTTCCTTACCGCAGTTGATTTATACTTTAGGAAAAAAGACGTAAAGGAAAAACTCATGGTTCAAATAAGAACTATGGAGTTAGGTATTCCAACTTTGGTAATTGTTCAAGATTTTGCACAAGTTGTATTAGAGCCATCTCAAGTCAATGTGTCTGAGGATGCCTCTGTACCAACTAGAGTAACATTCCCATCCCCAATATATCTTCCATCAGGAGAGGAGTACTGTGTAGTCCTTCTGGCCCCGACTACGAACAATTATGAGGCATGGGTTGGTAGAATGGGTGAACCAACAATTGAAACTCAAAGTTTACCTGATGCAGAAAGTGTTGTTATATCAAAACAATACATCGGTGGTAGTTTATTTAAATCACAGAACGGTTCAATTTGGACACCAAGTCAATTTGAAGATCTTAAAGTCACATTTTATAAAGCTGACTTCGCAAAATCAACTGATGCTGAAGTTACATTCTATAATCCAGAATTAAATTATGAAAGTGCTCAGATTCCAAATTTAAGAAATAACGCAATCCACACATTACCTAGAAAATTAAAAGTACCAATTACTGCTACAAGTAATAGTACAACATTAGCTGAAATAGCTGTAGGAAAAAGAGTTGCTTCAGGTGTTGCTGGTGTTGCAAATACAACACCAAATGGCATAGTAGAGGCATTAGGTGGAGTTGCCACTGCTGAAGCCATGGTTAATGGTGGATCGGGATATCAAATAAATCTAACAAATGAAGCAGTAACCACATTTGCAATTACTGGTAATGGTACAGGTTTGACACTGGATGTAAATACTTCTGGAGTTGGTACTGTTACAGCTGGCAGTATCACCGCTGGTGGATCTGGATATGTGAAGGGTGATCTCATTGGACTTACTACATCAAGTGTTGGTACTGGTAAGGGAACTGGTGCTCAGTTTGAAATTACCACTATTGGTAATAGAGATACTCTTTATCTTACAAATGTTCAGGGTCAGCAATTTGATCAAAATGAGACCCTTTTACATTTTAATTCTGGAACCTTTACAGCAGTTTCAAACTCAATACAAGTGACTGCAAATTCAGAGGTATTTGATGATCTTTATAGTGGAAATGTGATTGAGATTGAGCAATACAATCATGGAATGCATGCTGGAAATAATAAGTTAACAATCTCAAATGTTCAACCAGATACTGCTCCAGTTGTTTTAAATTCAGCTGTTGGTTTATCTACTGCAACATTAGTGCTTACTGATCCTCAAACTGGTGTAGCTGCTACGACAACATTTTATGAATTTGAAGGTAAACCAGCTAGCACAGGTCTAGTCAAAGTTAATAATGAGATTATGAGATATAATGGTATCAATGCTAATTCATCATTAACAATCACTGAGAGGGGAGTTGACGGAACTCGTGTCCGTGAGCATGAAGTTGGAAGTTTAGTTTACAAATATGAATTTAATGGTTTCTCATTATCAGGAATTAATACTGATCACCAATTACCAACAACATCTGCCTTAGTAAATGCAAGTGATATTGATAAGTACTATCTTGAAATTAACAGAAGCACAGATAGGACAAGTGGAGATGATATGATGAACTTCTTTGATGATTCATTTGGTGGTGGTAAAGAAATATTTGCATCGCAAAATATTCAATTCAATCAAATTTATCCTATAATTCATGTTTTATCACCCGGAGAAACAGCATTTTCTGCTCGAACAAGAACAGTAAGTGGAACGAGTGCTGGTGGTAGTGAGATATCATTCCTTGATCAAGGATTCCAAGCAATACAACTGGATGCTATAAATCCTTTATCATCTCCAAGATTAGTTGCATCTCCGTTAAACGAAAATGCATATCTATCAGATCTACCATTAAATAGATCTAATACACTTTCAATAAGATTATTATCTGGAGATAGAAATTTATCACCTATTGTGGACACTATGAATTCATCCATAGTCTATATTAGAAATAGGTTGAATAAACCAATCGATAATTATGCTAATGATATTAGGGTTAAATTGAATTCAAATGACCCACATGCAGGGGTATACATTTCTAATCGTGTTGATTTGAAGAATCCTGCAACATCATTACAGGTTATCATAAGTGCACAAAGGGCCGAGTCTGCTGATTTCAGAGTTTTATATAAATTATTCAACACTGAAGTGAGTGAGGCAGAGCAATCATATGAATTGTTCCCCGGTTTTGATAACCTTCGTGATACCACTGGTGATGGTTTTGGTGATGAGGTTATTTCTGTTGCTGGAAATAGTGGTAGACCAGATGCAAAAGTCCCATCAAGCACTGGTGGTGAATTTTTAGAATATCAGTTTACTGCTGATAACCTTACTGAATTTACAGGTTTTGTTATCAAAGTGGTGTTTAGTGGTACAAATGAAGCCGAAGCACCAAGATTTAGTGATCTACGAGCAATTGCATTAGCATGATACGAGTAGAAGGTCATAAACATCTTTATCGAGATGAGAAATCAGGGGCGATTATAAATTGCGATACCTCTGGTTATATGAGATATAAAAGGATGAGACATAAAAGATTAACTGAAAAATCTGAGATAGATAGTCTTAAATCTGAGATAGATACTCTCAAAGGACTTTTAAATGAATTAATTCAAAAAAATTCATAGTATATCAATATATAAATAAACTATAGATCATATTATTTCATGCATAGATGGCAGTATATGTTAGTAATCTGACAATTAACACTGGTGCTACGTTTTCACAAACATTTTCTCTCGAAAATATCACATCAAACTCTGCATTAGACCTTAATGGTTTCAGTGCATCATCACAGATGAGAAAACATGCAGGAAGCACTAATGTTGCAGCAACCTTTACAGCGTCAATTCAAAACGCAGATAATGGTCTGGTGCAAGTTGGTTTATCTAGCGTAACCACTGCAACATTAAAACCCGGAAGATATGTTTATGACGTTATCGTTTCCGATAGTGTTGGTGAGGTAACAAGAGTTGTTGAAGGATCTGTTTTAGTAAGGCAAGGAGTGACCCGTTAATGGCAAACATTAGAGTCCGTGTTGGACAACAAAATGCAACCAAAGTCGTATCCTCATTA
>ENA-OSEY01000624-OSEY01000624.1-marine-metagenome-genome-assembly--contig:-NODE-624-length-25386-cov-6.087360_pt1 | contig 25386 bp, 25 predicted proteins | sample MGYA00248465_ERZ534230 | MGnify/ENA primary metagenome ERZ534230 (study PRJEB26409, sample SAMN06344110) | marine metagenome | isolation source: Sea water from surface | place: Atlantic Ocean:Southern...
GCAATCATGCCCTCACAAAAATGAAACCATTGAAGATAATAAGGATATTCAGGAGAATCTACGCTTGGTTTCAGTCCGCCGTTTTTATGTTTCTCGAGGACATAATCAATAATAGCACCTGATTCGTATATGCTTACATCTCCATCCTCAAGAACCGGAATTCTTCCAAGTGGATGTCTTTTTCTATGTTCATCAGATTTTAGAGCTTCTGGATGAAATGGCATTGAATTTAATTCATAAGGCAATTCTAGTTCTTCTAGCAACCAAAGAACTCTTTCTGCTCTCGAGGCAGGTGCAAAGTGAAGTTTAAGCATAATAATTCTCCCAAAGATTTATTCTTTAATTAAAAATTCCATAAAGTCTGTGACATTGAGACCCTCTAAAACGGTTTGATCTTCACAAATTTTCATTATTTTTTCAACACGTTCGGAAGAAAATTGTGTTTTGAGATTTTCTTCAAATTTTTTGATTAACACTGGAATTCCCTCTTCCCTTCTTCTTCGATGACCTATTGGATATTCTACTTCTACTTTTTCTGTGGATGAGCCATCTTTGAAAATTATTTGCAATTCATTAGCGATTGATCTTTTTTCAGGATCCAAATAGTCTGAAGAATATTTTTTATTTTCCTCAATAAACATTTTATTTCTTAAAGAATCAACTCTTGGATCGTTAGCAACATCGTCCTCATAATCTTCGGCAACTAAATCACCTTTTAACAAACCGATTGCAGTCATGTATTGAATACAATGATCTCTGTCTGCAGGATTATTTAACTCACCTTCTTTGCTAATAATTCTTATAGCAGACTCATGGGTCGTAATATTTATTTTTTCTATTTCTTCTAATCGATCGATTATTTCAGGGTGAAGTTTTACTGCCGCCTCAACGGCTGTTTGAGCATGAAATTCTGCAGGGAAAGATATTTTGAATAATACATTTTCCATTACATAGCTGCTAAATTCCTGCGGTATTGAAAGAGGCTTCCCTTTAAACAACACGTCCTGAAAACCCCAAGTTGGAGCAGTAATTGCACTTGGATAGCCAATTTGTCCTTTTTGGGTAATCAAAACCAGATTCATGGCTCTACTGGTTGCATCGCCAGCTGCCCAAGATTTTCTCGGACCAGCATTTGGTGCATGTCTATAAGTCCTGAGACTTTGTCCGTCAACGAATGCTTGTGATAGAGCATCTAAAGCTTGTTCTTTTGTGAGTTCCATCAAAAAGGAAATTACCGCAGTTGAGGCAACCTTGACTAATAGAACATGATCTAATCCAACTCGATTGAAGCTATTTTCTAAAGCCAAGATTCCTTGAATTTCATGAGCTTTTATCATGGCTGTTAGAACATCTTTTATTTTTAAAGAATCTTTTCCTGAGGCTAAATTTCTTTGCGACATAAAATCTGCAGCAGATAAGATGCCTCCCAGATTATCGGATGGATGTCCCCATTCAGCTGCTAGCCAGGTATCGTTAAAATCTAGCCAACGAATTATAGCTCCAATATCCCAAGCGCCTTTGACTGGATCTAAGACAAATTTCGTGCCTGGAACTCTAACTCCGTTTGGCACAGAAGTTCCTTCAACGTGAGGGCCTAAAAGTTTTTCACAATCTTTAAAGTTTAATGCTAAAAGACCACACCCGATGGTATCCATTAAACAGTAACGGGCGGTAGTGTAAGCTTCAGAACTCTCTATATTTTTTTCATAAACATACTCAATGATTTTTTGAATGATTTCATCAAAATCTTGACGGACGTTGGATTCAACATTTGATGACATTTTTTATACTTTGTTAGATCTATCTATTTTCAATATCAACCCATTCAGCACTTTCTGGGCCAATGTATTCTTCACTAGGACGAATGATTCTATTGTCTGCTCTTTGTTCAAAAACATTTGCAGACCAACCGGCGGTTCTGCCAATGACAAAAAGTGGAGTGAAAATGCTGGTTGGAATTCCTAAGTAGTGATATGCAGATGCCATGAAGAAATCGGTATTCGCAAACATGTTTTTTTCTTCATCCATGATTTTTTCTATTTCTTCAGAAACTTGATATAGCATCTCGTTACCATCTTGAACACTCAGTTTTTTTGCCCATTCTTTAATTACTTTATTTCTTGGATCCTCAGTGGAATAGACTGCATGCCCGAAGCCCATGATTTTTTCTTTTTTTTCTAAAAGACCTAAAACTCCCTCTTTTGCCTCTTCTCTAGAAGAAAATTTCTCAATCATTTCCATAGCAGCTTCATTTGCGCCGCCATGTAAGGGGCCTCTTAAAGTCCCTATGCCAGCAGTAATGCAAGAATGTAAATCAGAGAGAGTAGACGCACAGGTTCTCGCAGCAAAAGTTGAGGCATTAAAACCATGCTCGGCATAAAGAATCAAAGAGGTATCTAAGCACCTAATGTGATCTTCAGAAGGCTCTTTGCCAGTGAGTAAGGATAAGAATTGTCCTCCTATCGTTTCATGGGATGTTTCAGTATCAACGCTTACTCCATCATGAGAAAATCTATACCAATAGCAGATTATTGAAGACAAAATAGCTAAAATTCTGTCCGCTGCATCATTTTGATTTGAAAAATCTCCCTCAGGCTCAAGATTGCCCATTACAGAGCAACCTGTTCTCATAACATCCATTGGATGTGCGGAAGCAGGAATGAGTTCAAGAGTTTTTTTGAGCTCTTCGGGAAGTTTTCTATTTGAGATGAGTTTTTTTTGATAGGCCTCTAATTCTGTTCTATTTGGAAGATGACCATAAAGAAGAAGGTATGCTACTTCCTCAAATTTAGCCTTGTCAGCTAAATCTTCAATGGCATAGCCCCTATAGGTTAATCCATGACCCTCTTTCCCTACAGTAGAGAGAGAAGTCTGTCCCGCAACTTGGCCACGTAAACCCGCGCCTTCTAGTTTCTTTGCCATGAATTATTCCTTAGAAAATAAATCGTCTATTTTTTTTTCGTACGTATGATAGTCGAGAATTTCATATAATTCATCTCGAGATTGCATTTTTTCAAGTATTTTTTCTACACTCCCATCTTGAGAAATTGATGAATAAACTTCTAAGGCAGCCTTTGACATTGCTCTGAAAGCACTCAACGGATGAAGAATAATACTAACTCCTGCATTTTTCAGTTCTGTTTTTGAAAATAAAGGGGTCATTCCAAACTCAGTTATGTTTGCAAGAATTGGTACAGAGATTTTCTCAGATAAAGCTTTATAGTCTTTTAAGGAGGTTATTGCTTCAGGAAATAGTGCATTGGCACCTGCCTCAATATATTTTTCAGCTCTTTCTATAGTTCTTTCTAATCCTTCTTTTGCAAAAGCATCTGTTCTTGCCATTAACATAAAATCATCATCTGAAATTGCATCTCTTGCTGCTTTTATTCTGTCGCACATTTCATCTGATGAAACAATTTCTTTATTGGGTCTATGTCCACATCGTTTTTCAGAAACCTGGTCCTCAATATGTATTCCTGATGCGCCAGCAGAAATCATTTCTTTTGTTGTTTTTGATATATTTAAAGCCGAACCCCAGCCAGTATCGCAGTCTACTAAAATTGGAAGATCGCTTATTCCCCTTATTCTTCTTAAATCTTCTAGAACATTATCTAAAGAGGTAAGCGCTAAATCAGGTAAGCCGAAAGATGCATTCGCAACTCCTGCGCCAGAAATATACAATGCTTTTATACCGGTTTTTTTTGCTAATAAAGCTGAGTAAGGATTGATAGCTCCTGCGACCGTAAGAGGCTTTTCGTTTTTTAATAATTTAAAAAAGGAAGTTATCACTAAATGTTCTCTTCTAGAATTTTCCTCAACTCATCATGAGATGAGGCTGTAAGGAGATGCGGAAATTCCTCTTTAATATGTTTTGGTGCCTGAAAAAATATCCCCAAGTCAGCAGTATTCAGCATGTTGATATCATTATAAGAATCTCCAGATGCAAAAACTTTAAACTTGAGTGATTGCAATGCTTCAATAACCTTTTGTTTGTTATTTGGCTGCCTGAGCTTGTATCCCGTAATCTTATCGTTTTCTACTGTCATGTTATGACAAATAATTGAAGGATAGCCAAGCTTTTCAACCAATGGCCATGCTAATTCATAAAAAGTATCGGAAACTATTGTTACTTGGAATTTTGACCTTGCCCATTCTAAGAATTCTTGAGCTCCGTCAAATGGGTCTATGTTTTTTACTATTTCTTGAATGTCACTTAGTTTTATATTTTTTTCATTAACAACTTTCATTCTTAGAGACATAAGTTCATCATAATCTTTGAGATCTTGTGTGGTAAGCATCAGCTCGTCTGAGTTAACTTCTTTAGCTAGACACTGCCAGATTTCAGGAATCAGTACTCCTTCAAAATCTAAACAAAGATGTACCATTCTTACCTTCGGATAAGTTTGATACTTTCAAATACTTTATCTAAATCCTTTTTAGATTTTGTTGCACAAGCCTTAGCAACAATTTTTTTTGTAAGATGTGGAGCAAACATGTTTATGAATTCAAATAAATGGCTTCTGAGATAAGTCCCTCTCCTGAAACCCATGTATGTTGTTCCAGAATCAAATAAGTGATTCGCTGGAATAGATATCAAATCTTTATCTTCTTCTTCATTGAATGCCATGCTTGCAATAATTCCAACCCCGGTTCCCATTTTTACATAGGTCTTGATTACATCTGCGTCTGTTGCGGTGAATACAACATTGGCTTTGAGGCCTCTTTCAAAAAAAGCTCTATCTAAGTCATTGCTTCCCGTAAAACCAAAAACGTATGTAACAATCGGATACTGAGATAAATCTTTTAGTTTAATTTTAGGAATTGATGCCAAAGGATGCCCTTTGGGAACAATAATGCTTCTTGACCATTTGTAGCAGGGCATTTTTACGAGATTCTCCCCTTTTTCCGTTGTTTCAGTCCAAAGGGCAATATCTACCTCTCCCTTTGCTGCCATCTCAACTGATTCATCTGGAGTACATTGATGCATTTGGAAATGAACATTTGGGTACCTTTTCACAAACTTATCTACTACCTTAGGAAGAGTAAATTTTGCTTGAGTGTGAGTAGTTGCAATACTTAAAGTCCCATACTCTTCGTCTGAAAACTCAGTTGCAGCATGTTTTATTCCGTCAACTAAAGCGAGAATTTCCTCGATTTGCTCAAGAATTCTCTCTCCAACAGGAGTTATTGCCACAAGGTGTTTCCCTGATCTCTCAAAAAGCTCAACGTCTAACTCTTCTTCAAGAAGCTTTATTTGTTTACTAATTCCAGGTTGTGAAGTGAAGAGAGTTTTCGAGGCTTTTGAAACATTGAGGTTACTCCTTGCAACTTCTCTTACATATACTAATTGTTGAAACTTCATCTCTAATTTCTAAGTTACTATATTTCAGTTAATTATAAAAAAGTTTATTTTAAACACTTTTTAATAATATAGGAAATTATTACAAAAATTGTAAATACTGTATATAATTACAGTTATGAAAAATTTAACTAAAAGACAATCAGAAATTTTTAACTATATTAAGAGTGAAATTGAAAATAATGGTTATCCACCTACTCGCTCAGAAATTTCAAAAACATTTGGTTTTAAGTCTCCCAATGCAGCGGAAGACCATTTAAAAGCTCTTAAGAAAAAAGGTGTTCTTGACCTTGCTGCAGGTACTTCTAGAGGAATTACAATAGCAAGTGAATCCTCTGGTATACCCGTGGTTGGTTTAGTCAGTGCAGGAGGGCCTATATTAGCTGAAGAAAACATAGAAAAAACTATTCCAAACAATCCTGGGATTCTATCGCATGGAATAGATTTTTATCTCAAAGTGAAGGGAGATAGTATGATTGAAGTAGGAATTTTCGAAAACGATCTCATCGCGATAAATAAAAATTTACCTATCAAAACTGGATCAATAGTAGTGGCAAGAATAAACGATGAGGTAACAGTCAAGACGCTTGAGAAAATTTCAACTACTCAAGTAATTTTAAGATCAGAAAACTCGTCTTATTCCAATATAGAAGTAAATCCAAAAAAAGAAAATTTAGTTTTTGAGGGAACTTGTGTTGGTCTACTGAGAGATTTTTCTTAGATCTTCTTATATTGATCTATTGAAAAAGCACTTTTTATCAAGATATCCTGAGCATCCTCTTCAAGCTTATAAAAATCATTTGGACACTCAACTTCTTTTTCTCCACATTTGAGAAATTTTACAAATTTGAAAGCCTTGCCAGGTTTTCGAATTTTTATTCCAATTGGCCTCTTGTCTTCAGGATGAAATCCTAAAATTCTCAAAGATTTTAAAACAAACAATCTTGTATCCTTGTTTTCATAATCAAGCTCATGAGGATTGTAATAAGAAACTTTTGGATTTTTTGGTTTGTCCTCTGGAGGAAGCTTAGATGCTTTGTTGAAACCATCGAATTCTGTATATTCACCAAATCTACCATTTTTTAAAAATATTGGTATGCCGCTATTCTCTTCAATAAACAATATGTTTTCTCCAGAATCTCGCTCAATTAACTCAACTGCCCTATTCAATCCAATATCCAGAATGTGTTCATCTTCATCAGGACTTCCAAATATTTTTTTATCATCTCTTATTGTCCAAACACACGGACCATTGATGCTCATATCGGCAAAAATAGGTTCATTTAAGTCAGGATGTTGGCCTAATTCTTTAGGAAGTTCTCTATAAGTTTCCCAAGATGTAGAAAAATCGAATGGTTTTTTTGTCCATTTGCACTCGGAACAACCAACAAAGTAACCAAACTTACCTTTCTTTAAGCTTGTTTGGCTGCTGCACTTTGGGCAGTCTCTAATAATATTTCCCTCTTCATTTCTAGGGAAAATAACTTCATCCAATTCCTCATTTAATAAATCTAAGACTTGCCTAGTTTTGAAATTATCTGAATCATTGAGAGGTATTCCGTCGATTTTTTTACTTAAGTAGTTTTGGAGTTCTTTCCAAAACTTATCAAGAACCTCAGTCCATGAAATATTTCCTTCGGCGATATTATCAAGCTCAGTTTCTAAGTCTGCGGTAAACTTGGTTTCTATAAAAAATTCTTTGTAGACTCCACATAAATATGAATTTAATACTCTACCTAGATCTGAGGGAGCTATAGATTTTGCACCATAAGCATATTTTTTATCTCTCAAACCCTTTACTGTTGAAGCATAAGTCGAAGGCCTTCCGATACCTAACTCTTCCATTTTTTTTATTAAAGAAGCCTCAGAATATCTATTTGGAGGAGAAGTAAATTTTTGTTCAGAGATAAACTCTAAAAAATTTACCTTTTGCTTCTCTTTTAAATCTTCTGGAAAATCTAAAGCGTCAGATGAATCTTTTTTTGAAAGAGTCTCAAAACCTTCGAAGATGGTTTTCCTCGAGGAAGCATTTAAGACAAATTTATCATTTTCAGAATGAACAACTATTTTCTTTCTTTCGTGCTCAGAATTGGACATTTGACTTGCAACTGTTCTATTCCAAATCAAGGTATATAGTTTTTGTTCATCTTGACCAAGATTTATCTTTTCAGGATAAGTTTTTATATTTGTTGGTCTAATTGCCTCATGAGCTTCTTGAGAATTTTTGACTTTGGATTTATAAACTCTGACATCATCAGACAGAAACTTTTTTCCAAATTTTTCTGATATGACATTTCTTATTTCTTCTAAAGGAGGCGGTCCTGGATTTTCTTCACTAAATGGCTCTCCAGTATTTGGAGAAGTACTGATATTAATGCCATCAGTTCTTAAATAAGTTATCAACCCAGCCTCATATAAATTTTGAGCAGACCTCATAGTTCTATCAGCGGTAAAACCTAAAGAACTGCTAGCAGTCATTTGTAAGGTTGATGTCCTAAATGGAGGGTTTGGAGAACTGCTTTGCGGTTTAGTTTCGATACTGTGGATATAAAATTCTGAAGACTTTAACTCAGACTGAATTTTATTCTTTTGGTCTTCTGAAGAAACTGGCTTTTTCTTTAAATCTGAATCATTCGATTTTATTAGCTCGGCTTCAAAGGTAAAATCTTTGAAAGCAAACTTACTTGATATAGGCCAATATTCTTCTTTAATGTGCTTGTCTCTCTCTGTCTCTCTTTCGCAAATGATCCTGAGGGAAGGAGACTGAACCCTTCCTGCAGATTTAGCTGGTGGAGCATGTCTCCAAACTAAGGGTGAAACCTTAAAGCCAATTAAATGATCTAAAATTCTTCTAGCCAAGTATGCGTCTACTAAATCCTGATCAATCTCTCTAGGAGAATTAACCGCATGTTTAATGGCTGAAGAAGTTATTTCGTTAAAAGAAATTCGTTTGATTGATTTATCTTTTAATAATTTTTTTTCAGAAAAATCTGACAGTAAGTGCCACGCGATAGCTTCCCCTTCTCTATCAGGATCAGTAGCTAGATAAATGGTATCTGTCGTTTTGCAAATTTTTCTAAGTTCTCTAACTGTTTTTTTTCCTTTTTGAGTTTCTTCCCAAGACAAATCTGTCCAATCTTCAGGATTCACTGCATTTTCATCATCAGGTAAATCTCGTATATGGCCTAAACAGGGTGCAACTTCCCAATCTTGGTCAGGAAAGTTTTTATCAAGATATTCCGTAATCTTTGTAGCTTTTGCACCAGACTCTACAATAACTAAGTTTTTCATCCTTTTTTAATATGATGTATCTTTTACAGTTTTGTCAAGATGATGAAATTTTGAGCGCTTCTTCTAGTAAAGAGTTTCCGTGATAAATATATCCTGTATAAAGTTGAACGAGATCAGCTGAGTTATTAAGTCTTTCTTTGACATCGTATGCGCTCATCACTCCTCCGGAAGCAATCAAAATGGAAGTATCTTGTTTTAAATCTACTACCTTACTTTGGAGATTTTGTGCTTTTTCACTTAAAAGTGCTCCGCTCATACCTCCTTTTTTTAGATAAGAATGGTTAGAAGATGTATTGAAGCAAATGAAACCATCTATATTATTTTTTTCCGCAATTTGAATTATATTTTTTAAATTTATTTCTGATTCATCAGGGGAAAGTTTAAGAAAAATTGGAGTGTATTTACTGTACATTTCCTCAAGTTGTATTTTTTTTTGTGATATTTTTTCAACCAAAAATTCAAGATTAATATCTTTGGAAAGTTCTCTAAGATTCTCTGTATTTGGCGATGAAATATTTATAGCTAAGTAGTCAGCTTCAAGGTAAAAATAATCCATTAAGTGAAGATAATCTTGCCAAGCATTTTTTGTTTTGGTGTTTTTGCTTTTACCAATACTTACACCGAGGACTCCGTTAAAATTTTTTTTATTTCTTTTTATGTTTTCTAAAGCCTTAACTGAGCCCACATTATTGAAACCAAGGGAATTTACAAGAGTCTTATCTTTGGCAAATCTAAAAATTCTTGGTTTAGGATTACCTTTCTGGGGTTCTAGAGTAATAGTACCAACTTCTACGAACCCAAAACCTAATGAGTCAAAAATGTGAAAATATTCTGCATTTTTATCTAGGCCCCCAGCAATTCCAATTCTATTCTTAAAAGACAAAGAGCCCAAAACAAATTTCGAAGAGATTGAATCTTCTTTAAAAGAAAAAAATTTTAAAAGCTTTAATTTGTATATTAGGGCAAGAAATTTAAGGGAAATAATTTTAGAGAATTCTGCCGGTAAGAATCTAATTAATCCTAGAAAAACGTTTTCAATTAATTTTCTAAAATCAGTCAATTTGAACCATAAATACTTAAAAAGTTATTTAACAATTGGAAGTCCCCAATATAACTTTGATCTACAAGCATCAAAATAATCATAATCTGATGGATGAATTAATTTATATCTTGTAGAACTATTTTTAATCTTTAATGAATCTCCTGAATCTAAATCAAATTCATTATGACCGTCTAAGATAACCTTAGCTTTTTCATTATGCTCATACTTCAATTCTAATTCATCGTCTGCTGGCAAAATCAATGGTCTTGTTGAAGAGCTGTGAGAAAACATTGGCATTATTGCAAACACATCTAACGTAGGATACAAAACAGGCCCTCCTCCTGAATACATATAAGCAGTTGATCCAGTCGCGGAAGAAACGATTAAGCCGTCTGATTTATGGTTTGCTACTAGATTGTTATTTTTAAAAAGACTAAAACTTGTCATTTTCGCTAGCTCGCCTGAATGCATCACAACTTCATTGACAACAAGAAAAGATTTATTTTTGTTGGAAACCTCTAACAAGTTTCTAGACTCTTCTTTATGGTCGCCAAGAAGTATTTTTGGTAATTCTGTCTCTAAAGATCCCAGCTGAAGATCTGTTAAAAATCCTAGATTGCCAATATTAACGCCCAAAAAAGGTATTTCGAGATGACAAAGATCTCTTATTGCTCCGATCATAGTGCCATCACCCCCAATTACCAAAATAAGTTCATCAGAAGAATCTAATTTTTTTAGGTCTTTTTCTGAATTATTGGCAATAATGCTGTTGATAACGATGTCATGTTCTGAAATGGTCTTTTCGCATCTATCTAGAGTTTCTTTGTAATCTCTAGTTGATGAGTGAACAATGCTAATTGAAGAGATTTTATCCATTACTTGTATACAAATCTTTTGGGTTAAAGTTTCTCACGAAATATATGAAAATTGTATCCACAATTGCTATAAAAAACTTAAAAACATATTTTGTTAGGGCTATTCCAAGAGCAACTTTAAAAGACATTTGTCCAGCTAATACCCAAACAAAAGTGTAGATAAATGTATCGAGTGCCTGGGAGCTTAAGGTTGAAACATTATTTCTTAGCCAAAGATACTTTCCTCCAGTTAAAGTTTTTATTTTGTGGAATATCCAAACATCAAAAGTTTGGCTAATTAAGTAAGCTGTTATTGAGCCAATGACAAAAATTGGAGAATATAAAGCAAGAACTGAAATTGCTTGATGGACATCATTAGCAGATGAGGCAACTCCAGAAGGAAGATAGTAAGTACTCAAAACTAGTGTAAACATAACAATTACATTTGCTACAGCTCCAATAATTACGGCTTTATTAGCTTCAGCTCTTCCGTACTTTTCATTTAATAGATCAGTCGCGAAATAGATACCTGAATACATTATTGCTCCCATACTTACAACAAATGTATTTCCAAAAATTGTAAGCTCACTTACTTTTCCGCCTTGTAAGTTCGCAAGAATAATTCCTAAGATTACTGCTGTATAAAGACCATTTTTGCCAAAGAAATAAAATAATATTATTGCAAGCGTAAGATCATAGAAAACTGTGAATATCCACAACAATTCTGGGTTTTCAACAAAAAATTCTAAGTTCATGGCTGAATAATAATCAAAAATTGCTACAATTAGGTACTTTTAAACAAAAATAAAAATTATTTAGTTAATTATGGAAAATTTAGATCAATTTAGAAAAGACACAAAAGCCTGGTTAGAGGAAAACTGTCCGCCAGAAATGAGAAAACCTATGGGCCCTGGAGATGTTGTTTGGGGAGGAAGAAACTGCAAATTTCCTCATCCAGATGCAAAATTATGGTTAGAAAGAATGGGTGAAAAAGGTTGGACATGTCCGACTTGGCCAAAAGAATATGGCGGAGGCGGATTGAGTTTTGATGAAAATAAAATTCTTCAAGAAGAGTTGATGGCAATCAAAGCAAGACCAGCTTTATCAAGCTTTGGTATTTGGATGCTTGGTCCAGCTTTGCTTGAGTTTGCTTCAGAAGAGCAAAAGAAAAAATATATCCCTGAAATAGTTAAAGGAGAAATAAGATGGTGTCAGGGTTATAGCGAACCTGGATCCGGCTCAGACTTGGCTAGTTTAAAGACAAAAGCAGAAGACAAAGGCGATCATTTTGTTGTAAACGGTCAAAAAGTATGGACATCTTATGCTGACGATTGTGACATGATTTTTACCCTAGTGAGAACCGGACCTCAAGAGCCAAAACATGATGGAATAAGTTTTTTACTCATTGATATGGATCAACCAGGAGTAACAACCAAACCAATAAAGTTAATTTCAGGAAAGTCTCCATTTTGTGAAACTTTTTTTGATAACGCAGTTGTTCCTAAAGAAAACTTAGTAAGTGACTTAAATAAAGGATGGGACGTTGCAAAAAGACTCCTTCAGCATGAAAGAAATATGATTGCAGGTATGGGTCTTGGTGGAGCTGGCTCAGCAAAAAAGAAAAAAGATCAAGCTATTACCTCTGGAATGGCAACTATGGCAAAAACTTATGCTGGGGAAGAAGATGGAAAATTAGCAAATTCTTCTTTAAGGCAGAAAATTGCGTCTTTTGATATAAATTCTCATGCTTTCTCCTTAACTATGAGAAGAGCAAGTGAAGAAAGTAAGTCGTCAAATTCAGGCCCAAGTCCAGCCTCCTCTATGTTTAAGTATTACGGAAGTGAAAGTAACAAATTGAGATACGAATTGATGCTTGAGGCAATGGGAACGAAAGCTCTTGGTTGGGAAGGAGAAGGTTTTGGTCCTGCAGAACTTGCGATTACTAGAGAATGGTTAAGAACGAAAGCAAATTCAATAGAGGGAGGGACTTCTGAAGTTCAGCTAAATATTATAGCTAAGAGAGTCCTGGATTTGCCGCAGTAAATATAATTCTTGGGAGAATAAAATGTCATTAGTTCTAAATGAGGAGCAAATTTTTTTAAAAGATAGTGCAAAAAAGTTTGCTTCAGAAAAAACTCCCACAACACATTTTCGTGAAGTCAGAGATAGTGAAATTGAAAATTGCTATGATGAGAAGATTTGGCAAGAAATGGTATCTCTTGGTTGGACTGGAATTTTAGTTCCTGAAGAATACGGTGGTTCTAATTTTGGCGTTGCCGGAATATCTTCAATTCTAGAAGAACTTGGAAGAACACTTACTCCTTCGCCTTTATTTTCTACTGCTGTAGTAGGAGTTAGCTTGATCAAACATGCAAAAGAAGAAATAAAAAAAGAGATTCTTTCCAAAGTTGTTCAGGAAGGTCTAAGACTTTGTTTTGCTATCGAGGAAAGTAACCATCATGATCCTTTGAAGATATCTTGCAAAGCTGAGAAAGATGGAGATAACTTCAAGATTTCGGGTGAAAAGTCTTTTGTCATAGATGGCGGATTTGCAGATAAAATTGTGATTGCTTGCAGAACTTCCGGGGAAGAAGGAAACAAGGAAGGTCTTTCTCTTTTCATTTTAGATGCAAATTCAGAAGGATTAGCGATTATGCCTACCAAAATGGTAGATTCGAGGAATGCTGCAAACATGAAATTCGAAAATGTAACCGTTTCAGCAAATATGTTAATTGGTGAAGAAGATAACGCTTTTGATTTAATTAATTCTGTATTAGACATATCGAGAGCAGCTATTTCGGCTGAGATGCTAGGCAGTGCTCTTCAAGCATATGAAATCACTCTGGATTATCTTAAAGAAAGAGAACAATTCGGGTCTAAAATTGGTTCTTTCCAAGCTCTTCAACATAGAGCAGCAATCATGTTTTCTGAATTGGAGCTTTGCAAATCCTGTGTATTAGAATCTATTACTGCCTTCGATGAAGGGAGCAATGATTCAGAGAGACTAGCAAGTCTTTCAAAAGCAAAAGTTGGTGAAGTTTTTCACTTAGTTTCAAATGAATCAGTTCAAATGCATGGTGGGATCGGTGTAACAGACGAGTATGATATCGGTCTTTACTTAAAACGAGCTAGAGTAGCTGAACAAATTTTTGGAAATTCTGATTTTCATAAAAATAGGTATGCTGAATTAACTGGCTACTGAAGTTTTATTGTGAATGAAAATAAAACTGAAAAACTTTTAAAAATTATTTCAAAACTTAGAGATCCTTCCTCAGGGTGTGAGTGGACAAAATCTCAAACATCAAAATCTTTATTACCTTTTATTTTAGAAGAAACCAAAGAAATTCAAGAGGCCTTTGAAAATAATGATTATGAAAATTTCAAAGAAGAATTGGGTGATCTTCTTTTACAGATAGTTCTTCAAAGTGAAATTGCAGAAGAAAATAACCTATTTTCTTTTGACGAAGTAATTGATACCTTATGTGAAAAGTTAATTAGAAGGCATCCTTATGTTTTTAAAGAAAAAAGACCTCATACCCTTGAAGAACAAAGAGAAGCTTATTTTAGAATCAAAGATTTAGAGAAGTCATAGTGAAATTTATACTAGAAAATCTTATTGGAATTGTCTCAATTACAATTCTTACTCTGAACACCATTATTTTATCTTGCTTACTTATTCCTCTTGGATTGATTAAATTTTTTTTACCGATCACCAACATAAAGGTCTTATTTACAAAATTTATAATTAATATTGGTGAACTATGGATTTTTACAAATAAAATTTGGGTTAAAGCTTTACACAAGCCAAATTGGGAAGTTATTGGAAAAGAAAACATAAAATCTAATGGTTGGACAATAGCAACTTCAAATCACCAATCTTTTGCAGATATTTTTCTTCTTCAAGACATTACTAACATGAAGATGCCTATGCTTAAATTTTTCATGAAATACGTTTTGATTTATGTTCCTATTATCGGCCTTTCTTGGTGGGCTTTAGATATGCCTTTTTTAAAAAGGTATACAAAAAAACAATTAGAAAAAAATCCCAAGCTTGTTGGCAAAGACGTAAAAGAAATGAAAAGAGCTTTAAAACATTATTCTCTCTATCCCGTAACCGTTTTTAGTTTCGCTGAAGGTACAAGATTTACTGTCAAGAAACATCAAAATCAAAATAGTCCATTTGATAATCTCCTCAAGCCAAAAGAAGGTGGACTTGCAACGGCGTTGAGTCTTGTGAACAAAATTGATTCTTTGATAGATTTTACAATCAAGTTTGATTCACAAAAAAGAAGTTTTTGGGACTATCTTTGTGGAAGAATGAATTCAGCAAAAATAATTATCAAAGAAATTAAAATTCCAAAAAAATTTCTCAATGAAGATTTATTAAATAATCAACCTTTAAGGTCAGAATTTAAAGAATGGGTAAATTCTTTATGGGTTGAAAAAGATCTTTTGTTACAAGGAAAAAAATAAATTTATGTTAGGAAAATTAAATAAACTCATTTTTGTATTGATTTCTCTTTTGGTTTCCTTGGGCATTTTTGGAAACGAATCTTTGCAACCTAAGAAGGAATATAGTTTAGTAATCAGTGAAATCGTTAAAATTCTCGATAAAAACCACTTCAAAAAAGATATTGAAATCACTAAAAAGAAAGTAATTAATAACTTCTTACTAAGCTTAGATAAAGAAAAAATTACTTTTACATCTGATGAATACAATTTTTATTCTTCAAATGTAAAGAGCATCTATGATTTGGAAGAAATCTTCAAAATTTATGACGATTATTCTAAACGTTCACTCGAATTAATTAGTTATCAACTTGAAATGGTTAATAGACTAGAAAACTTGGGAGAATTAAATACAACAGAATTTGTCGAAAAAGATAGAGAGGATGCAAGAAGATTTGATTCTTTAAAAGACATTAAAAATTATCATCATCTTTTAATAAAAAATGAATTTATAAATATATTTTTATCAGATGATAATTTTGAAAGTTCAAAGTCAAAATTGATTAAAAGATTGAAAAATAGATCAAAAACTTTAAAGAGAATTAAGTCAGATGATATTTTTTCACTTTTTGCAAATGCTATTACCTCTCTTTATGACCCTCACACCAATTATCTTTCTCCAAAATCACAAGAAGATTTTGAAATAAATATGAGTCTTTCTCTTGAGGGTATTGGTGCCATTTTATCTGTGGAAGATGGAATAACAAAAATTGTTAGATTGGTTCCTGGAGGGCCAGCTGATAAATCAGGTCTTTTGAAAGTAAACGATAAAATAGTTGGAGTAGCTTCTTCGCCAGAAAAAGAGTTAGAAGATGTTAGAGATTGGAGAATTGATGAAGTAGTACGACTTATCAGAGGTCCAAAAAATACTAAGGTTAAGCTTGAAATAATTCCAAATTCAGCTTCGGATGATGTTCTTGGCAGAATCATTGAAATTACAAGAGGATTAGTTAAGCTCGAGGATCAGGCAGCCAAGAAGAAAAATGTCGAAATTTATAGTTTAAACAAGTCTTATAACATTGGAATTATTGACTTGCCTGCTTTTTATATGGACTTCGATGCCTTTAGCAGGAACCAATTTAATTATAAGAGCAGTTCAAAAGATGTTAGAAATATTTTAAGGGAATTAAAAGAAGAACAAGTTGATGGGGTTATTCTTGATTTAAGAGGTAATTCCGGAGGTTCTCTATACGAGGCATATTCCCTAGCAAAACTTTTTATCGGAAAAGGGAGTGTTGTACAGGTCATGGAATCTAATGGCTCAATTCAACCTTTAGGTCATACAAGAGGTAATCAGAATTATGATGGTCCTGTCATGATTCTAGTAGACAAGCTCAGTGCTTCAGCATCTGAAATCCTTGCTGGAGCTTTTCAAGACTATAAACGAGGATTGATTGTAGGTTCAAACACTTTTGGAAAAGGTACAGTTCAGAGATTAGAATCCCTTGCTTATGGCCAACTTAAATTTACGGAACAAAAATTTTATAGGGTTTCAGGAAAGAGTACACAAAATTTAGGAGTTGCTCCTGACATCTTTTTACCATATGTCTTTGATAACGAAGAAGTTGGAGAAATGTCTCTTGAAAATTCTCTTCCCTACGATGATATTTCTTCTGTAGACTTCAAACCTTTTGATTCAACTTCAAATATAGAAATGATTCAGAATTTTTCAAAAAAAAGAGTTTCCGATTCTAATTTAAATGAATATATAAAAGATCAAAAGAATCAAAGTTTTGTTGAATTAAATAAAAAGCTCATTCCTGTTAATTATCTCGTTAGAAAATCTGAAAAAAAAGCTCAAGAAGAAAAAAGACTATTTATCGAGAACAGATTTAGAGTTTCTCAAGGACTAAAGCCTTTTCTAAATTTTCAAGATTTTTTAGATTCCGATCCTGAAGAATTTAATGAACTATCAGAAAAAATAGTTCTTGAAGAAGCTGCAAGAATTTTAATTGACCAAATTAACCTCAACAAGCCGAATAGGCTTTCAAGTTCAGATTTCAGATGAAAATCATATCTTTCAATGTTAATGGCTTAAGAGCAAGGCTTCATCAATTGAGTAAGCTCATTGAAAAACACTCTCCAGAGATTATTTGCCTTCAGGAAACAAAAGTTGATAACGAAAACTTCCCTATGGAGAGTATAAATGATTTGGGATATGAAGCTCTTATCAATGGTCAAAAAGGACATTATGGAGTTTCAACTCTTTATAAATCTGCACCTATAGAATTTCAAATTGGTTTTCCTTCTGATAACGAAGATGCTCAGTGCAGATTGATTTCTTCAAAACATAAATTTGCCAATGAGGAGGTGACAGTAATCAATGGTTATTTCCCTCAAGGCGAAAGTAGAGATCATCCAAAAAAATTCCCATATAAAGAGAAGTTCTTCAAGGATTTAATGATCTATTTGAATAAAAATTTTGTTCCGGAAGACAATATCATCATATTAGGAGATCTGAATATTTCTCCTGAAGATATTGATATAGGTATTGGAGAAAATAATCGAAAAAGGTGGTTAGCTTCTGGTAAGTGCAGCTTCTTGCCAGAAGAAAGAGAGTGGTTAGAAAGAATCAAAACTTGGGGATTCTTCGATTCCTACAGAAAATTTTATCCGAATTCAGATGATAAATTCAGTTGGTTTGATTACCGAAGCAGAGGCTTTGACGATAACCCAAAGAGAGGTCTAAGAATTGATCATTTGTGGGTTACGAAATCCTTATTAAAATTAGCAAATAAATCCGATATAGATTACGAAATTAGGAGCATGGAAAAACCTTCCGATCATGCTCCAGTTTGGACTGATTTTGATCTTTAGTTTCTTCTTTCTTGGAAAAACTTTTTTAATAATTCTGAACTCTCTTGAGCAAGTATTCCACTTGAAACAGAGATTTTATGGTTAAAAAACTCTTCTTCTTTGAGGTTAAGATTATTAATCACTACTCCTGATTTGGGGTCTTCAGTAGCAAAAATTAGTCTACCTATTCTCGCATGAATACAAGCCCCAAAACACATTAAACAAGGCTCTAAAGTTACATATAGGCTGCAACCATTTAATCTATAGTTGTTAAGTTTTTTTGAAGCATCCCTCAATACGTTCATTTCTGCATGTCCAGAAGGATCGTTCTTAGAGATAGATTGGTTAAATGATTGAGAGATTATTTTGTTTTCCTTGACCAAAACAGCCCCGACGGGAACTTCCTGATTTGAGAATGCTAATCTGGCTTCATTTAAAGCCAAATTCATATAAAAAAAGTCTTTTTCCGATTGAATACTATTCAAGAATCTTTTGTATCATCTCAATAGATGATTCCATGCCGTCTTTTATTAATTTTTCGAATTCATTTGGTTCAATTTCTGATGTCCAAATTAGTTTTGAAAAATGATTTTCTTCAAGAACTTGTATATTTGCTAGATGATGGTCCAAAGGAGCAGGAGACTTAATTACACTATAAGTAAGTGATTTTTTATCATGATTTATCTCTAGTATTTTTTCTTTAATTTCTCCAACACCCTCCATAACAAAAGTTCTTACATCATCTTCCAATGAAATGCTGTTTGCGAAAGGTACCCAATCTGATCTAGTTACGTCAGAAAAGAGCCCCCAAAGATCATCTGAAGAGCATTTAATCTGTTTTTCGATTTTAATTTTTATCACTGAATTCTTTTTTTAAATAGTTAGATACATGATTATTTATGTAAAAGTCGCTATCTAAGGGCATTATTTCACTATGAATTAATTTTTTAGCCACTCTAATCATTATCACTGAAAATTTAAAGAGACATAAGATTCTATAATAGAAGAAATTCTCTGCAGAAAACCCAGTTCCTTTCTCCCAAATCTTTATTGCCTCATCGTTAGAAATTGTTCCTGCAAGCTTCTCGATATTTAATCCATGACTACTAACGTCATCAGTGGTGAGTCCCCATGCTAAGTCACATAATGGATCTCCAATTGTTGCCATCTCCCAATCTAATAAGCTTTGTACTTTAAAATCATCAAACAAAACATTTCCTATTCTTGAGTCTCCCCAACAAAGTTTTTTTGGGTTAGAGCTCGATGGTATATTTTCAATCAACCAGAGAAAAACTTCATTCAAAAAAGAGTTTTCCTCTCCATCCATACCCCACTCCATAAAAGATTTATAGTAGATTAAATCAGCTTTGAGATGACAGTCTTCCTCAGCTCTTTGCTTGAAAAGACTTAAATCTAATTCTTCAAAATTCAACATATGTAAAGAAACTAAATGATCTAACCAACCAAGCCAAACAGATCTTCTTTGTTTCTGGGAAGCCTTTCCCATCATGCCTTCAGGATCCATGTGATAAGGAGGATTATCTGAAGGAGCTTCCCCAGAAATATATTTCATCACATAAAAATCTGCTCCAATAGTATTTTCATTTAACTCGGAAAAAAGAATTTCTGGAACTGGGAGGTTGAATTTTCTCAACTCATTCATAATTTCAACTTGCAATCCAAGATCATATTCAGGAAATACTTGGAAGCCGGTTGGTTTTATCCTCAAGACAATATCTTCTTTAATATTTCTTCCTTTAACTTGGCAAGAGAAGGTCTCATTTGAAAAGCCACTCGCTTCAGATGATTTGTGAGGGACAATGGTGACATCTTCACCTTTGTAGCGTTCTTTATCACTTAGCCAGTCGTTAAAGATTAATAACTTTTCTTGAAAGTTTTTATCAGAAGAAACAGGCATTTTTAAGGTTTATCAAAAAGGTCTTTAAAACCACTAGGCTCATGAGGTCCTAAAAATAATTGCTCTAAAACTCCCTTTCCTTGAATTTCATTTTTTGGTGTCTTTAAAATAACCTTGCACAATGATTGCACATGAAGAAAAGGAGGATCTTGAGGATCTTCACTTAAGTCATATGAATCGTATTGTGTTTCCAGCTCACCTTTAAATTGACCATGACCCCAATCAGGATGCATGTAGCCTAAACCGCACATAAACATATTTACATTAGGTACGATTTGAAATTCAAACAATTCATCTTGGGAAGTTGCCAAATTTAAATTTAGAGATTCAACTCTCCTTGTCTTGCGTTTGTAAGAAATATCTTTTTGATGAGATATAAAATTTGACTGCTCTTTCCCGTCATCAAATTGTATTTTTGCAAAAGCATTTTCTGCTTCGCCTTTTTCGTTATCAATATAATAAATATGAGTAGCTAGTTCATCAAAATGTACTGGAGCCCACAACCAAAAAAATTGTGGCATTTCGAAAGGCACCATAGGTTGACTATCTCCAGCTCCAACTGGTCTAACGCCCCAAGACCTATCTCTAGTGCCAACAAATTCTTGGGGAGAAATTTTGATTACTTGATCTTTAATTTTAATTTCCCCGGACCAACTACCATGTTGAGTGAGTCTACAAGTATCCATTATTTTTCTTGGCCCATTAAAAAGAGTCATGTTTGGTTCCTGCATAGGATCAAATCTTTTTGAGAACTCTAGTTTGGCAGTGATATCTGAGTCATTTTCTGAAAGTTCAACTGAAAGCTTTTCTAGAGGCTCTATTACTTTCACTTTTATCGGGCCCACTTGTGTATCAAGTCTTTCTAGACCGAGAATTCTTGAGGATCTTACATTATGTTGAATGCCATCAAAGGCAAGAGTAAACGAGGCATCCATGATATTTAAATTGGGATATAGACAGAGAACGGCAGCAAAATAAAAGTCTTCTTTTTTAGAATATCCATTAAAAAAATAACGGTCATAGAAATTCCTTTCTGTGCCTACTTCAGATACAGGATGAGGTAATTGGTGAATTGGGTAGTCGTCAGCTTTTGTTATCATATCTTTCTTAAATCATTTTGAAAAACTCATCAAAGCAATGTCGATGTTCATATCAAAGTCCCTTCCAGAAGCTTCAACTCCTATGAGTCTTATTTTACTGGGATTAAGTTTTCTTTTTTTTGGAGTTTTATTACTGTATCTAACGAATTTACTAAATTCAATTTCAAAATCTTTCCATTCCTCAGTAACTTCAAATTCAGCAAGGTATCTTACCCAAGGGAAGAAAGAACCTTTTGTTTTAATGTGAATAAAATATTTTTCATTATTACCTCTTGCCTTGAATTTTACTTTTGAAAAATTATCTAAAGAATTATTGTCAATTTCCTTTCTAAACATTAAAAATCCACCACCATCTGTAGAAACATTTCCTTTTGCAGATATAAAGTCAAACTCTTGGTTTTGTGATTCTTTAAGTAGCATAAAACCATCAGATTTGCCTCCCATGACTTGATCCTTTATAAAGCGCCAAGAGTCTATTTTGATATCTTTTTTCGGAAGAATTTCGAAAGAGAACATATTGAGAGATAAAAAAATTAATAAAAAATATTTCAACATAATTTAATCTAAAAGTTTTTCCGAAGCTATATTTACCATCTCTTCTTCAAAAACCAAATCTTTCGTTGAATCGAGTCTATCAACATAAAGATAGCCAAATAAATGGTCTAACTCGTGCTGGAATACTGTAGCTAGAAAATCTTCTACTATTACTTGCCTTTCTATGGCATGTTCATCTAAATATTTTATTTTTAGCTTTCGTGGTCTTTCTACATAACCTCTTAATCCTGGTACGCTTAAACAACCTTCCCAAAATCCTTGTTTTTTTTCGTCTAAGACCTCTAATTTAGGATTAAAAATTATAAATTCTTCAGAGTCTTCCAAATTATCATACCTCTCTGAATCGTTTTCTAATTTGATGACAGCTAACTGAATAGATATACCAATTTGGGGGGCAGCTAAGCCAATTCCACCTGCCTCTTTCATCACGGACCACATTTTGGGAATCAATTCTTGTATTTCAGAAGATAAAATCTCCTCTCTAGTTAATTCTTTTGCGGTTAATCTGAGAATTGGATTTCCTAATTTCAATATTTGGAAGTTTTTGTTAGTAATTTCTGTCATAAAAAATTCTTTTTAACAGGCAAAATTAAGTTCCTCTAAAATTGACTTAATATTTTAAAGGTCTTAAACTTGCCGTCGTAAAGGCATATTAAGTGTCTTAGGAGAATTATCAATGATTTTAAGTAATTTTAAGAGTTTATTTGCTCAATTTTCTAAAATTTTTGCATTTGTTTCGCTGTTAACATTAATAGGTTGTTCTAGCACTCCTTTTATGCAAAACAACATTGTTGCTACCAAATATCTTTTGGACAGTTTTGTTGAAGATGCGGGTGGAAAAGGCCAAGTTAATGCAGAAACTTATCATTGGGAAGTGGATGCCTCAGCGCTAGGTTGTGCAGAACTCCAAGCTGAAAGAATAAGGCACTCTGCCCTTATCGATAGCGTGGCTGAAAAAGTTATTGAAAACTCATCTAGATCAACAAGCTATGCTTCATATGGTCTTGAAATGCATGATCCCACTGCAGGTACAAGTTTCATCGGAGTGAAATCCACTGGCTTGAATCCTGAAGTTGCCGAGTATAGAAAGTTAAAATTAGCTGTAGAGAAATTAAAATCAGCTTCAATTGACAAGTGTACTTCTGCTGAAGTAATGAAAACGCCTTAATAAAGGATTTCTAACTTAACCAGTTTCTAAAGCTTTTAAAATTATCGACCTAGTTTCAGCTGGGTCGATTACTGCGTCAATCTCTAACTGAGTTGCAGCCTCTAAGGCCTTGCCTGAATCGTACATTTTTTGGACAAGCTTGTTAAACAACTCTTCTCTTTCGGACTCGTCCTTAACTGCCTCTAATTCTTTTTTATAACCAAGTTTTACAGCCCCTTCTAGCCCCATACCTCCAAATTCTCCTGTGGGCCATGAAACAGTCAAAACAGGTATGTAAAAGCTTCCTCCCACCATTGCCATTGCTCCTAATCCATAGCCTTTTCTTAAGAATACAGCTACAAGGGGTACGGAGATATTTGCTCCAGAATTAAATAGACTCCCCATTTTTCTCACAGCTCCCTCTCTTTCACTATCAATCCCGACCATAAATCCAGGAGTATCTGCAAGTGATAAAATTGGTAAGTTGTGTTCATTACAAATTGTAATAAATTGACCTGCCTTTTCTGCAGAAGTTGCATCTACAGCGCCACCCAAGTGCTGACAATCATTTGCGATTATCGCAACAGGCTTGCCTTCTAATCTTATGAAGCCGGTTATTACACTTCTGCCATATATTTTTCTCAATTCTAGGAAGGAATCATTATCAGCAATTGTTTCGATAACATCTCTAACCGAATAAGCCATCCTTCTATTTTCAGGAATGCTATTTCTTAAAATAGATTGATCCTTTGTCTCCCAAGAATTAATTTTTCCTTGAAAATATGAAAGTAGTTTTTTCGCAAATCTTGTAGCATCAGCTTCGTCCTCGGCAAGATAATCAATCACGCCAAGTTTTTCCTGTTCTTCGGCTGGGCCTATATCCTTTGGCTCTACTTTTCCTAGTCCCCCACCTTCAATCATTGCCGGACCTGCCATTCCTAACCAGGAGTTTTTAGTAGAGATACAAAAATCTGCAGTTCCAAATAAAGCAGCATTTCCCGCAAAACAATAACCGTTGTTGACGGCGATTCTAATACTTTTACCTCGTAATTTAGCCCAATTACTGAAAGAGGGAATGTTTAGTCCTGCAAATTGAACATGAACATCAGTATCGCCAGGTCTTCCTCCACCTCCTTCTGTATACATGATGACAGGTAACTTCTGTTTTTCAGCCGTTTCACAAATCCTATCTAGCTTTTTGTGATGATAGTATCCTTGGGTACCAGCTAGAACTGAGTAATCATTGATAATAATTGCAGAAAGCGCTTTGCTATCGTCTAAAATATCGCCATTTATTTTTCCAAATCCAGTAATTATTCCATCAGCAGCGGTTTCGGTTCTTAAGTCCTCAACTTCTCTTCTACTTTTTTGAGCAGCGACTGCAAGTTGGCCATATTCAACAAAGGTATCTTTATCAACTAAGTCATCAAGATTTTCTCTGGCAGTTCTATAACCTTTGACGTGTCTCTTATCTTTAGCAGCCACTCTTTCTTCATCAAGAGTTTTAGATAGTCTGTTGTGAAGCTCAATGAGTTCTGATCTTTCAGTCATAGCAAATATAAGTAATTTACTATGCTTTAAATGAATTTTTGATGCAACATCTAGGGTAGGTAATTATTTGTAATAAAAAAAATTTTTTTAATAAATTTTTATAAATTTATAAGCAAAAACCAAGTTTTAATTGTCTATTATTTATGCCTAAGAGATGAAATGATTAACGAATATTTGAAATCAGTGTGGAATTTTTGCAGAGAATACCCTTTTTATGCAGTTGCCTTTTTTTATGGCGGCTATTTAATTGGCGTTGTATATTTTTAATTACTTTGTAGATTTTTGAACCAATTCCTTAGGGTCAGGAATTGCAGAGTACTCATCAAAAGCATTATCTTTAAACATATTTTCTGGTGAAACAGATTCATATTCTGCATTTTCATCTAATGGATCAGAATAAAAACCTAATACATATCCTCCCTTAGAGTATCCAATTAAAGACCTTATTTCAGGCGAAATATCTTTTGCAATCTCAGGAGGACAGGAAAGATACTGATTTTCTTCTTGGCGAAGCCAATTAAGAGCATAATGCAGAAAAACTCCAGTTCGGATATCGTTTTTTGAATTATTTTCTCCTCCACCATGCAGTACGGTTCCAGTATAAAGAAGCACTGATCCCGCTTTCATCTCGGCGTAAGCTATTTCATCGCCCTTAGGCACACGGTCTTTTTCCCAAAGATGAGATCCAGGAACAATCTGCGTGGCTCCATTTTCCTTAGTAAAATCTGTTACTGCCCAAATGGTACTCATAAGTGGTTCAACTTTTCTAGGTAAATAACCACCCCAAATTCCTCTATCTCTATGAAGAATTTGTTTACTTTCTCCAGGACCAATGCTTACTGCAGAAGTGAAATGCAGTTGATAACCGTCGCAGTAAGGAGACAAATACTTTTCGGAAACTTCATTGATTAAAGGATTTAATGCTAATTCTCTACAGGCTTCAGATCTTGCAATTAATGCCCCAACTCTTTTGGTTTTAAATCCAGTAAATTCATCCCTACCAAAGACATCATTTTTTAAATACGGTTTAAGATCTTGATTGATTCTAGAAATATCATCTGAGTGCAAGAGGTTATCAATTATCACTCCAGCATCCTTATTTAGAACATCGATAATCTCTGCCGAAGAAGCCGAATTTGAGAGGTGAACTAAATGAGCCATCCAAGAAATATACTATTAAAAGCAAGAAACTTAAAAAGATTTTTGAAAACCAAATATTATTTTAGTTTTATCCTTCATCTGAAGGCCATTTTTTTTATTGATT
>ENA-OSEY01000625-OSEY01000625.1-marine-metagenome-genome-assembly--contig:-NODE-625-length-25374-cov-4.665929_pt1 | contig 25374 bp, 22 predicted proteins | sample MGYA00248465_ERZ534230 | MGnify/ENA primary metagenome ERZ534230 (study PRJEB26409, sample SAMN06344110) | marine metagenome | isolation source: Sea water from surface | place: Atlantic Ocean:Southern...
AGAAGAGATCCTTTCTTCACTTCAAAAGAGTTTTTAAAAAACCTTCTTTGATTAACCACTCAGGATTAATCTTGTTACCTTTAAAATAAACGGTCCAATGTAAATGCGGCCCTGTAACTCTTCCGGTAGCTCCAACGGTTCCAATTTGATTACCTTGTTGAATAATTTTTCCAAGATCTGCAGTAATTTCATCCATGTGTGCATAGGATGTATAAAGCCCCTCACCATGACTTAAAATTACTGTGTTGCCCGTGTAGAAAAAATTACCTATCAAAACAACTCTACCTTTTAAGGGAGCAATGATGGGATCCCCAGTTTTACCATTCATATCAAGCGCCAAGTGAACGGAACGCTTCTGCCCATTAATGTATCGCTGTTTACCGTATGGTGAAGTTACAATTCCTGCAACGGGTCTTATAAATTGAAATGAAGGCGTTAGGGTTGAATCATTTTTTGAAAGTGCTTCACGAATTAATAGTGCCTCTCTATTTGCACGTTGCTGGTCTGATGCACTTAGATTTACTTTCGAGGTATCTGCAATGGTGATGCGAGATTCGCCGAAGTTAATGTATTCAATCTTCATTGTTCCTTCGATATCCTCATCAGTAATGGTTTGATCATTTGCAACAAACGGGAAAGCTAGAATTTTTTTAATTTGATAATTTGATTTGATAAGAGTTCCAGATCCATCTTCTCCACTAATGCTTACAGCAGCTAACTCCCCACTTTTAAAAGTTAAGGTTTCAGCATTCATTGGATTTATGAAAGTCAACAGGAGCAAAACTTTAAGATAGCACTTCACTTTGATACTTCTACCGATAGCTCGCCATCTGAAAGTTTTACTGAAAGCTTCTCAGAGGGCTTAGCCTGGTCAACATTTTTTATAATTTCTTGATTAGAGTTAGTAACAATTGAGTAACCGCGATCAAGAATAGAATATGGGCTAACTGCATGGAGTCTTTTTTCAATTCCACTAAGTTGATTAAGGTGATCCTCAAGTCTGCGCGCAATTTTACCTTTAAATTCTTTAGTCAGTTGCATAAAGCGCAATCGTAATTCTCTAATTTTTTTTGAAGGCGTTAGCTGATTCAAGGAAGTCTGATTAATCGAAATGGCCTGATGCTTATCTTTAAGTGCATTTTTTACATTTTGAAAAATTTTTAACTCCATCGAATCAATAGCCTGAGCTCGTTCTTTAATTACGGAGAGAGGTGATTTAAGTTGAGCTTTTAAAAGAGCAATCTTTTGCTGTTCATTATTGATGGATGCCTGAAAAGATTTCTTAATCTTTTCTTGGAGGTCATTCAAAAGTTCGAGCGATTGATAATAATATTCAGTAACAATTTCTGCACCTGCTGTGGGCGTGGGCGCCCTCAAGTCAGCAACAAAATCGCAAATGGTGAAGTCAATTTCATGACCCACCGCTGAAATAAGTGGAATGTCTAAACGATGGATCTTTCGAGCCAAGTCCTCATGGTTAAAGCACCATAAATCTTCAATTGAGCCTCCCCCACGACACATAAGAATTAAATCAAATGCATTGCTTGGGTTATTTGCATTAAATGTTTCTATTTGCTCGAGCGCATTGATTAAACTTCTAGGAGCTGTATCGCCTTGGACAGTTGCTTCTACGATGGTGAGCTGCGTATTTCTTGCTCTTCTTTCAACGGTGGTCATGACGTCTTGAAAGGCTGCTGTAGAGGAGGAGGTCACCACAGCTACATGGATTGGGTATTTTGGAATTTCGCGTTTCAGAGCATGATCAAATAAACCTTCTTTTTCAAGTTTGGCTTTCAACAATTCAAATTGTTTGGCTAAGTTCCCTTCACCGTAGGGTTCCATTCGGCTAACAATGAGTTGATAGTCACCCCTGGGTGCATAAAGACTAACTTGAGCTTCCACCGCACATAAGTCACCGTTTTCTGGAGCAAAGTTAAGGCGCATATTTTGATTTCTAAACATCGCACACCTCACGGCTCCATCCTCATCTTTAAGGGTAAAATACATATGCCCAGAAGAGGGCTTTGCAAGGTTAGATACTTCCCCAACCACCTGAACTGTTCCTAGCTCAGATTCGAGTAGGTGCTTGGCTTTACGGTTGAGTTCACCAACGGAAATAAAATTATTGTTGTCGTCCATATTTGATATTTTCTAAGCTAGTATATCGTGATGCAAATTCAAAAACATTCAGTTGCTGCCTTTTTAATTCTTGCATTTGGTGCCGCACTAATTGGGATTGCACCTATTTTTGTAAGACTCAGTGAGCTGAGTCCAAGCTGGGTTCTTTTTTACAGAATGTTTTTAGCATTACCCTTTTTATTAGTATTAAATTTCTATCTAGACTCAAAAAATCCTTTTCGATTAAAAGAGCGAAAAACTTATTTGATTGCTGCAATTGCAGGACTTGCATTTTGTATTGATATGACCGGCTGGCATTGGAGTCTTGAATTTACATCCATTTCTAATGCTACGATTATGGTAAATACTGCACCTATATATGTGGCCCTATTTGGTTTTTTTATCCTTAGAGAAGCCATAACTATTAAGTTAATTCTGGCGATGCTTATTACTTACTTGGGTGTATTTGGTTTGATAGTTGGTTCACCCGATCAAACTCCAAGCTCTGTCTTTGGTGATGTTATATCACTTGTTGCAGCTTTTTTTTATGCAGCCTATTTGATTTTAATTTCTCGATTAGGTCATGAGAGCCCAACTAAAGTCATTCTTTATACGACTTTCTTCTGTGGGTTGTTTTCTTTGCCTGCAGCATTTACTGAATCTTCTGTATATATGCCAACTGAAATTAATGGATGGCTCAACTTAATTGCTCTTGCAGTCCTTTGCCAGGTAGGAGGGCAATACTTTATTACTATTGGTATGCCAAAAGTGAAAGCATCCTTTGCCGCAATTGGATTGCTGATGCAGCCTATTACAGCTACCATTTTAGGCGCACTGATCATGATGGAATGGCTTACGATCTTTCAATCGATGTTTGGTGTACTTGCTTTGACTGGAATATACTTGGCTAGATTGGAGTTAACAAATGGAAGCAAAAACTAAAGCACAAGAATTAGGGTTTTTATCAAGAGAATATGCCGTCGGTAAAGACAAAGCTAAGTGGTTAAGTTTATTTGCAGAAAATGCGGTTGTGCAAGATCCTATTGGAGTTAGTCCATTAGATCCTTCTGGAGAGGGGCATAAGGGATTGGAAGCAATTGAGGCTTTTTACGATAACGTTATTGCCAATGGAGATTTAATATTTGAAATCAAAGAATCCATTCCGTGTGGTGATGAGTGCGCTAACTTTGCGCACATAACCAATAAAATAAATGGTGCTGAGATTAAGACAAAGATGATCGTGATTTACCGTGTTAATTCAGATAATAAAATAGTATCATTACGTGCTTTCTGGGATTACCAAGCAATGGAAAACCAGATGAACGAACTTTTTTCGGGTGATTAGCTCAGTTGGGAGAGCATCTCGTTTACACCGAGAGGGTCGGCAGTTCGAGCCTGTCATCACCCACCAGCCAAAAAAAAGCCCGGATAAATCCGGGCTTCATCAAACAAATTTAAATTAGTCTGAATCGCTTACGGCAGCAACATATATCGCTAAACCAAACGCAATTTTATTAATAAAATCAGCAAGGTTATAGATTATGTTTGCATTTGCCATATCAGGATTACTTCCAACACCTAAGATATAACCTATTGGATAAATAGCCCATCCAAAAGTTACGATTAATCTTATAGTACTAAAAGCGCTTTGAGCGGCAGCATTACCACTAGAGGCATTGAGTTGTCCGGCTTCACCAGAGAACACCTCATAGATAATGTATAACCAAGCTATCATCCCGACTATAAACGCTGGCCATGCTGGTGCAGATCCGATTTCACCTAAGAAACCTGCAATAAGCATAACAAGTGATGCAACAAGAAGTTTCCAGAACAATCCAGAACCTACATTAGTGCAAACCCTCAATATCAAATAAAATTCAATTATTTGTAGAGGCACTGTTATCAACCAGTCAATATATCTGTATACAGTTGGTGATGTGCCAGTATCAGCCCAAACACCTCTCATATAAAGATAATGCCAAAACGCCACACCAGTAACTAAACCAGCTACTGAAAGTGAAGTTTTCCATTTACCTTTGACTACATCTCTTTCAGCAAAGAAAAAGACAGTAGCTGCCAACATTGCAGCAGTTACTAGCCAAAAAGTAATACCTGTCATATCGTTAGTCGAAAGATCAGCTGCAAAGCTAGGCATTGCAACCACACCGACTAAAGCTAATAGATATTTCATGTTTACTCCTATTATTTTTAGTTTATAAACTAAAAACTCCCCCTTAAAGAAGTTTTTATTCCCAAAAGGATGTCAGATGTTCATGAAAAAATCAATTTTTTTAAATTTAACCATCAAGAATACTTGCAGAAAATTTTTAAATAGATATTATTCGGGAACTATCGCGGACCGGTAGTTCAGTCTGGTTAGAATGCCTGCCTGTCACGCAGGAGGTCGCGGGTTCGAGTCCCGTCCGGTCCGCCATTGTGCGCTGTATTTAGTATGGAAATTTTAAAACTAACCATCGTATTTCAGGCAGGAATTGTATTGACGCATCTTGCTCTTACCACCCCTATTATTTTTAGTGTGCTGGATGATGAATCATCCTCAAAATTCCTCAGAAAAATCTTCCCAAGGTATTACCTAGGACTATTAATTTTCTCTTTTCCAGTTCTGATTTACGCTTTGTTTAATGAAACAACAGCCTATGTTTGGTACCTATCTATTTTTAATGCTATTCATGCAGCCATTGGTTTTATCGTGATTCCTGCAACCAATGCAGCGAGAGATAGGGATTGGTCTAAAACTTTTAGTTATTTACACGGTTTAAGCGTTTATTGCACAGCAGTTATATTTATTTCATCGATTCTTATTTTCTTCTCTTTATAAGTTAACTTTGCATAAAAAACTTAATCTACCCTCCAAAACTTGTTTGCAATGCAGCAAACCCTTTAATTGGAGAAAGAAATGGGAAAGAGATTGGGATAATGTACAATTTTGCAGCAAAAAGTGTAGAGGTGAGCATCGAAGAGAATCAAGAAAGGGTAATGAAGAGTTGAACTCATGATTCCAAGCACTATATAAGAACAACATAGGGATAATTATGGCCAGACCAAAAACTAAAGCCTTTCAAACTGAGACCAAGCAGTTACTTCAGTTGATGATTCACTCTCTTTATTCAAATAAAGAGATTTTTCTAAGAGAATTGATTTCAAATGCATCAGATGCACTCGATAAATTAAGATTTAAATCACTCGAGGACTCCTCACTTCAAAGAGATTACGCAATCAGCATTAGCCTGGATCCAAAAAACAATATCATCTCCATTTCAGATAATGGCATTGGCATGACTGAAGCTGAGCTAATAGAAAATATTGGCACTATTGCAAAATCTGGAACTGCAAGTTTTTTAAGTAGTATTACCGGAGATAAACAGAAAGATTCACAGTTAATAGGCCAATTTGGTGTGGGTTTCTATTCTGTGTTTATGGTTGCAAAAGAAGTTGAAGTCCATTCAAAATCTGCAGCGGATAAAGAGGATGAAGGACATTTATGGAAAAGTTCCGGAGAAGACACTTACGAACTCTCAAAAAAATCTAAAGATGATCATGGAACCACCATTACGATTTATCTAAATGATGAAAATAAAGAGTTTATTGATGAATCCAGAGTTAGTTTCATAATTTCAAAATACTCACAATACATTAATTTCCCAATCTACCTATCAGCTGAAGGTATGGAGAAAAAGAGATTAAATGATAATGAAGCAATTTGGCTAAAATCAAAAAGGTCCGTTAAAGAAGACGAGTATAAAGAATTTTATAAGTATCTAAGTCACGACTTTGATGATCCTTTGTTGTGGATTCATAATAAAGTTGAAGGCAAGCAGGAGTATTCAAACCTTCTATATATTCCAAAGAAATCACCATTTGATTTATGGAATCGTGATACCCCTAAAGGCTTAAAGCTTTTTATTCAGCGTGTCTTCATCATGGATGATGCAGCGCATTTCCTACCTATTTATTTACGATTTGTTAAGGGGGTCATTGACTCAAGCGATTTACCCCTTAATGTTTCCAGGGAAATCTTACAAGAACATCCCTTGGTTGATTCAATCAAAAAAGCTTTAACCAAACGTGTCCTGGATGCTCTAAAAAAACTTAAAAAAGATGACATGAGTGCCTATCAAGCATTTTGGCATGAATTTGGTCTTGCGCTTAAAGAAGGCCCTGCTGAGGATTATGAAAACAAAGATGAAATTGCAAGTTTATTTATCTTTGCTTCAAGTAAGAATGATGATGGTGAAGTAAATGTTGATCTAGACAGTTACATTGAGAGAATGGATAAAGATCAGGATAAGATCTATTACTGTCTTGGAGACACCTATGAGGCAGCATTAAATTCACCGCATATTGAAAGTTTAAAAAAAGCTGATACAGAAGTTTTATTGCTTACGGATCGCATTGATGAATGGTTAATGACAACCCTTGCTGAATATAACGGCAAAGTGTTGGTGAATGCTGCTAAAGCAGAATTTGATGATGCAGAATCCAAACCCAAAGTATCAAAAGATAATGAGAAACTTATTGAAAGGATCGCAAGCAAGCTAAAAGATGAGGTTGCAGAGGTTATTGTAAGCAGTAGGTTGGTCGATTCAGCTGCAAGATTGGTTACCGCACAGCATGATCCTGGTATTCAAATGCGTAAAATCCTTGAATCAGCAGGGCAAAAAATTCCAGATTCAAAACCTAGTCTTGAAGTTAACCTCAAGCATAAACTGATAAAAAAACTTGATACGCTTGAGGGTAGAGAATTTAGTAATTTCAGTAAATTTCTACTCGATTATGCAATTATTGCTGAAGGCGGATCTCCCAAAGATCCTTCAAAGTATTTGAGGCAGTTGGATAAATTTCTGATCTAATAAGCATGAATAAAAAAATCGCAGTTTTAGGAGGCGGTAGTTTTGGTACTGTGCTTGCCAATTTGTCTGCTTCAAATGGCTTTGAAACCTCTCTTTGGGTAAGAGATACAGAGCAGGCTCTTAGAATTAATGCTGAGGGGGCCAATGCTACGTATCATCCTGAGCTAAAACTTTCTGAAAAAATTATTGCGTCCGAAAGCCTAGAACAATGCATTTCAGCGGCTGATCTAGTATTAGTCGCAACCCCAAGCGCAATCTTTGAAAATATTATTAAACGACTGAAACCTCTTATTGAGGACAGCATGCATGTTGTCTCATGCACCAAAGCAATTGCTAAAAATCCCATGCGAAGTATGACAGAAATCATCTCTCATGAACTAGAAACAATTATTGGCGATAAATTTGGGGTTCTAAGTGGACCAAATTTGGCTAAGGAAATTGCCAATGAAAAGGTAGCTGGCTCAGTAATTGCCTCCCATAACGCTGAATTAAAAGCATTAATCAAGAACGCGCTAGAGAGTGAGAAATTTAAGATTTATGAAAGTGCTGACGTAAAAGGGGTTGAGTATGCAGGTGCTCTAAAAAATATTTATGCCATTTGTTGCGGCATAGGAGATGAATTAGATGTTGGTGAAAATGCCATAGGTTTAATTATCACCAGAAGCATGACCGAGATGAGTAAGTTTGCTGTTCATAAAGGAGCTAATCCAATAACCTTTTTAGGTTTAGCTGGAATGGGTGACTTGGTCGCTACTTGTACCTCAAAACTCTCAAGGAACTTTTCGCTAGGAAGAAGGCTTGCAAAAGGCGACAGCCTTGAAGAGGCCAAAGCATCAATTGGGCAGGTCGCTGAAGGTGTAAGAACACTCGAAGTTGTTTATAAGGAAGCTAATGATAATAATCTAGCAATGCCACTAGTAAATGCCTTACATAAAATAGTTTTTGAAAATGCAGACCCAAATATATTAATGAATGATTTAATAAGTCATCCAGACCATCTTGATGTAGAATTTGCAGGAGGAATTGGAAATGAATGAGATAAAAAAAGAAGAACTGTTAAAACCTAGCAAGTGGATCCGCCTGCTGTTTATGGTTGTATATTCGTTAATAATAGAAATTATCGCTTTACCTTTGATTCTAATCTTGATTTTCTTGCAGTTTTTATTTCATTTAATTGCAGGCTCACCAAATAATCAAATTAAAAACATTACCAACTGGCTAATTAGTTTTTTAACAGAGAGTTTTGAATACTTAACCTACAAAACTGAACAGAAGCCTTTTCCATTTGATCAGGATGATGATATCGAAAGTAATGATGATATTGAAAAAGTTATTCCTGAATCTAGTGATGATGCATCTTCAGAAGAAGAACCAACAATATCAAATTAATTAGGCATTGGCCTTTAAAATTAGACTTTTTAGTCGTTATAATGTGCCCATTATGAATAAACCAGATGTTAAAAAGCCGATGAAAGCAGTTTCCAACAATGCTACTTCGAATAAACCATCAAGAGAAAAAGCCATGGATGCTGTTAGAACATTAATTGAATGGGCTGGCGATGATCCAAATAGAGAGGGTTTAATTGAAACCCCAAAAAGAGTTGTTAATGCATATATGCAGTTTTTTGAGGGATATGAACAGGATCCCGAAGAAATTCTAAGAAAAACCTTTGAGGAAGTCGAAGGTTATGATGAGATGGTTATTGTTAAAGATATTCGTCTCGAATCTCATTGTGAACATCATATGGTTCCAATTTTAGGAAAAGCTCATATTGGATATATACCTAACAACAGGGTTGTAGGAATAAGTAAGTTAGCTAGGATAGTTGACGTTTTTGGTAAAAGATTGCAAACGCAAGAAACGATGACTTCGCAGATAGCTACTACCATTGAAAATGTTTTAAACCCTAAAGGTGTAGCTGTTGTCATTGACGCCGGCCACCAATGCATGTCTACGCGAGGTGTTCATAAAACAGAATCAACAACGGTAACAAGCTGTATGAAAGGAGTTTTTAAAGAAAATCAAGTTACAAGAAACGAATTCTTATCATTTATTAATTTATCAAAAAATTAATTGGAAAATCATTCACTGATTTTAGCCTCCACATCTGAGATTCGAAGGAAATTAGCATCAAAGTTCGATAGCTCAATAAAATTTTATTCGCCCACAGCAGATGAAGATGCTTTAAAAAAAACACTTCAAGGAATGGAGCCAGCTCAATTATGTTATGAATTAGCAAAGGCTAAATCTTTAAGCATCAATCATGAATTTCCCAATCATTTGGTTTTAGGATGTGATCAAATATGCTTACTGGAAAATAAAATCTTTTCAAAACCAAGAACTGTGGATCGTGCAATTCATCAGTTAAAAGAACTAAGCGGTAAAACACATTATTTGATTGGTCAGTATGTTTTTTCTAAAGATAATTCAGTTATTCATGAGGTGGAAATTATCTGTACCATGAAAATGCGAGAGTTAAGCCTAAGTGAAATCCAAAATTACGTTAATTTAGACCAACCTTTCTCTGCATGTGGGGCTTATAAGTATGAAGAAAATGGTCATCAGCTCTTTAGTGAGGTCAAAGGAAGTTTAGAGGCTATTAATGGATTGCCACTAAGTGAAATTTTTCAAGAATTTAATCAAACAGCTTAAGTAAACATTTAAAAATTAGATATGCTTATTTCTTCCTCTTACTTAAGGAATTTTTTGTATGGTAGCTCAGATTTAATACTAATTTTTTGATTGTTAGATTTAATAATCAAGTCTGTATTTGAGAACTCTAGTTCAGATTCACCATCAATGACTCCTTCTCCAAATTTATACCTTGCAAGGGGCGGTTGCATCCTTAATTCATTATCAAAATTTTCAAGTTCATTGATTGTATTTTCTTGAATTTTTTTAAATGATTTCCATTTTTTTCCAGTATGTTTTTGTTGAAGAATTTCGGTGGTTTTCAATGGTGACATGATCAGGGAAGTGCCATTATTACCACCAAAGCCTTTCGCATTTAATATTGCAAAGTCATATTCTGTTTTTTTAATCTCTTGATTCTCAAGCAAAAAACTTAAATTTGATTTATAAACATTCTCCGCAAGTTCAGGAGTAGATGTAATTCCTGGAACAATATCCAGTTGCCATGAACCAAGCATGGAAGTTAGTTGATCTCCTCCGGCCGCTGCCAATGAGTGTGCTAAATGGGACTTAATTGCAGTCACTGGCATAGCTGCAATACCAAATGCATTGGCAAGACTAGATAGAATATGTGATTCTGTAACCCTGTTTTGGGGAGTGCCGGTTCCATGTGCATGCACTAAAACTCGATTCAGGGCATCTGTTCCAAACGCATCACTGACTTCGTTAAGAACTCTTCCAATCGTAATATAGTTGCCCGCACCCGGACCGGAAATAGATTTTTTATATCCATCGGCATGGATATGAGACGACAAAGCAGCACCGTAAATATTGCAGCCTAACTCGAGCGCCAAATCATCTGCCATCAGGACTACAAATTGAGCAGACTCACCAATAGACATTCCAACATTCTCACCAAAAGGTCGACATGCATTACGATAATTTACTTCCTCAGTATCTTCATTCAGCTGTGCCTGTAAGTTAATAAGATTCTTATCTTCTGCCAACCCCTTTGCTGCTGCAAAACCCTCATATACCTCTGGCACCAAGCCACTCTCAGCAGCGCCAACAAAACATATTTTTGATTTCCCAGAATTAATTAAATCAATACCCATGCTGAGGTTATATTGAAAGGTTGCGCATGCACCGGTGTGATTTCCAGTGACACCCATGGAGCCAAGGACGTATGCATGAACAAAATCTGCGCTCATTTCTCCTAGAGACATAGCAAGATGTTTGCTGGTAGTTCTTGCTCCAGAAAGCTGTGCTTGGTAAAAACCTCCCATACCAAATTTATCAGCAGTTGAGATTGCACACCCTGATAAGCACGAAACATTTTCTGGACCCACCTTTGCAGAAACTTCATCCCAATTTAGACCAATGCTTTTGAGAGCATCAGAGGCAGCAAAAATTGACATAGCTAAAGACCTTGGATGTTGTCTTGCGTTGTATGTTTCGCTTGGGTTAAATCCAGTTGGCAGCTGTCCAGCTGCTAAACCAGGTAGGCTTGGGTTTCTGTGAGAAACTTCTTCAAAGAAATTTTTTGAAAGTTTTCTGATAAGCGAATTATCTAAATTATACTTTTCATCGGGATTGCTCGTTAATTGGGCTAAGGATTCGATGGTTTTAATCTTTTCGGTGTTGGATAAATTTTCATAAACCATCCGCTTAAGCGCATAATCTCCTGCAGACCTTCCGGCAGCATTAATTCCGCCGTAACCTACAATTACTGGAAGGACACTCACTCGACTAATTTTTTTGCAGAAAGGAGGGTTTGATAGATAAGTGTATTAATGGTCATAGGACCAACACCGCCAGGCACAGGCGTAAAAGCATAGGCTGAGGATTCGATTCCCTCTAAATCAATATCACCACATTTTTCTTGAGGGTGATAGCCCGCATCGATGACAATAGCTCCAGATTTTATCCAGTCAGATTTTATGAGTTTTGGAACCCCAACAGCGCCAACCAAAATATCCGCCTCTTTAACAATTGCTCGTAAGTTTTTTGTTCTGGAATGACAAATTGTGACAGTAGCATTTTCGTTCAGAAGCATCATTGCCATAGGTTTCCCTAGAATAGGGCTTCTTCCAACTACCACTGCATGCTTGCCTTCGATTGGAATATCGTAATGATCAAGCATTCGCATAATGCCAGCTGGAGTGCACGATCCATAGGCTGGTTCTTGCATGGTCATTGAACCAAATCCTAAGCAGGTAACGCCATCAACATCTTTATCTAATTCGATTGCATCAAAGCATTTGCGCTCATCAATGTGAGATGGGACCGGGTGTTGTAACAGAATCCCGTGAACTGAATCATCTTTATTTAGCTCATGAATTTTATTTAATAATTCATCGGTAGTCGTTTTTTCATCTAGCTCAACAGCAATAGATTTCATGCCTAACCGCTGACAAGCGCTTTGTTTCATTTTCACGTAGGTAGCAGATGCCGGGTCTAAACCCACCAAAATGGTAGCTAGAGTAGGAGTAATTCCCTTTGAAATCAGTTGCTCGGTTTCTTTTTTTATTTCAGATTCAAAATCGCTAGCAAGAGATTTACCGTTAAGAATAATTGCTGACATTAGTGATATTTTCTCATCATAAATTTAATATGCAATGAAGATTGATTATTTCTTTTATTATCATTAATATCACAATCCTCGGGGTATGGCGCAGTCTGGTAGCGCACTCGCTTTGGGAGCGAGTGGTCGTAAGTTCGAATCTTACTACCCCGACCAGTGCGCCTGTAGCTCAGCTGGATAGAGCAACTGCCTTCTAAGCAGTGGGTCAGGAGTTCGAATCTCTTCAGGCGCGCCATTTTATTATTATGGGTGACCAAAAATTTTTAATAGCAGCATTTTATAAATTTACAAAGGTTTCTTTGCTGTCTGAATTTCAAACCGAGTTTTATAAATTTCTAGAAAACTTGAGCATTAAAGGCACGGTTCTGCTTGCTGAGGAAGGTATCAATGGAACTGTTTCAGGCTCATCTAAGAGCATTGATAAGTTCAAAAATTTTTTATTTGAAAAAGATTTATTGAGTGAGAGCGATTTTAAAGTTTCCTCTGCAGATTTTATGCCTTTTCCTCGACTTAAGGTGAAATTAAAAAAAGAAATCGTAACCATTGGCAACTGTGAAATTAATCCAGGTAAAAAAGTTGGCGAATATGTTGATCCACTAGATTGGAATCAACTTATAACCGACGAAGATGTTCTAGTTTTAGATACAAGAAACACCTATGAGGTTTCTATTGGAAGTTTTGAAGGAGCCATCCAGCCTGAAACAACTAATTTTAGGGAATTTCCTGAGTGGGCAGAAACTGAAGGCTCAAAACTACCCAAAGATAAAAAAATTGCAATGTTTTGCACCGGTGGAATTAGATGTGAAAAGGCCAGCTCGCTTCTCAAGGATAAAGGCTTTGAAAAAGTTTTTCATCTCAAAGGAGGTATCTTGAATTATCTTGAAAAAGTTAAGCCTGAGGAATCCCTCTGGAATGGAGAATGTTTTGTGTTTGATGATAGGGTGGCTCTAAATCATAAGCTTGAACCAGGCTCATATGATTTATGTCATGGATGCAGAATGCCAATCACTGAAGACGATAAATTATCTGCTAATTTTATTCGTGGAGTGAGTTGCGCCTATTGCTTTGATGATAAGACTGAAGAACAAAAAAGAAGATATGCAGACAGACAAATGCAAATTGATCTTGCAAAAAGTCGCAATCAAAAACATATTGGTTCAAAAAGGGAAGTTGAACAAAAATGAAGCAACCAATTCTTTATTCATTCAGAAGATGTCCCTATGCAATGCGAGCCCGAATGGCGATTTACCTTGCAGATATTGAGTGTGAGCTAAGGGAGGTCTATTTAAAAAATAAACCTACTGAAATGCTAGAAATTTCTCCCAAAGGCACGGTGCCTGTTTTACAACTAAATGATCAAGTCATCGAGGAGAGTAATGAGATTATCCAATGGGCTTTATCTCAGAACTCAAAAAAACTAATGATCTTGAATTCGGAGCAACAAGATTTTGCTTTTAAAACAATTCACGAATTTGATACCGACTTTAAGCATCACTTAGATCGATACAAATACTCTCAAAGATACAATACAGACCCTCAAAATCATCGTGATTTTTGCGATGAGATTTTAGCTGCATTAGATAAAAATATTTCTGACAGTAAGTGGATTTTTTCAGACAAAGTCAGCTTGTTAGATATTTCAATATTACCTTTTATTAGACAGTTTAAAATTGCCGATAATGATTATTTTTTTAATCAGAAATACTCAAAAGTCATAAAGCTACTTAATCAATTTGAAGATTCCTCACTATTTCAGCAGATCATGAATAAATACGATGTTTGGAATGCGTCAGATAATAATTCAGTCTTATTCCCAACAGCCTTATAGACCAATCGTTTCGTAAGAAATTGCAATTTTATCAATGGCTGCTTTGTAGGCTGCTGTTCTCAGATCTGGTATCTTGGATTCAATCATTGCGGCACGAACTTTTTGGTATGCCTCTCGCATCATGTCATCCAAACCTGAGCGAATTAGATCAATTTCTTCTACACCATTATTAAATTTATCCTTAAATGCTTTGGGCATGGATTTTCCTGTCATGCTTTCAACAGCATCAATCATGGATTGAAGTTGAGTAAAATTTCTACGCTTTTCTAATCTGCCAAATCGAATATGACGAAGATTCCGCACCCACTCAAAATAACTTACTGCAACACCACCAGCATTGGCAATAATATCCGGAATAATAATTACACCCTGTTTATTTAAGATCTCATCTGCCTCAAAGCTAATAGGCCCATTGGCAGCCTCAACAATTAATTTTGATTTAATTTTTTTAGCATTTTTTTGATTGATAACATTTTCCTTGGCAGCCGGAATTAGAATATCGTACTCTGCAGTTAACATATCATCTGTGTTTTCTTGGAACTTGCCTTCAGGACAGTTCTTAAAAGTTCCATGCTCGCTAAAAAATGTTTTAGCTTTTTCGACGTCGATCCCCTTAGAATTTATTAGACCTCCATTAAATTCAATAATTGCAATAATTTTTGCTTCATCATCTTCTTGTAAAAATTTAGCAGCATGATAGCCAACATTACCAAAGCCCTGAATACCGATCTTTTTATTTTTAAGAGTGCCTTTGAGTTTCAATTTCTTTAAATCGTCAGGATTTCTAAAAAATTCTTTAATAATAAATTGAACACCTCTACCGGTTGCTTCAACCCTGCCTGCTATTCCTCCTTTACCGACAGGTTTTCCTGTTACGCAAGCCTTAGCGTTAATGTCTGCAGGACTCATGATTCTGTACTCGTCTGCTATCCAGGCCATCTCTCTAGATCCGGTTCCCATATCCGGAGCAGGGACATTTCTTGCTGGATCAATCATGTCTCGCTTAATTAGCTCTTGAGCAAATCGCCTTGTAATTTTTTCTAACTCATTTTCTGTCCACTGAGTTGGATCAATTTTTAATCCACCTTTTGATCCACCATAAGGAACTTCAATAATTGCATTTTTATAAGTCATTAATGCTGCTAATGCCTCTACTTCCTCAAGATTTGCATCAAGGTCATACCTGATACCACCTTTGACCGGCTCCATGTGCTCTGAATGAACACATCGCCAACCTGTAAATGTATGAATTTTATTGCGTAGCCTTACCCCAAAATTAATTGAATAAGTAGCATTAGGAACTTTAATTCGATGTGCAATATCTGGCGATACATCGGAATACTTAAGTGCTTTATCAATTAAACGATTTGTTGATTCGAGCATAGAAAGCTTTGTCATCCAATCACCCCCATTAATAGTATAGATTATATGATTTTTCTCTTATAATGTGACCCTTTTGCGTGGCGGGCGTAGCTCAGTTGGTTAGAGCGCTGGATTGTGGCTCCGGAGGCCGTGGGTTCGAACCCCATCGCTCGCCCCATCAATTAGATAAAAACTTATGACCAGTAAACTAAAAAAACTCAAAGATCTAAATCGAAAGTTGACCGTAAATGTCGAGACTAAAAAATACGACGAAAAATATCAGGCCAAGCTTAATAAGATTAGGTCTTCCGTAAAGCTTGATGGGTTTAGAAAGGGCAAAGTGCCAAACGATGTGCTAATTCAAAAATATGGACCTTCAATTCACTATGAGGTGTTGAATGAAGTAATTCAGGAAACTTACCCACTTGAGATTGCTGAAAAAGAAATTAAACCAGCATCTTCACCCAACATCAGCATTGATTCTGAGGATCCTAAAAAGGGTATTGTGTATTCAGCAGAATTTGAAGTTTTTCCAGAATTTAAACCCAAACTTACTAGATGGAAGTCTTTTGAAGAATCAAAGATTACTATTGAAAGTGATGATATTGATCTTGCTGTAGCAGATATTTTGGAGCGCTATGGTACTTGGAAGGATGTTGACAGAGCTGCTTTAGAGAAAGATCAAGTGATTATTGACTTCACAGGTACTGTTGACGGTGAAGAGTTTGAGGGAAATTCATCCAAAGACTTTGCACTGGTAATAGGATCCAAATCTATGATTCCAGGTTTTGAGGATGCAATTATCGGTAAGAAAATAAATGATGAATTTAATGCAGAAGTTAAATTTCCAGATGATTATTTTAAAAGTGATCTTGCTGAAAAAAATGCAAATTTCTTAATCAAAGTAAATAAAGTTCAAGAAAAGCAAAATGCATCCATCAATGAAGAGCTATATAAATCTTTGGCAATGGAAGAAGTTAAAAATGAGCAGGACTTCAAGGCAGAAATTGAAAAAAGAATGCAGCAAGAAGTCAAACAGCAAGAAGACTCTCTTACAAGAGAATCAATCTATGACTTGTTGCTTGAGGTAAATAAGTTTTCTGCGCCTAGTTCAGTTATAAATGAGCAGGCTACTCTAATGAGAAAAGATTCTTTAATGAGAATGGGTCAACAAGCTGATGTGGCACCGGAGGATCTATTTCCACTAGATACTTTCCTTGAAAATGCAGAAAAAAGGGTTAAATTGGATTTGCTGTTTAGTGAGTTTGTAAAGTTTTTTAAATTAGAAGTTAATCAAGAAAGGGTTGATGAGTTTGTTGATAAGGAAGCAGAAAAATATAAAGATCCAGATCAATTTAAGACATGGATCAAATCTCAACCCAAACAGCTCGATAATTATAAAATGATCATTTTAGAAGAACTGCTTATTGAAAAATTGAAAAATGAGCTTAAATCAAAGGTAAAGGAAATTAAATTCAAAGATTTAGCTAACATAAAATAATTATGGATCATAAAACTGACATTCTTAATTCTGGTTTAGTACCTATGGTTGTTGAGCAAACACCCAGAGGTGAGAGAGCTTTTGATATTTATTCAAGACTACTTAAGGAAAGAATAATCTTCCTTACTGGACCTATTGATGATTACATATCTAACCTAGTCATTGCACAATTATTGTTTCTTGAATCAGAAAATCCTGAAAAAGACATAAGCATTTATATTAACTCTCCAGGTGGAATCATTTCATCAGGACTTGCAATTTATGACACCATGCAATTTGTTAAGCCAGAGGTTGCTACCTTGTGTGTTGGTCAAGCGGCAAGCATGGGTTCTCTTTTGTTAGCAGGTGGAGCAGCTGGCAAAAGATTTGCATTACCTAATTCACGTGTGATGATTCATCAGCCGCTAGGTGGTTTTCAGGGTCAAGCATCTGATATAGAAATTCATGCAAAAGAGATTTTAGTGATGAAGCAGAAAGTTAATGAAATTCTAGCTAAACATACAGGTAAAACTCTTAAGAAGATCGAGCAAGATACTGATCGAGACAATTTTTTAAATGCTGATGAAGCCAAATCTTATGGGATTATTGACGACATCCTAAATTCAAGAGACGATACTAAAGATGGAAAGTAGCGACAATCAAAAACTAACTTGTTCCTTTTGTGGTAAAAATCAAGAGGACGTAAAAAAACTCATAGCGGGTCCAAGCGTATACATTTGTGATGAGTGTGTTGATTTGTGTAATGACATTATTGAAGAAGAAATTAAAGCAGATGATCCAGATACTCTTAATGAGCTTCCATCACCAGCAGAAATCTTCAATCAATTGGATGATTACGTAATTGGTCAAGAAAAAGCTAAGAAGGTTTTATCTGTTGCAGTTTATAACCATTATAAAAGATTAAAAAATCAATCAAATAAGGGTGCTGTCGAACTTCAAAAAAGCAATGTTTTATTGTTGGGACCAACAGGTAGCGGAAAGACTCTTCTTGCTCAAACTCTAGCAAGGATTCTTAATGTGCCATTCACCATTGCTGATGCCACAACACTTACTGAGGCAGGCTATGTTGGCGAAGATGTTGAAAATATTATCCAAAAACTTCTTCAAAAATGTGACTATGATCCTGAAAAAGCACGACTTGGAATTGTTTATATTGATGAGATCGACAAGATTGCAAGAAAGTCTGATAACCCATCAATAACAAGAGATGTTTCTGGTGAAGGTGTTCAGCAGGCGCTTTTAAAGTTAATTGAAGGCACTGTTGCATCCATTCCTCCTCAAGGTGGCAGGAAACACCCTCAACAAGAGTTCATTCAAATAGATACATCTAACATCTTATTTATCTGTGGAGGAGCATTCTCGGGCATTGATGAGGTTGTAAAACAAAGAACTGATAAATCAGGTATTGGATTTTCGGCGGCCATCAAAGATACAGATGCTTCCGTGCAAAATTTAGTTGATCAGCTTGAGCCAGAGGATTTGGTAAAGTACGGTTTAATTCCCGAGTTTGTTGGAAGGCTGCCTGTAATCTCAACACTTCATGAGCTCGATGAAGAATCGCTGGTCAGAATTTTACAAGAACCTAAAAATGCTCTTGTTGATCAATATAAATACTTATTTGATTTGGACTCCGTAAATTTGGATTTCAAGGAATCAGCTCTAAAAGAAGTTGCCCGACAAGCGATCAAAAGGAAAACGGGTGCTAGAGGTTTAAGATCAATCATGGAAGAAATCTTAATGGATACGATGTTTGAACTTCCAAATGAAGAGCTTGAAAAAGTTGTTGTTGATGAAAATGCAGCTTCTAGACAATCAGACCCAATTAAGGTTTACAAAACACCTAAAAAGAAAACCTCTTCAGGTTCTTAAGTAGATGCCCTCAGTAAAATACGACTTACCTTTATTGCCCCTTAGGGATGTTGTCGTATTTCCTGGTAATGTTACAACCTTGTTTGTTGGGAGAGAGCCATCAATCAATGCTCTTAATCAAGCAATGGCGGCCAATAAAAAAATCCTTTTAGGAACCCAAATCGATGGCTCAATAGACAATCCATCATTTGATGAAATATACAAAGTACAAACTCTTGCAACCATTTTGCAGTTGATCAAGCTTCCTGATGGAACGGTCAAATTATTGGTTGAGGGCGATCACAGATGTGAGGCCTTAAAAGTTCTAAAAGACAAGGATTTTCTTAAAGCCCAAGTGAAAATTATTCCTGAATCTCAGCTAAATCCTGCTGATAATAAAAACTTATGTAACTTTATTAAAGGCAAATTTGGAGATTTTATAAAAATTACAAAAAAAGTTGCTCCTGAAGTTCTTTCAAGCATCGATGCATTCGATGATGTAACGAGAGTGATTGATTCTGTTGCATCACATCTTCCCATTTCAATTTCAGACGCTCAATCAATTTTAGAATGCGAGGATTTATCCAAAAGGGCAGATATGCTCATCAGTTTGATACAAGGACAAATTGATGCCGTTGATGTAGATAAAAAAATTAGAGATAGAGTTAAAAAACAAATGGAGAAATCTCAAAGAGAGTACTACCTCAATGAACAGATCAAAGCTGCTCAAAAAGAGTTAGGTGACATTACTGAAGAGGGTGATGAAATTTCTCAACTCGAAACACAAATAAAAAAATCTGGCATGCCAAAAGAAGCCCTCAAAAAAGCCATGAATGAGTTTTCTAAGTTTAAGCTAATGTCGCCGATGTCAGCAGAAGCTTCGGTCGTAAGATCTTATCTTGATTGGGTCTCAAATCTGCCTTGGAAAAAGAAAACTAAGATTAAATCAAATATAAAAAACGCTTTATCTGTTCTTGATAATGACCATTATGGATTAGAGGAAATCAAAGAGAGAATTTTAGAGTATCTAGCAGTTCAAAAAAGAGTTAAAAAACTCAAAGCACCAGTGCTTTGTTTGGTTGGTCCTCCTGGAGTTGGTAAAACATCTTTAGGTCAATCCATTGCAAATGCAACCAATCGAAAGTTTATAAGAATGTCATTGGGCGGGGTAAGAGACGAGGCTGAAATTCGCGGTCACCGTAGAACGTATATTGGCTCCATGCCAGGAAAAATTATTCAAAAAATTTCTAAAGCTGATTCAAAGAACCCCCTTTTCTTGCTAGATGAAATAGACAAAATGGGTATGGATTTTCGTGGTGATCCTGCTTCTGCTCTGTTGGAAGTTTTAGACCCTGAACAAAACTCTACATTTTCAGATCATTATCTTGAGGTTGATTTTGACTTATCAGAAGTTATGTTTGTTTGTACGGCAAATAGTTTAAATATCCCAGGACCATTATTGGATAGAATGGAGATCATAAGAATTCCAGGATATATTGAAGATGAGAAATTAAATATTGCCAAGCAGTACTTGATACCTAAGCAACTGGAAAGGAATGGTCTTGGCTCAGAAGAAGTTAATTTTGATGATAAAGCAATTTTAGATCTCATAAGATATTACACTCGAGAAGCCGGTGTTAGGGGTCTTGAAAGACAAATTTCAAAAGTTCTAAGAAAGTCTGTTAAAGAAATTGAACTCAGTAGCAAAAAACTTTCACAAACTAAAGTTACATCCAAAAACTTAGAAAAGTATAACGGTGTAAGGAAGTTCCAATTTGGAACCGCTGATAAAGAAGATAGTATTGGAAAGCTTGCGGGATTAGCTTGGACAGAAGTTGGCGGTGAACTTCTAACTATTGAAGCATCTAAAGTTCCTGGAAAAGGTAGGATTATTAAGACAGGCTCACTAGGAGATGTGATGCAAGAATCTATTCAAGCCGCACTTACTGTGGTTCGATCAAGGTCGAAGATCTTAGGACTCAATCCCTCATTTCATGAAAAATTGGATATTCATATTCATGTACCTGAGGGCGCGACTCCTAAAGACGGGCCAAGTGCGGGAATTGGTATGTGTACAGCTCTAATATCTGTACTTACCGATATTCCCATAAGATCTGATACAGCCATGACCGGAGAAATCACACTTCATGGTCAAGTCTTAAAAATCGGAGGATTAAAAGAAAAGCTTTTAGCTGCAAAGCGTGCGGGTATTAAACAAGTGATCATTCCTGAAGAGAATTTTCCTGAGTTAAAAGAGTTTCCAAAACAAATTACCAAAGCTCTAAAAATCCATCCCGTTAAATGGATTGACGAAGTGATTTCCCTTGCGCTTACTGATGAGCCCAAAGCCAAATCGTCAAAAAGGCAATCAAAATCAAAACCCTCACCGGTAAAATCTAGTTCCAAACCAGCTACACCCAAGCAAAGATCCCACTAACAATAGGTTTTTAAACTTGACATTTCTATGCATATGGACTTTCATAGGTCATAGCAATCATATCTAACGAGAGGAGATAATATGAATAAATCTGATTTAGTTGACGCAGTTGCAAGTTCTGCTGATCTAACAAAAGCTTCTGCTGCGCGAGCAGTCGATGCGACATTAGATGCAATAGGTGGTGCACTTGGAAATGGTGATTCAGTTTCACTAGTTGGTTTTGGTACTTTTTCTGTCAGACACAGAGCTGCAAGAGATGGTAGAAACCCTCAAACTGGAGCTCCTATGCACATCCCTGCTTCTAAAGTACCTGGCTTTAAAGCTGGTAAGGGGTTAAAAGACAAAGTTAAAGGTTCATAACTAAACCTTTTTTATTTAAAAAAGGGGTGCTTTTGCACTCCTTTTTTTTTATTATTCTCCCACCAAATATTAAATAGCTATGCTTGAGTCATTTAGAAATCTTCTCTCCGGTAAAACCTTATATGTGATTGTAGGTATTTGTGCGATACCTTTTATCTTTACCGGGGTTTCATCTTTCGGTACTATTTTTTCAAACTATGGAACTGTTAATGGTCTTGAAGTTTCACAGGTTGATGTAAATTCTGCATCCGGAACAATTGAACAAAGATATAAATCTATTTTTGGGGAATCTTTCTCCTTGGATCAGCTTGATGAGGATGAGCTTTTTGAGTTACTTAAAACTCAAATTGTTAATCAAAAAATGATTGAATCAAGCGCCATTGAAAATCGTCTCGGAGTGAGTATTGATGACGCAAAAAAAGAAATTATTAAGCTTGATAGCTTTAAAGATGAAAACGGTAAATTTGATCAATCCATCTTTGAAGCAACAATCCGTGGAGCAGGCTTAATTCCTGATGAGTACATAGAATTAGTTGCATCAAGCATTGCCTCAGATAATTTAGTTAGAGCGCTAGGTAGTTCTTTTTTTATTCTTGATGAAGAAATAAAGAGTTTTATTGCTGCTAATGAGGTTTCACGGGACATAAAATTTCTTAAGTCCAATAATGAAAAAATTGTAGACTCTCAACCGGCTACACTCATGGAAGCAGAAGCTTTCTACAACGATAACAATCTACTTTTTCTTTCAGATGAAACAAGAAGATTTAACTACATTAAAGCAAGCATTGAAAACTATGCCGAGGGCATTGATATTTCAGATGATTTGCTTGAAGACTCTTATCAAGACTATTTAAATGAGGCTAACAATTCAGTTCAAAATAGAATTTCTCATATCATGATTGATAAATCTAACTATGCCTCTGAGAGCGAAGCTAGTGATTTAATTAATGAAATTTTTAATGACATTAATACTAGTAAGATTGATTTCGTAACCGCAGTAAATGAATTCAGTGAAGATGAGGCATCAATAGAAGAGTCTGGTGATTTAGGCTATTCATCAGGAGATGCATTTCCTGACGAGTTTGAAAGCGCAATTGCAAAACTTAAATTAAACGAAGTATCTTCACCGATTGATTTAGGAGATACCCTCCATCTCATAAAACTTACAGAGGTTTTAAAGCCAGAGGTAAGATCTAAGTCTGAAATTATCTCTGAGCTTAGAGATGAAATTATTCTTTCTGAATCAGCTTCACTTATGAACGATGACATCGGAATAGTAGAAGAGCTAATTATTAGTGGTGCTAATTTTGAAGAAATTGCTATAACTATTAATCTAGAACAGCAAGATACTAATTTAATCGTTCAAGATGAGTTTGAATCTTTATTAGCAGGAATTGATGGATCAAGATTTTTTGATAGATCTCTATTGGTTGGTGACAATGACATCATTGAAACAGAAGACGGTTTTTATATCATCGGATTAGCTGAAATTAATGCACCCAGCCTGATGACCTTTGACAGCTCTGTAGAACTCGCGCTTCAAGAAGTTCGCAAAGAGAAAGCTAATGCTCTCATACAGTCAATGAATGAAGGTGCGTTTTCACTTATTGATGATCAAGGGTTAGACATACCTAGTGGTTTTGAAATAGAAGAATATAAGGCAATAAATAAATTCTCATCTTTATTACCAATGGATGTTGTCTCACAGATTTTCTCAAGCAATATCAATGAAAATATCATCACTGTTGGAAGTGATGGAAATAATTATTGGATCAAAATGCAATCAGAGAACATACCAACCGATGAAGAAATTAATGCAAAGGTTGATGATTACAGATCTTATTTCATTCAATACATTACACAGAAAAACTCTTCCTTGGTTGATCAAAAAATCAGAGAAGGTTTGAGAGTGGATTTAAAAAATCTTCAGCCTCAAGCTTAATTAAGATTCTAAATATTCATCTATTGATAGGGCAGAGGTGTTGAACCCCCCATCGACATAAGTAATCTCACCAGTAATTCCGCTGGCTAGATCAGAGCATAAGAAAGCAGCCACGTTTCCCACTTCGTCAGTTGTAACTGTTCTTCCTAATGGAGCTCTTTTTGCATAACTCGAAAGCATTTTTCTGAAGTTCTTTACTCCTGATGCTGCCAAGGTCTTAATAGGGCCTGCAGAAATACCGTTGACTCTAATTTCATCCTTCCCAAGCGAGGAAGCCATAAATCTTACGTTTGCTTCTAGACTCGCTTTAGCCAGACCCATGACATTGTAATTAGGAAGAGACTGCATTGCCCCCAAGTAGGTAAGAGTTAATAAAGCACTATTTTTATTTAGGAATGGCTTTGCTCCCTTTGCAAGCGCGGTAAAGCTGAACGAGCTAATATCATGGGCAATTTGAAAGCCTTCTCTGGTTGCAACATCAACAAAATTTCCATCAAGTTCATTTGCTGGTGCAAAACCTATGGAATGTACTAATCCATCAAAGCTCTCCCATGTTTTATTAAGCTCTTGATACATTGAATGAATGCTTTCATCTGAACTAACATCGCATTCTATTAAGACATCATGACCAAGCTCATGAGCTATTTTCTCAACATTTCTTTTTAATCTTTCGCTTTGATAGGTGAAAGCAAGCTTTGCACCTTGTTCAGTCATTGAGCGTGCTATTCCAGCAGCTATTGAATGTTTATTTGCAAGACCGGCAATTAGGATTTTTTTATTCTCTAGAAACATTTCGCGCATCATATAACAAGTTTGGGACTTTTTAAAAAACTAGAGGCAATAAAATCATACCAGTCTACAAATTCAAACTAATAAAAAGGTTCAAAGTTATGTACTTTTAAGGTAAATATGCTTAAATAAAGGTACTAATTTATTTTTATAAAGGGAATATCTATGAAAAATCTAAGCAAACTTATTTTAGGCTTATTTTTTGTAGCTACGCTTCCAACCACACTTTCTGCTCAAGCTGATGGTGCTGATGTAGAAGAAGTTGTAGTTACAGGTTCTAGGATCACTGACCCAAATATTGTTAGTTCTTCGCAAATAGCAGTAGTTGATGGTCAAGATATAGTTGATGCTGGTGTCACAAGGGTAGAGGACTACCTAAACGACATGCCGCAAATATCACCTGGACAGTCTATAACAAATTCAAATGGCGCTAGTGGTGCTGCAACGGTTAATCTAAGAAACCTTGGTTGCGGTAGGACATTAGTTCTTTTAAACGGAAGACGTATGCCTCCAGGTACTACATCAGGCGGCAACTGTGCTGACTTGAATACAATTCCAACGCTTCTTCTAGATCGCGTAGAAGTACTTACAGGTGGCGCATCGTCCATCTATGGATCTGATGCTGTTGCTGGTGTTGTTAACTTTATCCTTGATGATGAATTTGAAGGCTTTAAGGCATCTTATCAGTATGGTTTTTATAATCATGAAAATGATAATAGTTCGCTAAGAGCCTTAGTCGATAGTTATAACTATGAAAAAGCTCCAAGTGATGTACAAACTGGTGATACTAATAAAGTTTCACTTGCATTTGGTGGAGATATTGATGGTGGTAAGGGTCACATTACAGCTTTCTTTGAACACACTGATACGAAACCAATTCTTCAAGGAGAATTTGATATAAGTGCTTGTGCCTTAAGTGGAGGTACCTCTAGATGTGGTGGTTCATCAACAATTCCTCCCGGCAGATGGGCGGATTTTGGTGGTTACGGCGCTGCTGGTTTTGTAAACATAGATCCTTCAGTTACTGGAGTTGACCTTAAAGTTCAGGGAAATGATTTTGTACCAAGAGCTGGACAAACATTTAACTACAACCCAACGAATT
>ENA-OSEY01000626-OSEY01000626.1-marine-metagenome-genome-assembly--contig:-NODE-626-length-25258-cov-11.384179_pt1 | contig 25258 bp, 21 predicted proteins | sample MGYA00248465_ERZ534230 | MGnify/ENA primary metagenome ERZ534230 (study PRJEB26409, sample SAMN06344110) | marine metagenome | isolation source: Sea water from surface | place: Atlantic Ocean:Southern...
CCGTTGCAATTTGCAGTATGTATTATTTCGTTATTTTTGGTGGTGAGATATCTTTCAACAGGTGAAGGATATTACGTCGCTACGGTTTCAATAATTATAAAAAGTTTTCTCCTATTTTTAATCATGATTACAGGTGCAATTTGGGAAAAAGTAGTGTTTGGACAATTTTTATTTGCAGAAGCTTTCTTTTGGGAAGATGTCGTAAGCTTTTTTGTTATCTTCTTCCATGGTCTGTATCTTTATGTCTTATTAACAGGTGATTTCTTGCCAACGACTCAAATGTTTGTAGCTCTATTCGCTTACTTTCTATATTTCATAAACGCCTTTCAGTTCCTGAGGAAGCTAAGATTGGCGAGGCAAACTGACCAAAAAACTGCCTTGCTAGAATATGAGGTAAGTAAGTGAACGAGCACTCAAAAATTGAAAATATGGGAGGGTGTTCGGAGATACCTGTACTGAAAGAGCGTGGTCAAAGAGAAGTTTTTTGTGGTCTTACCGGTATCATCTGGCTTCACAGAAAAATCCAGGATGCTTTTTTTCTAGTAGTAGGGTCACGAACCTGTGCTCACCTCTTGCAATCAGCTGCAGGAGTAATGATTTTTGCTGAACCAAGGTTTGGAACAGCAATATTAGAAGAAAAAGACCTTGCGGGAATGGCTGATGCCCATGAAGAGTTAGATAGAGAAGTTGCAAATTTATTAGAGAGGCGCCCGGATATAAAACAGCTTTTTCTGGTTGGCTCCTGTCCCTCAGAGGTAATTAAGCTTGACTTATCTAATGCTGCTGAAAGACTTTCCAAAATATATTTCCCAAAAGTAAAAGTGTTAAACTTTTCGGGTTCCGGGATTGAAACCACATTTACTCAAGGCGAAGACGCCTGTCTTGCATCATTAGTTCCAACTTTAAAAGAAACAGATGAAGAAAATCTAATTTTAGTTGGTAGTCTGCCTGATATTGTGGAAGATCAATTAGTAGAGCTTATTAAAGAGTTAGGGATTAAAGAAGTTGCTGTGTTGCCTGGGCGAGATAGGGAAACAATGCCTTCAATTGGTAAAAAATCAAAATTTATCTTAGTGCAGCCCTTCCTTACAGATACAACCGAGGCTCTAGAAAAAAGAGGTGCCTCAAGAATAAATGCACCATTTCCGTTTGGTGAGGAAGGAACAACTCTTTGGCTAAGATCAATAAAAGAAAACTACGGTATAAGTGATGATAAATTTGAAATTGTAACTTCAGCTCCAAGAAAACGAGCCCAGTTAGGGCTAAAAAAACTTAGAACTAGTTTGCAAGGTAAAACAATTTTTTTCTTTCCTGATAGTCAACTGGAAATCCCATTAGCTCGGTTTTTATCTAGAGAATGTGGGATGAAGTTGATTGAAGTGGGATCACCATATATCAACCGCTCACTAGTTGATAAGGATCTCGAACTAATAGAAGACATGCCTGTAATTTCAGAAGGACAGGATGTTGACCTTCAATTGGATAGATGTCGAGAAAGTAATCCCGATATAACTGTTTGTGGCTTAGGTTTGGCAAATCCCCTTGAAGCAGAAGGACTTACAACAAAATGGGCAATTGAATTGGTCTTTACCCCAATTCATGGCTATGAGCAAGCACAGGATTTAGCAGAGTTGTTTGTAAGACCCTTAAAAAGAAAAGAGGCGCTTTTAATATGAAGCTAAGTATTTGGACATACGAAGGCCCACCTCATGTAGGAGCGATGAGAGTGGCCACCGCTATGGAAAAGCTTCATTTTGTTTTGCACGCTCCACAGGGGGACACCTATGCAGACTTATTGTTTACAATGATTGAAAGGGGTAACAAAAGGCCACCTGTCACCTACACTACTTTTCAAGCAAGAGATCTAGGAGCAGATACGGCTGATCTATTCAAGAAAGCATGCAAAGAGGCGGTTGAAAGATTTAAGCCAGAGGCGTTGTTGGTAGGCGCATCATGCACCGCTGAACTTATTCAGGATGATCCAGGTGGCCTAGCAGATGCCCTTAACTTAGAAATTCCAGTGATACCACTAGAACTTCCTTCATATCAAAGAAAAGAAAACTTTGGCACAGACGAGACGTTTTACCAAATAGTGAAAGCACTTTCTTGTACTCAGGAAAAGACCAAAAAATTTAGTGTAAATATATTAGGTCCAACCGCTCTCGGTTTTAGGCATAAAGATGATGTAAGGGAATTAAAAACTATTTTAGATGATCTTAATATTGACTTAAATACTGTTGCCCCTCTCGGAGCATCGCCATCAAGTATTAAAAGTTTAACAAAAGCACATGCTAATGTAATGCTTTATCCAGAAAGCAGTGAGTTAGCCTGTAGGTGGCTTAAAGAAAATTTTGGAATGCCTTATACTGAACATACACCTATAGGTATAAACTCGACTAAGGACTTTATCGAAGAACTAAACAAAATCAGGGGAGTCAAGGATAGCTTTTCTGACACCTCACGTCTGAATTTCGACTGGTGGTCGAAATCTGTCGACTCAAATTATTTTACCGGGAAGCGTGTTTTCATTTTTGGAGATGCAACTCATGTTGCTACTGCATCAAGAATTGCCAAGGAAGAGATGGCATTTTCGATAGTAGGTATTGGATGCTATAACAGAGAGTATGCAAGAAAGATAAGAAGCCTAGCGAAAGATCTTTCTGTAGACGCGTTGATTAGTGACGATTATTTAGAGGTAGAGAGACGCATCGCTGATTTGCAACCTGAGCTTATCTTAGGGTCTCAAATGGAGCGCCACATTGGTAAAAGACTGGGAATACCATGCGCGGTTATCTCTGCTCCCTTTCATGTACAAGATCACCCCGCTCGTTTTTCTCCTCAAGTCGGTTGGGAGGGTGCGAATGTTATCTTTGATACGTGGGTTCATCCACTGGTCATGGGGCTTGAAGAGCATTTGTTGGGAATGTTTAGAGAAGACTTCGAATTTAACGATACAGCTGGTCCCAGCCACCTATCTAATTCAAAGAGCAAATTAAATGAAGAAAAGGAAACAGGAGCAGACAATGAAATTAGATGGGCTCCCGAAGCAACAAAAGAGCTAAAGAAAATTCCATTTTTCGTGAGAGGAAAAGCTAAAAGAAATACAGAGAAATTTGCATTTGAGAATGGACACAGTGCAATTACAAAAGATTTACTATATGAGGCGAAGGCGCATTATGCTAGATAGATCATATAAAAAAGATCCGTATACACTAGTAATGCTAACCTTAGATGCGCATTCTATTGGTTCAGTAGAACGAATAAAGAGCAGGTTTAGCAAAATTTATCCTGAGCTAGAGATAATTGTGCACGCAGCAGCATCCTGGGAAGAAGATCCAAGTAGTTTGCTTAAAACAAAGGAGGATCTTGCAAGGGCAAATATGGTTCTTATCACTTTAGTTTTTTTGGAGGACCATATTTCAGCAATCCTTCCAGATTTGAAAAAAGCCAGGGAAAAGTGTGATCTTATGCTTGGACTAGTCTCATCAAAAGAAATTGTGAATCTTACAAAAATGGGTGGCTTAGATATGTCTAAACCCTCCTCAGGAGTGCTAAAGTTCTTGAAAAAACTAAGAGGAGATAAAAATAAAGTTACTGGTGGGGAAAAACAAATGGCTATTCTTCGCCAGATCCCGAAAGTCTTGAAATTTATACCTGGAAAAGCCCAGGATTTGAGAGCCTATTTCCTATCCATGCAATATTGGTTGGCAGGATCTGAAGAAAACATTGAGAGTCTTTTTTGCTATTTATTGTCGAGATATAGCTCACTTCATAATAGTTCAAAGGTCGAGATTAAATCACCTGTTGAATACCCTGAAACAGGCCTCTATCATCCCGATATACCGAAGAAAATTACTGAAAATATTTCAGAAATCCCTTTTGCAAAACACTCAATAGGTACCGTAGGTCTTCTTTTGATGAGATCCTATGTTCTCTCTGGAGACACCGCACATTATGATCAAGTTATAAGAAGTTTAGAAGCACAGGGTTTAAAGGTTATTCCAGCGTTTGCCGCAGGTTTAGATGCTAGGCCAGCAATAAATAAATATTTTGTGCAAAATGCTAAGGCATCAATCGACACATTTCTATCTTTGACAGGGTTTAGTTTGGTTGGCGGACCGGCATACAATAGTAGTAAAGCTGCGGAGGAAGCTTTAGCTGAGTTAGATGTACCCTATATTGCAGCGCATGCTATTGAGTTCCAGAACCTTAATCAGTGGGATAAAAGTGATGGTGGACTTAATCCAATAGAGACGACTATTTTAGTGTCTTTACCAGAGTTAGACGGAGCAACTAACCCAACAGTTTTTGGAGGAAGATTGGGTGAAGAAGGAGGCTGTAGTTGTTGCGTGCAATTAAGAACTGGTAACGAGAAAGCATTCGATATGGTTCCTTGTTATGAAAGGATAAAAAGCTTATCCGAAAAGACTCGCAGACTAGTTAAACTTAAGAGAAAAGAAAATTCGGAAAAGAAAGTAGGAATTATTTTATATGGATTCCCTCCTAATGCTGGTTCTATTGGAACTGCTGCTTACTTGAGTGTATTCGAGAGCTTATACAATGTACTAAAGTCAATGAAAAGCGAAGGTTACGAAATTGAACTTCCTAATTCTACCAACGATTTAAGAGAAGCCGTCTTGGATGGAAATTCATGCAAGTACGGTCAAGAAGCAAATGTAATTGAGCGTGTTGATGGTGCTGAAATAGTTGAAAATGAACCATATTTGAAGGAAATAGAGGAAGTATGGGGACCAGCTCCGGGAAAGATTCAATCAGATGGCACAGGTGTTTTCATTCTTGGGAAAAAGCTTGGTAACATAGTAGTGGGTATTCAGCCGACCTTTGGGTACGAAGGAGACCCAATGAGATTATTATTTGAAAAAGGCTTTGCTCCTACTCATGCTTTTTCTACGTTTTATAGATGGATGCGAAATGGCTTTAAAGTTGATGCGTTTTTGCATTTTGGGATGCATGGTGCTTTGGAATTTATGCCAGGAAAAAAAGTTGGGTCTAGCTCAAAGTGTTGGCCCGATCGATTAATAGGTGATATTCCTAATATTTACCTATATGCAGCAAATAATCCTTCTGAGGCTTCACTAGCTAAGAGAAGAACAAATGCCGTTGTAATATCCCATCTTACTCCACCTCTTGCAAAAGCAGGTCTCTATAAAGGTCTTATTGAACTAAAAGAGAGTGTTATTCAATATCGAGAACTGGCTGATGATGATGGTAATAAGAAAAAACTAGAAAATCTTATAATTGATCAGGCTAAACTCGTTAATTTTAAAGATTTCGATACCATCGAGAATTTATGGCTAAAAATAATAGAAAGCGAGGATGCTTTAATTCCCGATGGGTTACATATTGTGGGCCGAGAGTTAAGCGAAGAAAAGCTAAAAGAGTATGATGGATATTTAAGAGAAAGTCATAATCATCAAGAAGTGGGCAAGCTTTTAGAGAAGTTAAAAAAGCAAACAGAAGTCGAAGGAATAATTAATGCCTTAAATGGCCAATTTATTAGGCCGGTTCCGGGGGGTGACTTGATTAGGTCGCCCGATATTGTTCCAACCGGACGAAATGTACATGCCTTTGATCCATTCAGAATGCCTTCTCTTTTTGCCATGAAAGAGGGAGAGCAGCAAGCAGAACTATTATTGTCGAAGCACGAAACCTATCCTAATTCGGTCGCAATGGTTTTGTGGGGTTCAGACAATATAAAATCTGACGGACTATCTATAGCACAGGCAATGGCTCTAATGGGCGCTATGCCAAAGTTTGATGATTACGGAAGATTGTGTGGCGCAGAGCTTATTCCACTATCTGATCTTGGAAGGCCGCGGATAGATGTCTTAATGACTCTCTCTGGCATTTTTAGAGACCTATTGCCATTACAGGTCAGAATGCTTGCTAGTGCTGCTTATAAGGCTTCTCTTGTAGAAGAACCCTTGGATATGAATTTTATCAGAGCAAATACTTTAAAACATCAAAAAGAGATGAACATTGATATTAAGTCAGCTGCACTCAGAGTTTTTTCAAATGCGGAGGGTGCATATGGCTCAAATGTGAGTCACCTCATTGATACTTCTTCGTGGGATGATGAGGAAGAGCTGGCCGATACTTTTAACAATAGAAAAGGATTTGCCTATGGCTTGGATGGGAAATGTACTAAACAGTCTGAACTACTTTCATCTGCTTTGAAAAAAGTCGATTTTGCTTATCAAAACTTAGAAAGTGTCGAATTGGGTGTAACAACTATAGATCACTATTTTGATACACTTGGTGGAATAAGCAGAGCTGTAAAAAAAGCAAATGGAGGAGATGCAATCCCGGTTTATATAGGAGATCAAACCAGAGGTGATGCAGCAGTAAGGACCTTATCTGAGCAAATTAATTTAGAGACTAGAACTAGGTCATTGAACCCAAAATGGTTTGAGCCTCTTCTTCAACATGGTCATGAAGGTGTTAGACAAATTGAAGCTCAAATTACCAACACATTAGGTTGGTCTGCGACCACCGGGCAAGTTGATCCTGATCTCTATGATCAACTTTCAGAAACATTTGTTTTAGATGAGGAGATGAGAAGAAAGCTTTCGGAACTAAATCCTAAGGCCAGTCTTAGGGTGGCAAATAGACTGCTTGAAGCGCATGAAAGAGAGTATTGGCAACCAGATCAAGATACGCTTGATGCGTTAAGAAAAGGTGCTGATGAATTGGAAGATAAAGTTGAAGGTGTAGGCCTTGCAGCAGAATAAAAAAGGGAGGTAAGTATGAGTCCACTAGACCAAAGAAAAGAAGTGCCTAATCTTAAAGAGGATGGAGAAGGGTCAGTTCAAGTTAAAATGGATCCTAATATGAAGATAGAGGGTGCTAAGGTTTTTGCAGTCTACGGTAAAGGGGGCATTGGCAAGTCTACAACCTCATCGAATTTATCTGCTGCTTTTTCAAAGCTAGGAAAGAATGTTTTGCAAATTGGATGTGACCCTAAGCATGACAGCACTTTTACATTGACTGGAAGGTTGGTGCCGACTGTCATTGACATTCTTAAAGAGGTAGACTTTCATGCGGAGGAACTTAGGCCTGAAGACTTTGTTTATGAGGGCTATAATGGAGTTAAATGCGTTGAAGCGGGAGGTCCGCCTGCAGGAACGGGGTGCGGAGGTTATGTTGTAGGGCAAACAGTAAAATTACTCAAACAAAACCATATGCTTGACAATACCGATGTCGTAATTTTTGATGTTTTGGGAGATGTTGTATGCGGTGGTTTCGCAGCGCCATTACAGCACGCAGATAGAGCATTGATAGTGACAGCAAATGATTTTGACTCGATCTACGCTATGAACCGAATAATCGCAGCTGTGCACGCAAAATCAAAAAATTACAATGTACGGCTAGCCGGTTGTGTCGCGAACAGGTCAAAAGATACAGATGAGATAGACAAATATTGCAAAGAGGTGGGTTTCAATAGAGTTGCACATCTTCCAGATCTAGATGCGATAAGGCGGTCACGTCTTAAAAAGAAGACCTTATTCGAGATGGGTGATGATGAGGATATTTTAGCCGTACAAAAAGAGTATATAAGACTAGCAGATCTTCTATGGAATGGAACCGAAGGTTTAGCCCCTTCAACAATGGAAGATAGAGATATTTTTGAACTTTTAGGATTTGATTGATGCAGAATACTTATCTTGCTAAACGAGCAAGACTAGAGAATTATTTCAATGAAGTATCCAGTGATGCTTGGGATAAGCTTACGTCGAATGAACCTGTTTCCTTTGTACGCCAATTAGTTAGAGAAGGGCGTGAAAAAATGCAAGCAGCAATAATCGAAAAGCTTCCCAAGGATTTAAGAGGTACAAGAATATTGGATGCCGGATGTGGTACCGGGGTACTTTCACGGATGCTAGATGAAAAAGGAGCAGAAGTTGTTGGCGTCGATATCTCTGAAAAATTGATAGAGGTAGCTAAAAACAGAAGTAGTTTAAATAAAAATATTGAATATTTCGCAGGAGATATGAAAGAACAAAGCTTTGGTAACTTTGATTATATAATTGCAATGGATAGTTTGATTCACTATTCCACCGAAGATGTCATATCCTCGATAGCCGATTTTTCTAGTAGAGCAAATAATTCAGTTCTTTTTACTGTTATACCGAGCACCTTTTTTCTTAATTCAAAGTTGCTTTTAGGAAAATTTTTTCCAAAGTCTGAAAGATCGCCAGAAGTCGTTCCAATTGAGTGGGGTCAGTTAGAGCAATTAGAAGCCCTGAAGATAAATGCTTCTCTTACAAAAATCAAAAGAATAAAGAGCTTTTTTTATGTGTCAGAAGCATGGGAGTTGGCAAACAGATGATTATGTCAAAAAAAATGATAAAAGAGCTAAGTAGTTCATTATTACCATTTTCTGATGCTGTGTCGAGCGAGCTACCAATGTCGAGTTTGCTAAGACTTTCATTATTTCAAGTATCTGTGGGAATAGCTACTGTCTTATTAGTTGGCACCCTTAATCGAGTAATGATTGTGGAGTTAGGTGTCGTAGCTTCATTGGTAGCAACCATGGTAGCTATTCCTATATTATTGGCTCCTTTGAGAGCTGTTTTGGGGTTTAAGTCTGATAATCATAAATCGCTTATTGGATGGAAGAGAATGCCTTATATTTGGTATGGAACAATGTGGCAGTTTGGGGGGCTGGCAGTTATGCCATTTTCGATAATTGTTCTATCAGGTGATCAAACAGTGGGTCCATGGTGGGCTGGACATATTTTAGTAGCTTTTTCATTTTTGGCTACAGGTATGGGCGCACATCTGACTCAAACGGCGGGATTAGCTTTAGCAGCTGACAGGGCAACGGATAAAACAAGGTCGCAGGTTGTTGCACTTCTTTATGTTATGTTTCTTCTAGGGATGGGTCTAGCTGCCTTGACTTTTGGACTCTTGTTAGCAGATTTTACAAAGTTCAAACTAATTCAAGTTGTCCAGGGAGCAGCCGTTGTAACCCTTTTGCTGAATTTAGTTGCGATCTGGAGACAAGAAAAACTTATACCAGTAGAAAAGAAAAATATCTATAAGACTGAGGCTGGATTTATTCCCATAATGGGATTATTCCTTAAATCTCAGGGAGGGCGAGGTTTGCTATTAGTTGTATTCTTCGGAACTTTAGGTCTCTCTATGCAAGATATCTTACTAGAACCATATGGTGGGGAAATATTGGGATTGAGTGTCGCAGCTACCACAAATCTTACTGCAGTATGGGTTTTTGGAGCTCTATTTGGATTGTTTTTAGCCTCTAGGTCCCTAAAAAGAAAAAAAGGAGGGCCAATTAAATCAATAGTTTTTGCACTCTTTACAGCTATTGGTGGGCTATGTTTCGTAATTATGTCTGATCCAATGAAATTAGCTTCACTTTATTTTTTTGGATCATTTTTAATTGGTTTGGGTACTGGTTTATTTGCAGTGTCGACTTTGATAATTGCAATGACCATACCTATTTCAAAGGGGACGGGACGTGGTCTTGTTCTCGGTTCATGGGGGGCAGCTCAGGCAACGGCCGCTGGCTTGGGCATAGGTTTAGGTGGAATTTTAAATGACATTTCTAGGTCAGTTGTTGGTTCGGAGGGCTTGAATTTAGTTGTCTCTTCTAACGCAGCATTTTCGTATTTAGTTGTGTATCATTTAGAAATCTTCCTTCTATTTTTAACATTAGCTTTTTTGGGGCCTCTTTCTCAATACCTGTCTAGCCTTAGGCATGATGGTAAAAAATTGGGAAAATTTGGTTTTTCAGAAATGCCAACTTAACCATGAAAATCAGGAGAATATCAAATGGAACCTTATAACGTAATATTTTTTGGGAATGTGGATTTGGCACAAATTTCCCTCTATGCATTTTGGTTATTTTTTGCAGGCTTAGTTATATATTTGCAAAGAGAGAATATGAGAGAAGGGTATCCCTTAGAGAATGAGGAGGGTGATCTTAGTGCTAATCAAGGACCCTATGGAGGTCCGTCAGAGACAAAGACATTTAAGCTGCCACACGGTAGGGGTAGCATTACTGTTCCAGAAAATGGAAAAGAAAAAAGAAAATTGTCTATTAAGAGGGAAAACATTGCAGGTGGAGCACCATTTTCGCCTACTGGAAATCCTATGACGGATGGCATAGGCGCCGCAGCTTGGGCTGAGCGAAGAGATGTTCCTGAACTGGATGGACATGGTAAGCCCAAGATAGTGCCCATGCGAACATTGAAAAAATACGAAGTATCAGCAGGAAAAGATCCACGCGGTATGAACGTTATATCAGCTGACAAAAAAATTGTCGGTAAAATTTCAGATCTTTGGGTGGATGCTCCAGAACAGCTCGTAAGATATCTTGAAATAGAGTTGAAAGATAAAACGTCATGCTTGTTACCCATGCCGCTAGCACTAATTCGGAGCGATGGAGTTCATGTAAACACTCTTTATGGGAAACATTTCCCAAAAGTGCCAAGAACAAAAGCTCAGACTAAAGTTACGATGTTAGAAGAGGATAAGATCTCTGCTTATTACAGTGGTGGCCAACTCTATGCCTCTTATGACAGATTGGTATCTGCATTTTAGGGAGAAGAAATGGAATATAAATCTAAATTAGAAGCGCATAAAAATATTTTGGATGCAATTCCAGAAGGCGAGAGTATTCTGTGGAAAGGAAAACCCTCTTTTTGGGGGTTTTCTTGGTATTTTTTTGGATTAAAGCTTTTAGCCTTTTATTTGATAATACTCTCAGTCGTATTCGCCGCGAGATTGACGGTTACTGATTTCTATACAGCTTTTGCAGTTGACTTCCTACCCTTTCTTTCAAGCGGTATTTTAGCTTCGTTTATACTCATGGCTCTCGCTGGAATACAATCTCAAAGTTCTGTATATATTATCACCGAAAATAGAGTAATAATAAAAAGTGGTGCCGCCTTATCTTTTTTAATTTCTATACCATTTAAAAAAATAAAAGCAGTAAATTTGCAGAAACGTAAGGGGTCTTTAGGAACAATTTCCTTTGAGTTAAGTTCTGGAAAGAGGGTTCCCTATATTTCATGTTGGCCAAGCGTGCGGCCTTGGAAACTCAAAAACACTGAGCCTGCTTTTTCTTGTATAGAAGATGTAGACGAGGTTGCTACCATTTTAAGAAAGTCGGTAATGGCAAGGACGATAAGTCTTCAGACGCCCACAAGCGATCCAGATTTCAAGTCTCAAATAGAGCAAGGCGTATAAATGCGAGATACAACAAAGCACAGAAAGGATGATTTGGTGCCAAAAGGGTTTCTATATGCCATATCTATTATGGTTGTGTTGTCCTTGTTGGTTGTATTCTCAGCATCTTTATTTCCTGGAAATAAATTTGATGTGCCTGATAAGATAGAAATTTTGGAGAAAGAAAATTTGATATTGGCAAAGCTAACCGATGGGTCAGTGTCAATAGCAAATTTACAAAATGAAGAACTACTAAATTCAAACGATGGTAAGAGTGGATTTTTATCGGTGATTATGACTGGATTAGAGTATAATAGGAAAAAGGTAGGACTTGAGTTGTTAGATTCTTACCAGATCGAAATCAAAAGGTTTGCCTCTGGTAGGATATCTCTAGAGGATAGCAAAGCAAGTTGGAGTTTAAATGTAACGAGTTTTGGTAGTAAAAATAGTGAGCTATTTTTATCAATTTTTTAAAGGGGGGAAAAATGAGTTTTTTTAGAAAAAGAAGAGATAGTGCGCCGTGTACCATCGAAGTATCTAATACCTTTGAGTCTTTGCATGCACATGTAAGATTTAATAATGGAGCGATCGTATATCCAGGCGATGAGGTTATTGTCCATGGTGATCCTGTAAAAGCACCCTACGGAGAAGTAATTACGGAAGATAGAGAGGCTACAATTCTTAGAGCGACTCCCATTGAGAGACTTTGGACTAGGGTAGTTGGCAAATTAGAATTTATGGAAATCTGTGAGTTTTCGTTTTCAGAGGAGGTTTCTCTATGAGTACTATTATTGATGACAATACAACCGATATGGCTATGGAGGAAACACTTATTAGCCCAAGGTTTTATACAACAAATTATAAAGAATTGGATAAAATTGATGTTTCATCAATAAGAGATGAATGGGATCCATTAATTAAGGAAATGCGCTCAGACCCAAACAAAAGACATTTTCAGAAAACGTCTGAGTGGGACGATTTTGATTTTAAGGATTTAGAGCCAGGATTAAGGAAAGAGTTCATTGACTTTTTGGTTAGCTCTCTCACCTCGGAGTTTTCCGGCTGTGTTCTTTATAAAGAGATGAAACGTCAGGGAAGTAACGCAGATATCTGTGAACTATTTGCCATGATGGCTAGAGATGAGGCTCGGCATGCCGGTTTCATTAATGATGCTTTAAGAGAAGCAAATATTGCTGTTAACTTGGGCTTTTTAACGAGAAAAAAGAAGTATACATACTTTGCTCCAAAGTTTATTTACTACGCGACTTATCTGTCAGAAAAAATAGGCTACGCTAGATACATTACGATTTATCGTCATTTGGAAAAGAACCCGAGTTCTAGATTTCATCCAATATTTAAATGGTTTGAAAAATGGTGTAATGACGAATTTAGGCACGGGGAAGCCTTCGCATTGCTGATGCGATCCGATCCGAAGCTAACATCAGGTTTGAATATTTACTGGATAAAATTCTTTTTAGTTGCCGTTTATGCAACGATGTATGTAAGAGATCATGCTAGACCTGAGTTCCACAAAGCGCTGGGAGTAGACATTGATTGGTATGATGACCAGGTTTTAAGGATGACTACTGAAATTTCAAGACAAGTGTTTCCTATCGAAATAGATCACGATAACCCCAAGTGGATGATTGGATTAAAAAGAGTCAAAAAAGCTATGTTAGCCTATGGAAAAGCTAAGCAGTCAAAGGGTGTAACTGGATTACTTAAGCGACCTATAGCAGCATTGAATCTCGGCATAGCATTTGTGAGATTATATGCTATTCCTGCAAAGAGGAACTCTGTACCTGAGACTAGCAGACTCCAGCCGAGTTATTAAAAGAAGAAAGAAGTTCATGAGCTCAATAGTCAGTATATTTTTTGTTTTATTTTTATGGTGGTTCTTAACGGGCGTAATTCTATATACAGCAAAGCGATTAGATTTAGGTGATAGCAAGACACGGTTCACAGTAGTTTTAGTTACTTTGCCTCTGTTTTTTTGCGCATGGTACTTTTATTTTTATTGTTTGGATGGCATGAGCTATGCAGAAATCTTCTGTTCTTTCTTGGCAAGCTTATTTATCTGGGGATGGGTTGAATTAACATTTCTAACAGGTGTTGTTGCGGGCATTCCTCTTTTAGAAAAGCAAGAAATAGACGGAGATACAGAACGTGAGCGTTTTGTAAATGGTTTCCGATCAATAGCACTGAATGAATGTTTTCTGCTTTCCTGTTTGTTTATTATGGCTGTTATGTCAATTGGTTCAGAAAATAATTTTGGATTAACTACATTTTTAATACTTTATGTGGCTAGAGTTTCAGCAAAGCTCAATCTTTTCTTTGGAGTGCCATATATAAATTTACATTTTTTGACGGTCCCACTAAAGCATATCGCGACATTTTGTAGAGTTGCACCTATCGGTTTTTTCTTTATCGCTTCTACTGTTATGTTGTGTCTAATGTTTCTATTCTTAGTGGGATTTACGTTTGCTGCTGAGCCCATGTCAGATATCCAGTTTGGATATTTGTTGTTGAGTACCCTCGCGGGATTGGCGGTACTTGAACATCTATTTATGGCCTTACCTGTAAAAGATGCCATGCTTTGGAATTGGGTATTACCAAACTTAAAAAAGTCATCAGACACAATTACGCTGGCAGAAACAAATTCAAATTTTCCTAAGGAGAGTAAAAATGAACTACGATAAAATTTTTCAGGAAAGACTTGAAAAGTTAAAACAAGAAGGAAATTATCGGGTTTTCGCTGATCTTGAAAGATACAAAGGATCTTTTCCTCGAGCAAAAAATTATATTGGAAACAAGGAACGTGATGTCACCGTGTGGTGCTCAAACGACTATCTGGGAATGGGTCAGAATAAAGATGTAATTGCAGCGATGAGTGATGCATTGGAAAAGTGTGGTGCAGGAGCTGGCGGAACAAGAAATATCTCAGGGACAAATCATTATCACGTTTTGCTTGAACAGGAATTGGCAGACCTTCATGGGAAAGACTCAGCTTTGCTTTTTACCTCTGGTTATGTCTCTAACTGGGCGTCGCTTTCGGTCTTAGGTGCAAATTTAGAAAATTGTGTAATTTTGTCTGATGAACTAAACCACGCATCAATGATAGAGGGAGTTCGGCATTCGCGAGCAAAAAAAATTATTTGGAAGCATAATGATGTAAATGATCTAAGAAATCATCTCAGCAGCCTTGACCCTAATGTCCCAAAAATCATTGCGTTTGAGTCTGTGTATTCAATGGATGGTGATATATCACCTATCTCAGATATATGCGATGTTGCAGATGAATTCGGAGCGCTAACGTATTTGGACGAGGTGCACGCTGTAGGTCTTTATGGCAAACGAGGAGGGGGAGTCTCCGAAAGAGATGGAGTTGCTGACCGAATTTCGATAATAGAAGGAACACTCGGGAAAGCTTTTGGGGTTCTTGGTGGTTACATCAGTGGTTCAAAAGAAGTATGTGATTTTGTAAGATCTTTCTCAAGCGGCTTTATATTCACAACTGCACTACCCCCGGCAATTGCTGCGGGTGCACTTGCCTCAATCAGACATTTAAAATCTTCTGAAATTGAGAGAGCAGATCAAAAACGAAAAGTAAAATATCTCAGAGAAAAGCTTGATCAGCATAATATACCTCACTTATCTAATCCTAGTCATATAGTGCCTGTAATGATCAAGGATCCCATTAAATGTAAAATGATAAGCGATATTTTAATGGAAAATTATGGGATTTATGTACAACCCATAAACTACCCAACTGTTCCTAAAGGAACTGAAAGGTTAAGGATAACTCCATCTCCTGTTCACTCTTTTTCCGATATTGACTTTTTAGTTAATGCTATGAACGAGCTTTGGAGCCAGTGCGCACTTTCACGTGTTGTAGCTTGATTAGGTTTTTACTTTATTCAGAGTTCAGGCTTACAGATCTTTTTCAGAAGTAAGGAATGCTGTTTTTATATTCTTTCTATCTGCCTTTTCAAAATCGACTAATGCCTTATCGGCCTCTAGTTCAGTTATAATTCCATAGCCAAATTTTTCGTGGAATACTCGATCACCAACATTAAATATTTTATTTACGTTTGATGCACTATTGAAAAATGGAGAGGAATTATTAGCCATGTTGTTTTGAAGTCTGCTCCAGCCAGGCGATCTGTAAAATGACGGTTCTTGTTCGAGAAAATTTGACTGGTTCAATGCGTTGGAAGATTGGAACCCTGAAGGTGTCAAGTCTTCAACATAGTTATTGGGTAATTCCTTTATAAACCTACTTTCTAGATTGAAGTTGAAATCGCCAAACTTATATCTGCTCTCTGCAGAGCTAATTGTACATAATAGTTTTGCTCGAGTAATTCCTACATAAGCTAGTCTACGTTCTTCTTCTAAACCGTTTTGACCGTTATCATCCAAAGATTTTTTGTTAGGAAAAGTTTCTTCCTCCCAGCCTGGAAGGTATATTTGTTTGAATTCAAGACCCTTAGAGGCATGTAAGGTCATTAAGGAGACTTTATCTGGATTTCTGTCAACTTGGTTTTCCATGACAAGTGAGACATGATCAAGAAACGCTTGAAGATCAGAAAAATCATTCAAGCTTGATACCAATTCTTTTAGATTCTCTAACCTCCCTTCTGACTCTGGTGTTTGTTCATTTTGAAGCATATCCGTATAACCAGATTCGTCCAGAACCTGCTCGACAAGATCAATATGATTTTTCTTATCGGATGAACCCACATCACGCCATATATCTAACATATCAATAAACCGCCCAAGGTTCTCTTGTATCTTTTTACCTACTAAGCCAGTCTTGACCGCATGACGTACAGCATCTATCAACCTAAAATTTTTTTCTCTCGCAATATTATGTAGTTGTTGTAGTGATTTCTCTCCTATCCCTCTTTTTGGTACATTTATTATTCTTTCTAAAGCTAAGCTGTCTGCGTCAGAATTTATTATCCGAAGATAAGCCACGGCATCCTTAATTTCTTGTCGATCAAAAAAACGAGTGCCGCCTATTATGATATGTGGAATATCTCTTCTTAGTAGGAGATCTTCAAAATCTCTAAACTGCCATGTTGCTCTGAACAATATCGCAATATCAGAAAATTTTATTTTTTCCGACTTTATTTTATTGTGAATATCATCACAAATCCAAGATACTTCATCCTTCCCATCGATATGTTTGATTATTTGGACTTTGTCTCCCACATTTGACTCAGTCCATAGTGTTTTCCCGAGTCTTCCCTGGTTGCTTTCTATTAGACCACTTGCTGCGCCTAAGATATTTGAAGTTGATCGGTAGTTTTGTTCCAATCGTATAACTGTGGCGCCGGGGAAGTCTTTTTCAAATTTCAGAATGTTTCCTATCTCTGCCCCTCTCCATCCATAAATGGACTGATCATCGTCGCCTACACAACAAATATTTTTGCTTCCTTGTGCTAATAATCTTAGCAATAGGTATTGCGCCATGTTCGTGTCCTGATACTCATCAACGAGGATATACTTAAACAAGTTCTGATAATTAAAGAGGAGAGAGGTATCTGTTTTTAATATTTCTATGACATGAAGAATCAAGTCACCAAAGTCAACAGCATTGAGCGTACGTAAGCGGGATTGATAAATTTCGTAGAGTTTTTTTGCTTTCCCATCAAATTGAAGGTCGTCTTCTGGAATGTTTTGATATGTTAAAGCTTTATTCTTCCATTGATCGATGATGTAAGCCAGCAATCGAGGGGGCCATTTTTTCTCATCAATTGACTCAAGCTTTATCACCTGCCTTAATAAACGAATTTGATCATCAGTATTAATAATAGTGAAATTGGAGTTTAAGTTTACTTTTTCAGCATGTCTCCGAAGAATCTTTACACATATTGAATGAAAAGTGCCTATCCACTTTAAGCCCTCAGAAAGATGTCCAATATGTTCCTCTATTCTGAATTTCATCTCATTCGCTGCTTTGTTCGTGAACGTAACGGCTAGAATGTTGTGTGATCTTACATTAAGACTTTTTATCAAATAGGCAACTCGTGCAGTCAAAGCCTTTGTTTTCCCAGTGCCCGCTCCTGCCAATACTAGAACTGGCCCATCGGTCTGACGCACCGCCTTCTCTTGCTCACTATTGAGATCGCCTAAATATGAAATGTCTTTCATGCTATTGTAATTAACAACCCTAAATTACTTTATCAAATGAAAGTTTAATAATTTAGCTTCCTAAAGAATATGCCAATTATTTTATTTGTTTTTCACAATTTTCCATGTATAAAAAATTTGTTGCGGGCGTAGCTCAGGGGTAGAGCGTTACCTTGCCAAGGTAAATGTCGTGAGTTCGAATCTCATCGCCCGCTCCAAAGTGCTTCACAGACAACTTTTTTATTATGAAGGCTAGTTAGACAGATAATGGCTTTTTGCATTTGACTTTCTTATTATTTTTTGTCTAAAACAACCTATCCCAAAGAGAACTTCGGGAAAGAATTGATAATAAAAAGAAACTCAAGAGAACAGTATGATTATTGGAGCGTTAAAAGAAAATAAGAAAGACGAGAATAGAGTAGCACTAACACCAGAAAGCGCTCAACTTTTGTCAAAGTTAGGTCATAAGTGTCTGATCGAAAAAGGTGCTGGTACTAGTGCAGGTTTTGCTGACGCTGAATACAAAGCAGCTGGGGTAAAAGTTATGGCGTCTTCAAGCGATCTCATTAAAAACAGTGAAGCGCTTATAAAAGTTAATCAACCTACCACTGCTGAAATAAAAAGATTTAAAGTCGGACAGATTTTAATTACTTTCATATGGCCAGCTCAAAACCCTCAGCTTGTAAAAGACTTAAATAAGAAAAAGATAACCTCTCTTTCTATGGATATGATCCCTAGAATTAGTAGAGCTCAGAAGATGGATGCTCTCTCATCGATGGCAAATATTGCCGGCTACAGAGCCGTGATAGAGGCCGCAAATAATTTTGGTCGATTTTTTACTGGACAAATAACAGCTGCTGGCCGAGTTCCACCTGCTAAGGTCCTTGTAATAGGAGCAGGGGTTGCTGGTCTCGCTGCAATTGGCGCAGCCCAAGGCCTAGGTGCTGTAGTAAGAGCATTCGACGTGAGGCCTGAAGTTGCTGAACAAATTGAGTCTATGGGAGGCGAATTTTTATTTCTTGATTTTGATGAAAGTAGCTCAACCGATGGAGGTTACGCAGCACCTTCGAGTCCCGAATTTAGGAAAAAGCAATTGGAATGTTTCCGAGAGCAAGCTCCAGATATAGATATATTGATTACAACAGCGCTAATTCCAGGAAGAGATGCACCAAAATTATGGCTGAAAGATATGGTAGCTAAGATGAAGCCAGGCTCAGTAATCGTTGACCTCGCTGCTGAAAAAGGTGGAAATTGTGATTTAACCAAGGCAGATAAAAAAGTTGTTACAAAAAATGGCGTTACGATTATAGGCTACACAGATTTCCCAAGTAGGATGGCAAAACAGTCATCATCTCTCTACGCCAATAATGTAAGACATCTTTTTGATGATCTAACACCTGAAAAGAATGGAAAAGTAGCTGTAAACCTAGACGATGATATTATCAGGGGGTCGCTTGTAACTCATGGTGGAAAAGTAATGTACCCACCACCTGCGCCAAAGGTGAAAGCGGTGCCAACTACAAAAAATTCAGAAGTGGTAGAAAAAACACCCGAGCAATTGAAAATAGAAGAAGCTGCTGCTACTAGAAAGGCTGGTGCCTTTCAAGTAGGAATGTTAATTCTGGGAGGTTTGGTCATGGCTCTTTTAGGCCAATATGCTCCTCCAGCATTTATGCAACATTTCATAGTATTTGTTTTGTCTTGCTTTGTTGGCTTTCAGGTTATTTGGAATGTAAATCATGCATTGCACACACCATTAATGGCGGTGACCAATGCGATATCCGGTATTATCGTCGTAGGCGCACTTTTGCAGGTTGGGTCGCCTAATTTCGTCGTGGAAATACTTGCTAGTATTTCCGTTTTGATCGCAACAATAAACATCGTGGGAGGATTTCTTGTTACAAAAAGAATGCTCGCCATGTTTCAGAAAAGTTAAGAGGTTCTCTTATGCTAAGTACAGAGTTAGTAACAGCGGCGTATATCGGTTCAAGCGTATTATTTATCCTCTCTCTAGGTGGTTTGAGCAACCAAGAAAAAGCCAAAAGAGGTGTTTGGTTTGGTATTGTGGGTATGGCTATTGCCATTTTGGCAACTGTATTAGGCCCAGAAATGAGTGTATCTAAGTATTTAATTCCGAGCCTCATTGTAGGTTCAATAATTGGATTGTTTGTTGCCCAAAGAGTTCAAATGACGGGGATGCCTGAATTGGTAGCAGCCCTACATTCTTTTGTTGGTTTAGCAGCAGTTTTTATTGGTTTAAATCAGGAAATCAACCCTACCAAAATGTATTTTGGAGCCGATAAAGTGATACATGATACAGAAGTTTTTCTTGGTATTTTTATTGGTGCTATTACTTTCACAGGATCCGTAGTAGCGTATGGGAAGCTTGCTGGGAGTATAACTGGGAAAGCAGTTATTTTACCCGGTCGACATCTCTTAAACATATTGATGGTTGTTGTTTGTTTAGTGCTTGGTTGGATGTACCTTAACGACACAGTCTTAGCGACATATCTCAACCAAACGGGGATATGGACGCTAGTAGCTATGACTATAATTGCTTTCGTTATCGGTGCGCATTTGGTTTTGGCCATTGGTGGTGCTGATATGCCCGTTGTGGTATCAATGCTAAATAGTTACTCAGGATGGGCAGCTGCAGCTACAGGTTTTATGTTAGGCAACGACCTGTTAATTGTTACCGGCGCGCTTGTTGGGTCCTCTGGAGCCATCCTTTCTTATATTATGTGTAAAGCAATGAATAGAAACTTTGTATCTGTTATATTAGGAGGATGGGGAGGAAGTGGCGAACCATTGGCTGATATAGAGGGAGAGATGGTTGCAACTGACAATGACTCCGTCGCCAGTATGCTCGAAAATGCAAAAGAGATTATTATTGTCCCAGGTTACGGAATGGCTGTTGCTCAAGCTCAATCGTCTATTTCTGAGCTTACCAAACGCCTTCGTAATAGAGGCAAAAATGTTAGATTCGCAATCCATCCCGTTGCAGGAAGATTACCTGGACATATGAATGTACTACTTGCTGAAGCAAAGGTACCATACGACATAGTTCTCGAAATGGATGAAATAAATCAAGATTTCCCAGAAACAGATGTAGTTATAGTTATTGGTTCTAATGATATTGTAAATCCCGCTGCTCAAGATGATCCAAATAGTCCTATTGCTGGGATGCCCGTACTGGAGGTATGGAAATCTAGGGACGTCATAATCTCGAAACGCGGTAAGGGTACAGGTTATTCGGGTATCGAAAATCCTCTGTTTTACAAAGAAAATAGTAGAATGTTGTATGGAGACGCAAAAAAGTCGGTCGACGAGCTATTAACAAAAATTAGCTGACTTTTTAAAAATCAGTTTTGGCTCCACCGTCTTTTTTTCTTCGTTGAACAAAATTGTATAATTCTGACGCTATTTTTGAATCAATCATTGGGGGTTCAAACTCCTCTAGTATCTGCTTCCAAAGATTGTTTGCCCTTTTCTCCGTCGATAGTTTCCCATCTGCTTCCCAAGCCTCATAGTTGCGCCAGTCTGATAAGATTGGTGCATAAAAAGCATCCTTGTACCTTTCTTGGGTATGTGTAGCGCCGAAGAAGTGCCCATTATGACCCACCTCTTGTATAGCTGAGAAAGCCAACTTTTCCTCACTAGCATTAGTAATTTCAGGGTCAAGATATTTTTGAAGTTGCTGAATAATCTCGCAATCAATAATAAATTTCTCATAGCTAGCTATTAATCCACCTTCTAACCAACCTGCTCCGTGATAAACCATATTTATTCCCCCAGAAATAGCTGACCACAAACTATTGGAGCTTTCCCACGTAGCCTGAGCGTCTGGAGCATTTGATGCGCACGCATTTGACGCACGTAAAGGGATTTTGTAAAAGCGAGCCATTTGACCTGTAATCTGCGTTGCTCTGATATACTCAGGTGTTCCAAAGGCAGGCGCTCCACTTTTCATGTCGACATTTGATGTAAAAGTCCCCAAAACGCAAGGGCTTCCAGGGCTTATATATTGAAGTAGTGCAATTGCTGCTAATGCTTCAGCCAGTGCCTGTGCAACTGATCCAGCTATCGTGACAGGAGACATCGCTCCGGCTAATGTAAAAGGTGTAACTACCACAGGCTGATTTTTTTTTGCAAATCGCATAGCACCGTCAAGCATTGGCCAATCATGCTTCAGTGGGGAAGTAGAGTTGATGTTTGTAAAAATTCTTGGTTTTGAAAAGAATTCTTTTTCATCTAAACCAGAAGCGATCTTTGCCATTTCTATCGCGTCTTCCACTCTTTCTGGACCAAGTGAATAAGCGTGAACCACTTTATCGGTAAGTGTAAGTTGTTCATATAAACAATGTAAGTGTCGGATTGAAGGATGAATATCTACTGGCTCTACTGGGTACCCTCCTGAGAAATGAATGCAATTGAAAAATTGAGTTAACTTTGTCAAATCTTTAAAGCTATCAAAATCTCCAGGCCTCTTTCCTCTATCTAGATCCAACACGTTTGGAGGAGAAGAAACATTACCAAATACAATATGCCGATCTCCAATCTTAATTTTATTCTTGGGATTTCTTGGTGTGATAGAAAAATGTTGTGGAACTGTTTTCAACATGTCCATAACCCATCGGCGATCCATTTTCACCTTTGAGTCATTAAGTTCTACTTTACATCCTGCTTTTTGAAGAATCTTGCATGCTTCTGGATTTAGAAATAGGACGCCGATATCCTCGAGAATCTTCATTGCCGTATTATGTATCGCAATCACTGCCTCTTCCTTAAGTGGCTCAACAAAATTATCAAAGTTATATGGTATCTGCCAACTCTGTTGCTGAAGCGAAAGCCTCGAGGCTCTAATTTCTTTGTTGGAAATACGTGAAGATTTTCTTCTCATTACAAATTCGTAGCAAACATCTTGTAGATTATTATATGATATCTACCTAACTAGGAAAGTCTTTTTGAGCCACGCCTCTAATTCATCAATACTATCAATTACAAAAGGGGTATGGGCACTTAAATCTTTTTTATTTGCAGTTCCTGACAATACTCCAAGACAAGGCATACTTATTTTATTCGCTGCGACTAAGTCATAAGTACTATCACCAATCATCAGTACCTCTTGGGATAGTAAATTTGTTTTTCTTAAAAAAGCCTCGAGTTGTCCGGGTTCTGGCTTAGAACCATATCCACTGTCATAGCCGATTATCATATCGAAATATTGAGTTAAATTATGCTGTTCAAGATGTTTTATAGCATTGTTTTCACTGTCATTTGTTACCAGACCGAATGTAATTGTTCCTAAGTTAGTAAACAATGTATGTAGATTAGTTAATGGTACTTGTTTAGCATCACCAGAACCCTCAAATAGACCTTCATGAATCTTCTTTTTCATTACTTGCGGGAACTTTTGGAAAATTGCTTCGACTACCTCATCCACGGAGCCATGCACAAAAATACTTTCCCTCACGAATTTATCAGAAGCTAAGTCAAAGTTTATTGCTTTAGCCAATGTCAGTTTGTCTAGATTATGTTGATTGCTGAACTTCGTGACAAAGACTTTAGCCCACTCTGACCATGATCTTTGGATGTCAAATAAAGTGCCATCTTTATCGAAGATAATCCCCTTAATTTTCATTCGGCATCTTTTAAACGGCCTATTAATTGGGAAACTAAATCTTCCCATGAGGTAGGCTCTATAGATGCTCCAACAGCTTTAGGCATATAAGGCTTAACTAAGTCACAAACCGAAAAATGGACACACACTGTTTGCTGATTGTCCTTATATACGCTCTCCACTTGATAAGGATTGTCATCAATAAAAAATGACTGGGCTTTATGGTTTTTCAGGATTTCCTTCACAGCCGGCCCCTTCATCCCTTCATTACTAATTAATGGATAATCCATATTTAGGTCTTTAAGGTTGGCCACCCTATCATTATGGACGGAGTAAGGGACATTGCTTAAAATTATAATCTGGGCATATTCTTGAAGTTTCTCTAGTGCTTGTGGAGCACCTTTTGCAGCTGGCTGGATTTTTGTTTCCTCATTTATGAACCCCCACACCAGATCTTTTGCTGTATCTGGAGTGGCGACCTCATCTGTTTTTGCCTTTTTAATTGCGTTATCTAACCGATAGCCAGTTAGATGTAAGCGGTGGGCATGTTTTTTAAGATATATAGCAAAAGGTTCAGCAAAGTGAACGAGAACCTCATCAGCATCGAAAATCATTACTGGAAGATTAGGATCAATCTTTAAATCTGAGATTTGTTTTTTAGTATTTGGTGTCATTATTTTAAATAAGTTCAAAATATATTCTTTTTTGTAGGCTAGATAAAGAAAAATGCAATACAATACTTTAGTTAATTATTTGTGAAAGATTTAAAAAAATGAATAACACTGAAGAGGTACCAATCCGAGATGCGGCAACTGTTATCTTACTGAGGAAAAAAAAAGATAGTACATATGTTCTTATGGGACAAAGAGGCAATAAGGCAGTTTTTATGCCTAGTAAATATGTATTCCCCGGGGGTGCGGTAGATGAAGATGATAGTAAAGTTAAATTATTTAAAAGTATTGATGGAAAAGGGATCGATTTACTTCATCAATACTCGAAAAAGAAAATTGCTAAGGAACTTTGCGTTGCGGCAATAAGAGAGTTATGGGAAGAAGCTGGTTTGCGATTATGCGCAAAAGTAGAGGATGTTGGAACAATTAGCCCAGGTTGGGAGGATTTCTGTAATAGCACCTTTTTGCCTGACGCCAGTAATCTAGAATATGTGTTTAGAGCCATAACCCCGCCTGGAAGACCTAGAAGGTTTGATGCACGGTTTTTTATCTGTAGAGCGGAGAATGTTCATGGAAACCTCGATGATTTTTCGTCTGCTTCAACCGAATTAAGTCATTTACACTGGATTGATATTAATGAGGTCAAGAGCCTTAACTTACCCTTTATAACAGAAGTTGTTCTTAATGAGGTCAAAGAGATTATTAAAGATGGTCCAAACAAAAAAGGAGTTCCTTTTTTTAAACATGGAGCTTCTTCGGATTTTATTTTTATCAGTTAAAAATGTTTATTGACTAATTATCTTAGTTTTAATATCTAACTACCAAACAAGGAATAAAGACATGGCTAAACCTTCTACAATAAAAATCAGACTTAATTCTACCGCAGATACAGGGCATTTTTACGTCACAAAGAAAAACTCAAGAACTATGACAGACAAAATGGTGGTCAAGAAGTATGACCCAGTAGCAAGAAAGCACGTAGAGTATAAGGAAGGAAAAATTAAGTAAGGTAGCAACTTTTCTACAAAAGCTGCTACCTAAAGAAATTAGTCTCTGTTTCCCATAAATTGAAGAAGAAACATAAACATATTCAAGAAGTTTAGGTACAAGGACAGAGCACCCATTATACCCATCTTTTCTGCATACTCTTCACCGTATGATGATCTATACTGTAAGTACGTATTTTTGATATTCTGCGTATCATATGCGGTCAATCCTGCAAAAATTAGCACGCCAATCGCAGATATTGCAAGGTGCATAACTGGGCTTTGAAAAAACCAATTTGCTATGGATGCTACGATTATACCGATCAAACCTATAAACAAAAAATTCCCTAAAGCTGATAGGTCTCTTTTGGTTGTATACCCATAAAGGCTGAGCGCTCCAAATGCGACCGCAGTAGTAAAAAAGGTTTGAGCAATTGATATCGCTGTGTATGCCAAGAAAATATAAGATATTGAAAGTCCGATTAAAGCTGCGAAAATCCAGAAAACTAATTGCGCTGTCTGGGTTCGCATAGAGTGGATTTTAGCACTAAACATAAAAACAACGCCGAGTGGCGCTAACATTACAACCCACTGTAGCCATGTTCCAAATATTGCCATTACCAGCGCAGGCG